>Ga0182015_10003540_pt1 | contig 17441 bp, 20 predicted proteins | sample 712P3MmetaG_FD_120478 | JGI IMG/M metagenome (GOLD analysis project Ga0182015, IMG submission 120478) | Permafrost microbial communities from Stordalen Mire, Sweden - 712P3M metaG | ecosystem: Environmental > Terrestrial > Soil > Wetlands > Permafrost | place: Sweden: Stordalen | collected... | reverse complement strand
GCAATCCACCGCCCATCCGGCGACCAGGCAGCGTCGCTGCTTGATTTTGCCTGCACCGTCAGCAGATGCCTTTCCCCGGTGGCTACATCGGCCAGCCAAAGGTCGGTCTCGAAAGCATTCGCATCCCAGTCCGTGCGCGACTGTTGATACACGACGAAGCGCCCGTCGGGAGAGATTGTGGGTGACGATACGCTCCGCATGTCCAGCGACTGGTCGATTGTCGGAGCCTTCGCTGGCGCTACCGCCTGTGCGCCGGCAGGACAGACCCAAGCCGGTAACATAGCCATGAAATAAAACGCGGTCCACAGTCGCATGTGCATTCTCCTTCGGCAAACAATAGAGATCGGCATCTCTCACCAAGCGGTTACGCTGGGCTGGGGCACTTCGAACACTGGCGTACGGCCTTTATAGGTGTGGCGGCACGGCATTTATTCGGGAGCCGAGAACCATTATCACCACCGGCGAGATACTAAACGACTTAGACGGAATACCATGATCGGGAGTTCGCGAAGCGGCCTTTACTGGGGGGAGCAGAGAGGCTCAGCGTCGCCCTCAAAAAAAGGCTTGACTGCGAGCGTTAATCCATAGAGTTTCTGGTTGATCTTTTCGGCCCACTCAGGCGTGGCGGGTAAATCTACCGGAGGGACGCCCTTTTTGGCCGCACTGACTCCTCCATTGCGGGCCATCTCAACCCACCGGGTCATCCCGCGCATGTAGCTTCGGAAAACGTCGGCTGGTGACTCGCAATCAGAGAGCGGGATATAGGCTGGCGGAATATCGCCGACAACGATCCAAATCCAAGGGGCTACCTCAGGACGACTGGGGCGAATGTGGAAAAAAAATACGGCGAATATCCCGCCTACACCCCCGCCAAAGTACGAATTGTGAACCGCAGCGCACCACGGAAATGTCGAAATGTACTGCGAAGCGGCCTCTGACATTTTGCGAAGTAAAGTAGTGTCCTGCTCATCGTCGCCTTTGATTTGAGAAGACGGAACGAGTTCGGAGGCGACTTGCTCTCCTTGAAGCGCGGGCCTTCGGATGATGGTCATAGGCCATTAGCATACGCTGCTCGCCACTTATGACTCCACCACCAACCCGCTCTACACGCCAAGGGTCTTCCAGCGCAAATAGCGGCGCTGCACTTCCACCTTGCCGACCCACTTGGGGATAAACTCACATGACAGAAAGGAACTATGTGCAGTTGCTTGCTGATTTGTCTCCAGAAGAAAGATCAAGCAGCTTCGCCACGTTGGTAGAAGCTATTGAGGAACATGAAAGGGGGTTCCGCGTGGAATGAGGAAGCCAAAGTGGACATACGAGGTGGCTGGGGGAGATTGCCCCTTCAGCGGTTAAGGCCGATCCCATTCCGCTACGGTTACGTATAGGCTCAAGCGGGTCGCATTCAGGGCATCGGTTCCAAAGGATAGGTTCGGTTCGTGAACCGGCAAACGAGCCCACGCAAGCCAAAACCGGGCTTGCATGGGGCACCAAGCCTGGATTTGGTCGTCGGAGCTAGTTGTCTAAAATGACCGATTGCATCAGTGCCCAGCACCAGAGATGCTCATGAATGCCAACCTCGTGTCCGGCTGAACGGCCATGAGTCGAAGAGGCGTGGGCGTGGGCGCGGGCGTGGACCGTGGACCCAAACGGATGTCCTGAAACTCTCCGGAAACTCCTGTCCTGAAACTCCTCCGTTACGGCACCACCTCCGTCCGCAGGTTTGTACTTGGCTCATTGATGGTCACCTTATCCGTCTGCGGCGTCCTCGGGTCTACCCACACCTCCAGGTAGTATTCCCCGGCAGGAATGTTGTACAGGATGTAAGACCCGTTACTGTCTGATTGCACTGGCGCGCTGCGGCCCTGGTTGTTCGCCAGGGTCAAGGTAATCCCTGCGGCCGGCGTGTTATCGCGGTGGAGCAGCTTTCCCGCCACCGTGGCAGCCTGCGCGGCGGTTACAGTGAGACCAAGGGCCATGCAGCCGACAAAAACGCAAACAGGAAAGGAGTGGCGGGTCACGGTTTCTTCTCCGGCGTTGCCGTTATGGATGCGGTTTCACCGGCGTAGGAAACCGGCGTGAGCGACTGCGCGGAGCCCGAGCTGTTCTACTTGTGCAGGCGGATTGTCCCGACTTTGATTACGGTCCCAACGAATTTCGGCTTGACATCGTTGTTCTTGGCTCCGGGGGTCAGGTCGATGGAGTCGGATAAAGAGCCGTCGCTGATGATGAGTCTGGGAAACTGCTGGTGCCCGTTGGGGTCGATTCCGGTCGTGAACGTTATTATGAAATCGTTCCCACTGGGATCGGGATAAATGTTCGGTGGAAAGACGTTAAAGTTGCTGGCGTTGAGGACGGCAGCCTTGCCCGTGTCGTCGATCACAGAGCCTGTAACCTGATATGCCTGCTGCCCTTGTGCGATCATTGCGTCGTTGATCAGCATGGCGACGCCCACCAGAGCCCCCAGCGAGCCAGTTAACCTGAGGACTCCGATACTGACCGAGGAGGACTGTATGCCGCCGAGAAAACGGTAGGTGAGTGCGGCTAGTCCCGTGGCGAGTAGGAACGAAGTGGTAATCGGCGGGACGGGCAGGAACAGCGGGAGAAGTGCGCCGCCCGCGAGGCCAAAAAGAGCGAAGAGGACGACGACGATATCATCCATGGACCAGGGGCGGGGGCCGCGCGAAGCTTCTGCAACAGCGCCTTCATCCTGAGCCGGCGGGGTAGGTGTCGGATTTGTACTCATGGGTCCTCCTCAACAGGAGATGGATTCTTGGTAGTGACGGAAACCGATCGAGCGTTTCACGCAACCCAGGAAATTATGCTTGATAGTGTTCGGGCCCGCGACAATACGAAAATGCTTTAGAGCGCCCTTGGCCAGCGCGAAAGTTGGTTCAGAGTCTGGGCTTGCTTCGGGCAGTCGCTTCGGTGCAAACCCCGTACCGTCCTACAGCTATGAACGATGGGGTTACTTAGTCTCCCGAAACACCCCTGTCCCCGAAACCCCGTCCCCCTCGGATCAAGCATGCATCCGTCTGGTTGAATTTCTCATGTGGGAAAGATTAAGGAGGCTTAATGTAGCTGTTTGGTTCGGGAGGCGAGGCCTCTTAGGGCCGGCCTCGGCTACACAAGTTTCGTTCGATCTTGCAGCTCAGAACGATGGGGATTGCATCGTCTGTCCCGGACACTCCGGACACTCCAAATGGCTTTAAGCTGGATCCGGCTAAACTGCTTTTCCCGCTGCTTTTCCCCGGGTTGCTATCACCGGGTTTTTCGGGCGAGGTGGCGTTTAAAGATTCGCGACGTTCGCCCTCGCAGTGCTCCACCAGGCTTTGAAAGCCTTCGGGTTAGCGGGATCAAAATGCATATTTGTCCATTGGTTGATCGTTACAATTGCGGTGTATCGGTTGCTAAGACTTAGCGAAGAACCTGCGTAGTCACCGACCATGCGGAGATATTCGGCCACATCGTGCAGCGCAAGACTCTGCTGCAGCAAATCAAGATAGATGTTGCGCTCCGTATCGCTGTCTAGAATAAACCGGCGCGCATTTCCTCGCTTGGTCACGTGGTGGGGCCCATCGACTGCGATCACGCAAGGCAAACGGGCCATGAATCCATCCTGATCGCGGCCACTTGCCGCACCTGAACCGCAAGTCTCCCTGCCGAGCGTGCAGATCACCAACCGGCCCGGCACGGTACTGAGGTCGCTCCGCCCCTCCCGCACACAACTATGCTGCGGAGTTGGTAAATTCCTTCTGTCCGCAACATGAATTAAATTTCATGAGCAGGACTATCTTTGTGCACGCGACGCTCATTAGGGGAAATTCCGGTCGTCCGCGAAAAGGCCCGAATTACCTGCTATCTCTTCCAAACGTGAGGCGAATGGGTCCTCGCGTGCCGGAGGTTTTAATGTCTTGACTCACGCGGGAACATGGAGCTAGCATCCCTGCTACATGGGGATAACTTATGCTCATCAGAGTTATGAGGATCAGGGTATCTGTCCTCGCATTAGGCCTCCTCTCGTATTCAACTCCGGCGATTTGCAGCGGGGGCCCCAGTACCCCGGTTAGCCAGCACGTGAGTGCGCCTCGACCGGCAGCGCCCGCCGCCAGAAGACCGGTTACAGTGAGAGCGACCCCGCCAACACAACAGCCAAACCGCGGCCCAATGCCCCGGCCACCTCAGCAACCTGGACCGGACCGAACACGGCACGAACCAGTTAACTTCAGTCCGCCGCATAATCTTCCTGGGAATCCAAGATGGCCTGGATCCGAGGTTGTGAAAAACCAGCTGCGAAATAGTGGGGCGAGTTGGAAGTCGGCGGCAGACTATGAGCGTCGGGCCCGGCAGATCCCGCAGGGGGCGCCTCAGCAAGCGCTTCACAATGCAGCCCTGAATAGCTATTTGGAGTCTGTTCACTACCTTGACGCAGCGCGACAAAACCTCACGACGCCTTCGGGACCGGAAACCTATGTTCCCCTAGCAAGAGGTCACCTGGATGTTGCTCGGGAACTCGTCCTGCTTCACCGAGAACAAGAGGCGAAACAGCACTTGGAGTCCGCTCAGAACATTCTGCTATTAGGAATAATGGCTGAACAAGGCCTCTCTCATGATTGGCTATGGAAGGTTTTCTACCTCCTGGGCGATGTGAACCTCATGCAGAAAAATCAACCCATAGCCGTTCTTTATTATCAGAAGGCTGCCAACCTGGAACCCGCATTCGTTCCGGCCGCCGCTATGGTTCGATACTTTGACGGGAATTCCCATCCTGAATCATCATCGTCCGCGAGCGAAAACACACTGCGGCCCAGCCCCCCACCGGCTACGGGATCGACCACCCAGACGCCTCAACCGCCTCCTGCACAGCTGGAGAAGCACAACGCTGTGGAAACGATGTCAAACGACTTCGCGCAGGTAACGCGTTCAGAACGTCTGGTCATGGCCGGCACAGGATTGACGCTGATAGCCGAAATTTTCGAGGTGGCTGAGCTGGGCCCACTGGGCACCGCGATCGAATTGGGAACCTTAATTGATGGTGCCTTGGCAAAAGCCGAGACCAGGCTCGCAATCAACAAATAGAGGGCCGCGCCCGACCGGCGATTAAGCTACAAGCAAGGGATCAGTTGCTTGCGGACGACGATACATTCTTAACTTGCTTGAGCCAGTTAGCGAATAACTCTTCGCCAGCTTTCCTATCCATTCCATGAATATTGAAGTGATACTTGTCTTTGCCCTGTCTCACTCCATTCCCGTCAGTTTCCTGGATATCCTCGGCCTTCAGGGTAACGCTCCTTTTGAGGTTGGTGTCGCAGGTAAATACGATTTCTGACTGGGCGAAAACCAGAGTCCCATCCTTGCACCCGTGGAATTCCCCTTCACGGTCTGCCTTCATCGGCAGCCCTGTTGACAGTACGGCGATTGATGGTTCGGGTCCGGGCGGCTGTGCTTGGTCTGGAGGCGGTTCGGGCGGCTGTGCTTGGTCTGGAGGCGGTTCGGGCGGCTTTGCTTGGTCCGGAGGCGGTACGGACGGCGCCAAGGAGGGGTTAACGGTTGGGGGTGTCTCCGTGGTTGGATGGGTCATGCGCTCGTAGCCTAGGTAGACGACAACACCGCAAACAGTCACGGCGGACAACGCAAGTTTTCTGAGCGCGCTCACGGTTGCCTCATCTCCATGCAAGGACTGTGTAAGGTAGCGGGAGGTCCACCCGGCGCTGCTTGCAGCGAACGCCCTTGAAGTCTCACTTCCACAGCTCCAGCATTAACTGCGCCCTACAGGTAGAAGAGCCTTGCGCGACAGCTTACGTGGTTGTGGGTCGACATGCAATGGGGAGATCGGCGAAGGACGCTGGTGGTTTCGGGGCCGCGCGGTGACACGCGGCTGGAGGGGGACAGGCTGAGGGGGGCTGAGGGGGACCGGCACGGCATTTATTCCGTACCGAAATCGAAGAACCCAAAGTCGAGCCGCGCGGGCATTGAACTCATGGGATCCTTCTACGGAACATGATACTGGCGTCATCGTGTGCTCGTTCGGCATTTTGCGTCTACTACATTCATCCGCGGCCGGGAGCCATCTTTACCAGGAGTATCCTCGGCCCTGTCTCCCGGCATGGGCATCGGCTCAGGGCTTCTCGCAGGCTTATTTTCAAGCAAGCGTTGGCCGAATCCGCTGATCGAAAAAGCCAATTTGGACAAGTCTGACTGAAAGTAGCCCAGGCACTACCCCGGATTTCCTGTCGGGGTTGGTGGAAAGAATGAGCCTGGCGGGGCGGATGATCCCGCATTTGCTCACAGAGAAAACGCTTGCAATCCAACTACGCTTGTAGTTGGATAGACGTTGCGTGAGTTTAGATACCGATGCTTTCGAAAAAACTAACAAGACTCGAATTGCAAATCCTGGAGGCGTTGTGGCTGAAGGGCGCGTGCTCCGTGCGTGAGATTCACGAAACATTTCCCGCAGCGAGCAGACCCGCCTACACAACGGTGCAGACGACCGTATATCGCCTCGAACGGAAGAAAGCCTTGCGTTGCATTAAGCGGATCAGCAATGCCAATATCTTCGAGGCCGTGATCTCGCGAGAGGACGCGCAACGACGATTGATTGGCGAGTTGCTGGCGTTGCTCGGCGGCCGAGCCCAGCTGGTGATGGCGCACCTGGTTGAATCCGGCGAACTCACCCTTGCGGACGTTAAGGAGGCCGAAAAGACTCTGCGAAAGAACGCGAAAAAGGAGAAACCATAATGATCTCGGCGCATCTGGATTCCCTGCTGGCTCACCTCTGGCAATCGACCCTTTGCCTCTTCGTGGCATGGCTGCTGACGCTCACGCTCAAGAACAACCGCGCGTCGGTGCGCTATTGGGTCTGGCTGGCGGCGTCGGTGAAGTTCCTTGTCCCGTTTTCGCTGCTGGTCAGTGCCGGTTCTGAGCTTGGTTCGCGGACGCTTCCTGCACGCGAGCAGACTCGGTTCTTTTCAGTCGTCGAAGAAATCAGCCGGCCCCTTATCTCTTCCGCTCCGGCCCCCATGCCTGCCGTGACGCTGCCCGCGTTCCATCCGGTTCTCGCTGTATTGATTGGTGTGTGGTTTTTCGGTTTCATCGTTACCGCCATTTACTGGCTGATATTGTGGCGTCGTATCCACACAGCTCTGCGCATGGCAAAGCCACTGCCTCTTAACTTGTCGATCCGGGCAGTGTCTTCTCCCACACGCATGGAGCCGGGCGTATTCGGAATCCGTAAACCCATCCTGCTGTTGCCGGAAGGCATCACCAGGTACCTTTCGCGGGATCAATTGGAGACGGTTGTCGCACATGAACTTTGTCATGTGCGACGGCGGGACAATCTAACCGCCGCGATACACATGTTGGTGGAGGCCATTTTCTGGTTTTATCCGCCGGTGTGGTGGATTCGCAAACGGCTGATCGAGGAAAGAGAGCGCGCATGCGATGAAGCTGTATTGCTGGCCGGCAGTGCTGCCAATGTGTATGCGGAGAGCATTCTCAACGTCTGCAAGTTTTACATTGGATCAACCCTGGCCTGCTCGTCAGGTGTAAGCGGATCAAATCTCAACAAGCGCATCACGCGCATCCTGGCTGAGCACACCGTGCGGCAGCTAGGGTGGTCGAGAAAGTTGCTTTTGGCATCGGCTGGTGTGGCGGCACTTTCCCTGCCCCTCGCTTTTGGCTTGCTGCACGCAACGCGGACTTGGGCACAAGCAATGGTAGGGATCTCCAAAGACCTTCCCAGGTTTGAAGTGGCAACCGTCAAGCCCAGCATGTCTGACGGCTGGGTCACGACGAAATTCACAGCTGACGGGACTCAGATCAGGAGGGCGCCGCTCATCTTGATCATTCGGCAAGCCACCGGATTGTTGAACTCGAACGACGATCAGGATATTGGAGTACCATCCTGGGCGAAAACGGAGAGATACGATATCGACGCCAAGGTGAGCGAATCGGATGTTCCTAAGCTGGATAAGCTCAGCCGTATGGAAAGAAACGAAATGATGCAGTCGGTGCTGGTGGACCGTTTCAAATTTGCGGCTCATCTGGAAACTAAGGAACTTCCCGTGTATGAGCTGGTAGTGGCGAAGGGCGGACCCAAACTCAAGGAAGCCGTGCCCGGGGACACCTATCCAAACGGTTTAAAGGATGATCAAGGGCAAAGTTCCCCGGGCACTATGCGCGTTGGGCTAGGCGCAGTGGATTGTCAGGCGGTTCCGATTACAAGTTTGACGGAGATACTTACCGAACTAGCGGGCCGCACGGTGGTGGACAAGACCGGCCTTACAAGCAAATACGACATTAAGCTGCGGTGGAGCCCCGAGGATTCGCATCCGAATTCAGATGCGGGAGGCGGTGGCTCCGAGGGCCCTGATGTAGATTTCTTTACCGCGATCCCGGAACAGCTTGGGCTCAAGCTTATTCCGGCGAAAGGCCCGGTGAATGTTCTTGTAGTCGATCACATCGAGAAACCTTCGGCCAATTAATCCAGGGGGAACCCAGGGACAGGCGGAACGTAACCGTTACAGTTATCCGCGAGCATCCTGCTCTGTCGACACGCGGTAAAGGTTCCGTCTGTTCCCGCCAGAGCCAGCGTGTGCGGCTTTCATTAAGGAAAGCCGCATGGAGTTCATTGGTTCCTATCAGTTTCGCAGGAACCCGGGGATATGGGGCACCCGTCCTTACCCCCGGCTTCCGTGAGCGCGCTATGCGACATCCACAAAAAGAGGAAGAGGGAGCGATGACATGACTGTCCTTGAGCAATCCTGCTCACTGCTTTATCCATCCCGCTGCGTCGGCCTTAATAAAATCTTTGGTCCCTTTTCGTCCAGTTAGCCTCATCCAGAATGGACCGCCTCCTCGTTCCAGGCGAAGTTGAATGTCGAAGAACGGGCAACATAACCGTTCCCCTGCAGCCCACTCCGCCACCATAGCGATCGTCTTCGGATCTGACGGAAACTGAAATTCATATCCGTCTGCCAACTCTCGCACACTCTTTTTCAAAGCGCGCAGCGACGGTTCGAGTTCTTCAAAGTGCCGTTTCCTTGCTTCTGGATCAAGTGCCAAGCGATCGCAGGCAAAAGGGCTTTCGCGGATCTCAGTTGGTTGATTGGCCTCCGGCTCATCCCCGCAACTCTTAGCCGACTTGCCTGCGGATGTTTTTGCTATAACAAGCGTTGACGACAAGGCGAACGCAAGCCCTATTGCAATCGCTACAATGTAACTCGTCTTCTTCATGATTTCTCCCTGGATACATGAAGGCCTTGTTCTCAAGCGTGTTTACTGTCACTGTTCAAGCCACTCTTCAAGTTATCGGCTCGCTGGGGGAACGATCCCGTTCATGCGCAGATACTCCACCATCTGTCCGTAGTGGTTGAAAGAATGCGCGACAACGTCCTCGGCGAGCTGCAGACGCGTTTTCTGGCTCGGGCTGGGAGCAGCAGCCATCGGCTTTAGCATGTTGCCTTCATTGATCGCACCCATCGCCAGATGCAGCACGGCAAAAGAGCCCTTGAGGTAACCCATGATCTGGGCCTTCGATTGAACGGTGTCGGGCCCGGTTTCCGACTTCTGATCGGGAGTGGACGTCCGACCGAGGATGTACGCGGCCATACGGTAGTTGTTGGCAGCAAGGTGTTTGACCTGCTGGGCGAACGTACGGACACCTGTGAACTCGCCTACTGTCGGCGCGAAAGAATACTTACCTTCCGGCATGGCATCGGCTGCACCAACCACTTCATTTTCGGTGATGGTTATCCAAGAGTCGAGCGCCTGGCTGACAGTTCGAATCGGCATCGGCGTGTTGTTTTGCGCGCTTGCCGGGACGATGCTGATAAACAAAAATGACAACGCCAAAAGCCAGTGGGATGACTTCACAGACTCCTCCATGAGGGGCAGCATTCTGGTGCACCGCGACCTCTTATTGCAACCGTACAACTTCAAGTTGACTTTAAGTCAAGCGCTTATTTCGGTTTAGACGTTGAAGGGAATGATCAATGGAAGTGGTCTAGAATGCCACTATGCCTCAGTTGCACATTTCTGAAGTAGCTCGCCAAGTTGGGCTTCGGCCATCCGCGATCCGTTATTACGAACAAATTGGGTTGCTTCCGCCGACGGAACGCAGGGGGAACCAAAGACGCTATGACACGACAGTACTGTATCGACTCGCGATCATCCAGCGGGCTCGGCAACTGGGTTTTACGTTGGATGAGATCCGACAGCTATTCTTCGGCTTCGGCCACGCTGCTCGTGCTTCGGAGCGCTGGCAAAAGCTGTTACACATAAAGCTCGCGGAACTCGACAATTTGATGGAAAGTGTAAGAGCAGTCCGCCGGCTATTGAAGAAGATGATGGAAAACTGTCACTGCGAAACGCTGGATCAATGTGGAGAGGGTATATTCCGTAGCGGGGGAGGGGACCGTAAGGTGAAATATCTGCCTCCGAACTGCCGACATACGCGATGAGCATGCAGTGCTTCCTATGTAAGCGGATCAGGAACCTTTACCGACATTTCGTCCCACATCTCGACTAGCGAGATACCCCGGAGTTCCTATCCGCTGCGCTATCGAGGTGAGCGTGTGCGGCTTTCATTAAGGAAAGCCGCATGGAGTTCATTGGTTCCTATCAGTTTCGCAGGAACCCGGGGATATGGGGCACCCGTCCTTAACCCCCAGCTTCCGTGAGCGCGCTACGCGACATCCACAAAACGGGTGACTTACGGGGGAGTTTCGTGGACGGAACTGACACTTTGGGAAAAGCAGAAGAGCGTTGAGGTTCGAACGAGAGTTCGCATTGCCTCGATATGAAACTATTAAAGTACCAGATGATTTAGCGGGTTCCCCATCCTAGTCCTGCTCGCCCAGGGTCTGGGCATAGGTCTTGCCGTCCGTCTAAACACGAAGGTTACCGCGATTGTCCAAGTCATCCACTACGCCGGATTTCTGACGCTTTTCATCGAGCGCTTGCCGAATTACGGCCAGGAATTCATTCGTCTCCACCGGTTTTTGCAAGAAAGCTCTGGCGCCAGCATTGAGTACACGTTCTTCGTTTGCCTTCCGGTCACGCCCGGACAAGACGATTACCGGAATGGACGAGAGATCGACGTTTGTTTTCAATATATCCAAGACAACGAACCCATCCCCGACCGGTAAGCCGAGATCCAGTACGATCAAGTCTGGCGTATGTTTGCGCGCTTCCGAAATGGCTCCTGCTCCGTCCTCTGCACAATTAACATCGTAGCCATTCGCCTTGAGACGTACCTGGAGGGCCTGCCGAATTTCGGGATCGTCATCGACGACCAGAATGTCCGCTTGACTCACATTGCCACCTACCCTGTAATCGGGAAACTACAGCGGGAGCGTAAAGAGATTCCCACTTAGTTTTTCGACATCCTCAAGGCGTACTTGATAGCCGGAAAGTTGTATCTGGATCGATCCTGGTCCAGGCACTGCGACCCTATCGAGGTTGTGTTGAGATACGGGGACCTGATGTGTGCTGCAGAAGCACGGAAGTGGCACTTTTGGGCAGAGACCGAATGACCGCCCGGTATGGCGTGTCCGTCTCGATTCGGCATTTTTACTTGCGGCAGCGTGATTGCAACCGGCATACGGTCAGTAATCTCTCTCGTTATCTCTCCTGTAGAATTCCGGAGGAAACGGCAGATGGGGATAGGTATCCAGTCCCCTCATCTCCCGCAGATCCATCTTCCGCAGATAGAGGAGCCTTCTGAATGACGAGCCTGTTTGACCCAATTACGTTCGGTGCGATTGACGCGCCCAATCGAATCATGATGGCCCCTCTCACCCGTGGGCGGGCGACCCGTGGCCATGTTCCGACGCCCCTGATGGGCGAGTACTACAGTCAGCGTGCATCGGCTGGATTCATCATCTCGGAGGCGACCGGCATCAGCCAGCAAGGCTTGGGCTGGCCGGGCGCTCCGGGACTGTGGTCCGAGGAGCAGGTCACTGCGTGGAGGCCGATCGTGCGCGCGGTTCATGATGCGGGAGGCCGCATCGTGGCGCAGCTTTGGCACATGGGCCGGATCGTGCACCCCGACTATCTCGGTGGCGCCCAACCAGTGTCGGCGTCGGCGACCACCGCTCCAGGGAAGGCTTACACCTATGGCGGCCCCAAGCCTTACGTCGAATCGCGAGCGCTCGATATACACGAAATTAAAGAGATCCTTAGCGACTATAAACTGGCGGCCGAGCATGCGATGGCAGCCGGCTTCGATGGCGTCCAATTACACGCTGCGAACGGCTATCTGCTCGATCAGTTTCTGCGCGACGGAACGAACCGGCGCACCGATAGCTACGGCGGCCCTGTCGAAAACCGCATCCGGCTGTTGATCGAGGCGGCCCAGGTGCTCATCAGCGTAGCCGGCGCCGATCGGACGGGCGTGAGGCTTTCTCCAAACGATGATCCACAGGGGTGTGGTGACAGCGAATCGGAGCTCTTGTTCACAAAGGCGGCCGAAGCCTTCAACGGGCTCGGCATAGCGTTCCTGGAAATGCGCGCGTCACGCCCCGAAAGCACCTTCCGTCCCGCGACGCGGCAGCTCGTTCCCGCCATTCGCCGGGCATTCAAGGGCGCGCTGATCCTGAATTCGGACTACCTGCTCGACGATGCGTCGCAGGCCCTGCACGCCGGCGAAGCCGATGCCATTGCATTTGGCCGGCCTTTTCTGGCCAATCCCGATTTGCCGGCGCGGTTCGCAAAGCGCACCCCGCTCAACCCGGCAAATACAACGACGTTTTACACGCCGGGGCCGGTTGGGTACACAGACTATCCGACGTATGCCGAAGGATAGACGAAGCCTACTTATATGTAGCGTTGCTGCGATCCAGGTTATCGTGGTGCGCGCTCAAGTCCACCATGGAAGTAAAGGCCACGCCGCCGAGCGGATCGGACTTGATCGCTTCATCCAGCGCCGCGTTGACCTTGTCCAGGCCTTCTGCGTTGGTCGCCAGGTAGACAATTATGAATGTGCCTGGCGCCTCGGTGTGGACCGCTTCGGTATCGACTTCGTACTCGCGCAGCGTGCCGTCGGCGACCAGCTTCTCAAGCAGCGGCGCCACCAGCCCTTTGCTGAGCGTCTCCACCGCGTCTTCCGGCGCGCCCGGCTTTAGCCGGTAGTACGCCTCATAGGTGTATCCATTCTTCACCGATCCGGGAAGCCAGTGGTAATACCGGCTGACGTAAATGCTGTCGGAGTGACTGGTGGCGGTGGTCAGGACGGAACTCGCCGAATCGGCGGACTTCTCCAGCTGATCCAGCACGTTGAGCACGCCGGCCATGGACATGGCTGACCACCAATCGTCGTGGGTCACGCCGTCCGCCTGGTGGACCAGGGTCACATCGCTGCCATAGCCCACGATGGCGCCGTCGGCAATGGCCTTGTCCATGAGCTTCTGCGTAGACGCGTAGGACTTCTCCATGTCCGCCCACTTTTCCCGGGGAATATTCCAATCCGCGACATACGTATACAGCGCAGGTTTTTCTTTCACCTCGGGCGCCTGCCCGCGTGCCTGCCCGGCCCAAAGAGCGCAGAGCGCCACTACGCCCACGCCTGCGAAACCTTTCGATACTTTCGCGTTCATGATCGTTCATCCTCCGTAAATTAGGCCAGGATCTATGTTCGGTATTCCTGGCCCATCGAAGTGTACAGGGGAATGTCACGACGGGAGCAAATTCCCATGTAGTTGGCGCTATCGCCAGCCGGCGGTGGTCCCGAAACCCGGGTCGATGGTGGTTACTTCGTCCCCATTCCATCCACCTTTCCATCCAGTGTTTTCCTGCCGTTTTCCAGTGGGTTGACGTGATAGCATCGGGCCCATAATCCAAGTTAGGGTGGCCAGGGCGGGGGTTTCTTCAGCTACGTAGTCTGCCTTGCGCCCGAACCGATTCATCGAGAGTGGAGAAGACCATGGCAACCGACGCTATCGTTAGGCCTGCACCCAGGCGCCAGCCCGCGTATCGACATGTCAATCGAACGGTCGAACGGGTTTTCTATAGCGGGATGGCGGTCTTGCTCTGCGTCTGCGTCTCCATCGGCTTCGCGCCAAGTTACTTCCAGGCGGGGATGATGCGCGCACCGCTTCCCAGCCCCATTTTTCACATCCACGGCGCCGCCTTCACACTCTGGATGCTGCTGTTCGTTGTGCAGGCCGCCCTCATTTCCGCGCGCCGCGTCCAATGGCATCGTTCCTTGGGCACCGTTGCCTTCTGCCTTCCCCCGATCATGATCGTGTAAATGGATGCATCGGGTATCATGATCCTCTCGGCCACGAAGTCCCCAAATTCTTCGTCTTGCGGAGCAACCAACTTCGCGTCATACAAGTCTCAAAACAAGATGTACCGCAGCTAACGCAAGATCAACCGCACGAGCTATTGGAGACGATCTAATGTGGAAGGAAAACTGGTCTCCTGAACAACCCAGGACCACCGCCCCAGCCGCCACCGGAAAACCGATCACCGAAGATGAATTGCGCACGATATTGGACCGGTTGGAAGCAACCGGGGACATTTTCCGCGAGAACTGGGAATTGCGGAATCTTTTGTCTACCCGCGAAGCCGAGACCAAGGAATTGCGGACCCGCAACGCGGAGATGGAAGAAATGATACGGAAATTCGGCCCGCTGCTGGTGAACGCGGGAACCGAAATGGGATTGGCTGCAAAGCATGAAAAGCCTCCCATGAAAATCTTTACGTAAGTTTTCTTCTGGTTAGAAAAAGAGACAGGGTACCAGAAGATCGAAACCGCGGCCTACCGCCGTTGCGTAAGAGCGGTTTGCTAATCGGGTGCGGGAGCTGCGTGGGCGCCGACCAGCTCGATCTGCCCTGTCATCACATGCGCATGCAAGCTATACTCACCAGCTGCCGATTGTTTGGAGAAGGTGCGGAAGAAGCCACCTTTGTCCGCACCGTAAATTTGTGCATTCACATCGCCGATATCTACGGATACGTTGACACTCCGGTAATCCCACAAGCGAGCGGAGGCAATGCTGATCTGGCCGGCATAGAGATCGATATCCTTATCGCCCACGATCTCCTCCACCTTTACCTGTCCGGCAGACATCTTTACCCTCAGGCTCGTTTTTCGGGGCACTTCTATGCGCACTTGAAAGTTGCCTTCATGGGAGCCGCCGGTGATGGTCAGTTTGCCATGATCCTCGTTTCCGGAGAATCGGAGGCGAATTTGCTCAGCCTCCTCAGCATCTTTGGAAGTGCACGAAACATGAATCACCGCATTGTCGGTTCCTACAATCTCGAGACCCGCCGGTCGTGAATCGATGGTGAGGACGGCTCTCGACCGCAGCGGAGCTTGCAACGTTTGGCCACACGGGGTCTCCGCTTCGGCGAAGCCGGCTAAGTTGCAGGCAAGCAGAGCCAAGCCTGCGGCGGCGCAGAGGATCTTCATGCCGTTCAGTACGCTAACAGCCCAACGGTGGTTCCCACAACTTCGGGAATCTTGGGGACGATCGATTTCTCGCAGGTGTCTTCATTCTTCTTTCCCAGCCTGTAGGCTCTCGTACGCTTCCCTGAGTCCTGGGTTTTTAAGACCAGTAGCTTTCAATTTGGCTTCGATGCGGGCTTGGACGGCCGGGGCATCTGGAAAGGCCTGATCCGTCCAAAACCGGTCCTTGGCCTGGAAATAGCCGGCTTCCTGGAGAAACCACACTCCGTATCTGTAGGCATCTTCGGGAGTATCGTCCAAGGCATTTTCCTGGAAAGAGCCATCCGGCCGATATGATTCGGTTAAGCACCACTGGAGCATTCGGGAAATTTCAACCCGGGCCTGTTGCTGTGTGGCCGTATCGAGATACGGCCACGCGTAGCGGAAAATTCTCACTGCGTCCCAGTTCAAATGATTCGTGTACTGACCTTCAAACCGGACGCCGGCGGGAAAGTTAACATCGTCAAGCTGCAGCAGGCGCTTCCCAATCAGGTCAAGATGCGGCACCTGGCCGTGCGCGTCAGATATCATGTGGAAGGTCATGGATACGTCATCCATTTTCCAAACCTTCCCCTGCCGATCCACCAGCCACTGCCCCCACCAGCCATCATCAGGATTCTGCCAGCGTGCTACAAAATCCCTGAAAGCGATGTTGAGTCCGGGGTAAAAAGCGTAGCAGCCGGTTGGTTGGTCTGCGAACAATATTCGCGCCAAAGCCGATGACGTCTCATTAAGCTTCTCCTCGCTAAACTCCTGCGTAGCGGTGAGGTTATCCATTAGGTCCGAATCGAGAACTACCGTGAGTTTTTCGGGCGAGTTAATGCGGTCAAGGAACGAAAACGGGTACTTGGGATTCGCGCGACAATTTTTGACTTGGTCCACGGAATAATAAAGCCTCAGATACCAGGACGTTAATCCCAGCCCCCAGCTTCCGTCTGAAGACTGCTGTTCGGTAGCGAGGTGCTGCTCTGACGGGGGTAGCGTAAGACTGTCTCGAAGCTCGACGATTTTGGCCTGAGTCTCCTTGTCGTTGGCCGTGTAATTGAGCAGCCAGCGGATCTCCCGGTAAATATGCGACGAGTACTCCATCTCTTCCCCTGAGGACTGGCGGCGCGCAATCTCCTTCACAAGAGGCTCTAAAGCCGGCTTGGACTGTTTCAACCGCTGGTTTCTCGCCATCACGAAATCTGCAAAATCCCAGTAGAATTGCGCGCTCTCCGTTAAGCGATGCCAAGCCGATTGGGAGGACATAGGCGGCGGAGTGAATATCCGTGCGTGAGAGATTTTGTAGGCGATCACGGCCCGCATCAGTTGTGCGCGGTTGGTGACGACGCAAAGCGCCACGATCAAGACGGATGTCAATAAAATCAGCCACCGCCTATTCCTTGTCACTCTGAATATCCGACGCATAGGCCCCCACACCTTTCGTCCCCTGAAAGGCCCACAGTGCCCAGACGGGGAAATCAATTTCCTCGAAAAGAATACCCTTGTAAGTGTATGGCGACCTTGGGTTCCTAGCCCAAAGGTCAAATCTCAGCTTGTCTTTCCACGTCAGTTGTTGCAGTATCGCCAGTGCACTCAGCGACAATGGAACACCAGCCACATGGCCCAAGTCGTCTTATCGAACAGGCCCCTTCCAATTCAGCGAGTTGCCAGGCCAGCGACGTGAGGACTGATCAATCAGCTCGAGACCTGCTGATCACACCCGAACCTGCCGCCAAGCAAGAACTTTTGTTAGCGATCGTTGAGCTCAGCTTGGCACGACTTGGGGCATGAGGTCGACTCATATAAGCGTCCGACCTTTTGAAAGCAGCCAGCTTCTCCCTCTGCGCCGCCGCCTTGTGCGTATCCCTTCGACGCGATCATGAGCTCTGGATATCTTTCCACCTTTGTTCCCAAGACCGCGACTCCGAAGCCCCCCGCCAGAGATGAGGCGTGAGGACTGAGGAGGTTGGACGCCCCCTGCGGGGTAATTTCAATGATCCAGTTG
>Ga0182015_10003539_pt1 | contig 17442 bp, 15 predicted proteins | sample 712P3MmetaG_FD_120478 | JGI IMG/M metagenome (GOLD analysis project Ga0182015, IMG submission 120478) | Permafrost microbial communities from Stordalen Mire, Sweden - 712P3M metaG | ecosystem: Environmental > Terrestrial > Soil > Wetlands > Permafrost | place: Sweden: Stordalen | collected... | reverse complement strand
GCGAGTTCCCGCGAGATCACGATCAACCCAGACAAGCAACACCAGACGTTGGCAAGACCCAAAGAAAACTAGATTTCCGTGGTGCAATATTCCACGACGACGCAAAACCAACGGGTCACGCTCAGTCGGTGGGCGCTGAGGGACTCGAACCCCCGACCTGCTGAGTGTAAATCAGCTGCTCTAACCAACTGAGCTAAGCGCCCGGGAACTAACAGCCTAGAGGGTGCCTTCATTGAGCATCGTGGACAGTAGTTCTTTGGTGCTCGCAAACACTGGTCTTCTCACCACAGCGGCTGAGGTCTCAAGCTCTTCATCGCGGTAGTCCTGTACAACCGCCCCGGCCTCGAGGGCGATGAGCATCCCCGCCAAATAGTCCCATGGATGAAGCGTTGACTGTTGCGCCACCGCGTATACGTCGAGTGAACCGTTTGCTACGAAGCAAATCTCAAGGCTCGCGGCGCCGAGGGCCCGATACTGAGCCCACCCCAAACGGCGCGACGGCAGGCCGGAAAAGGCAGCGATGGCCATGGATAAATCTGTTTGTGAACTTGAACGAATTTCATGCCCGTTACACGTCGCGCCCGCACCTTTTTGCGCTTCGAAGACGTCACCGGTTGAATGATCCTGCACCAGACCCATGATCAACTCCGACCCGCGCATAACTGCCAAACTCGTCGCGTAAAAGGGAATTCCGCGGTCACAGTTCGTCGAACCGTCAATTGGATCTACGACCACCGTGAATTCGCCGTGACCCGTGACGCCTGATTCTTCACTCACTACTTGCAATCCGGCACCGCCAAGAACGCGCAGCGCGACTTCGTCTGCAGCAACGTCCAAGAAATATTGTGACTCTCGTTCACCCGAGAGGCCCCGGCCTCGTTGCGATTTCACCACCTCACCTATCTCGTGCGAACATTCACGAAGCAGTGCAGAAAGAGGCTCGCTCACACAAACACGCTAGTTGTGTCCGGGACTAACCTGAGTAGTAATGGCCGCTATTGACGTCGCTGGATTCGTTGCAGACCTAAAGGACCATGCGGTTACGCACGGGTTTCACGTGCACGACGAACGGCACTTCGTCGAGACCTATTCCCTTCGCCAAGCGTGGGAAGTGGACTTACACCCTGAAGACGGCTGCGGCGGACCAGTGGACTTGCACATAGAACTCGACGTGGACCCCCGGACGCTGCTGGCCTTTGAGGACGCGGTGCTCGGACTGCCCGATGACGTCGATCCACCTGACGAATTCCACTTTCCGTTGGTGTTGACTTGGAGTTTGCCGCCGATGCCGCACAGCCCTGACCTGCTGCGCCTCGCCATCGACCTCGCCCCAATTGGCGGGCTCGAGATGCCACTCGAGGTAACGGCAAGCGACTCATTCGCGTCGCCCACCGAAGCCAGCGAACGGCGCATCTCGATCGTGGCCCGTCGGGCCATCTCTCTCAGCCAGGTAGCCAAGGGCGAAGATCCGTTATGTGACATCTTCGAACGCGGTCACAGTGTGAGCGACTTCTTGTTGCAAGCTGCCGACTCGTGGCTCGGCTAGCACCTCGACTTTTTCTTTTCGTTCCTCTGCTCGCTGCCGGCATCACGTTGAGCGCTTGTGGCACCAACGGAGCAGTCAGCGATGCACGAACGTCATGTCGCAGCGTGAAGATGGCGCTGTCATTGGAAAAGCAGAGTGAAGTATCGGGACTGCCCACGGGCCAACAGTCGCGGCTGCAGGCCAAGGCGATGCGTGACTTGTTGCGAGCCACGCAACCCGCGGCCAACGCGACATCAATCGACGGCAGTTGGAACCCGCTGATGACCACGATCAACGAGGCCGAACGGGTGCCGCTCGCGAATTTGGTACCGGCGCTCACGCGACTCTGCCGCGTCGCTGATTCAACTACACCGTATCTTTAGGTCTCTGGGTACCGCTCGTACAGCCACTCGAGGGAGTTCTCTTCGAGCATGGCGTCTTCCCAGCCCCGCAACGTGTCTTCGAGCGCGGCGAGCGACGGCACTTTGGCGATGACCACGACCGTGAGATCGCTGACCACCTCGTCGGAGACGAGGAAGTCACCGAAGATGTCTTCGTTGACAATGGCCTCGGGCTCGACCATGAGGTAGAGCTCTCCGGTTGCTTCGACCCAGGACAGTTCGTATTCGTTGTCCGACGCGTCAGTCCACTCGCTGCCAAACTCAAACTCGGCGCTTTCACGCCGGGCTTCGTTCTGCTCATAAAACGATTCGATGTCCATGGGTCCAAGACTATTGCGCGATATGTGCGTTGGAAAGTGCGTTTTCTAGAGCACGCTGACGGTCATGAAAAATGCAGTCATTTTGGGCGCCCTCATAGTCACGGCGCTGTGTCGCACCAGACCTGTACTGGGCGCCATGACATCCACCACCGATCTGTTAGGTCAACTGCGACGCGAATGGCAACACGTTGGTCGCAGTCGAGAAGCGAGCGAGGCGTGTGAGCGCCTCCGTAGTCGTCACCCAACGGTCGGGCTAGGGGTGATGATCGATCTTTGTGACGTCGTCGACGCGTTAGAACTTCGTGGCGGACGCACCGCCCTCGAACGCGCCGAGATCGTGCGGGCGCTGCTCCAAGAGGCCGGTGACCCGATGATTCACCGGGCCTTGCTCCAGACCCTCATACCGGGCATCGTCAGCGTCTGTCGTCAGTTGCGCTTTGGCGACGGCATCATTCGAGACCCCAGCGAAACCTTGGGCACGGCCATGGCGCTCGCCAGCGAACTGCTCGTTGACTGGGCCGGTCAGTCTCGGCAGTACTGCGCGCCCGACGTCCTCTCCGCGTTGCGCGGACGCCTACGGCGATGGTTGCTCAAGGAGAAGGCAGCGATGCGCACGCTCGCCCAGTTCGACGCCACTGACGAACCGGCCGAGACGTCCTCACCACTCCTAGCCCGACTGGACAGTTATCGCGGTAGCCAGTACGAACGCATCGCGCGCATCACGTACGCCCGCGTCTTTGAGGGTCGCTCACTTCGCGAACTCGCGCACGACGATCACTGCGCTCCCAGTTCTCTGCAAGCTGAACTACAACACTTCGCAATTAGATTTCTTATTTAGAAAGTCGAGAAACTCATCAGTGAATTTTTCGTCGTCGCCAACACCGGTACCCTTTGATGACCATGGCGCGCAAACTCTCATCACTTCGCAGCGCGCACCTGCTGATGTGGTCAAGCCCCCTCCTACTCGTCGTATTGGTTTTCACGTTGACGTCAAGCACCTCACCTCGCACGACGCAGACACTCACGGCACCGTCGACCACTACCTCGACGACGGCCATCGTGGTGCCGACATCGCCCACGACGACGACAACGACAACGCCGACGCCCCTCCAGAAGAAAACCCCAACCGTCACCGCCGCGCGAATGCCGAGCAAGAAGAAATACTCAGCAGTGACCGGCTCGAGCGAGAAGAGCGTCGCACCCGCGCGAAGCACGACCGTCTCGAACAGCGTGCTGAGCGGCTCACTCAGCGCGGCCTTCGCCGTCGCCGACGTACCGTTGCGCGGCCCGGGTCTGTGGACGCTCGCGACCAGCGCTCCGATCTCGACCCAACTGCTCTGCACCTCGCGAACCGTTTCTGTCAGCCGCCGGGTCGTGATCATGACCAGTCAGAGTTGCCAGCTGCAGCTCACCTCGATGAATCCCGAGGTGTCGCCGACGTGGCAACTTACCCCCATCACGTAAGACGTTTCGCCGAAGGGCCCGCGCACGGTACCGCGCTGGCGATCTACTTCGTGCTCTTGCCCTACGTGGTGCTGACGAAGTGGGGCCAGAGCGCACACGAGACGAACACCTCGCTCGTTCGTCTCTTGCTCGTGGTGTTAGCCATCTTCTGGCTGACGTTCATCTTCCAATTGGCCCGCAACGTCGTTCGGATTCGACACGGTGCGTTATTGGGGCGCGACGGCAGCGCCTGGCTCGCCGGGCTCGTAGTCGTAGTGATGCCCTTTTTGCTGCCCAGCGACGCCGGAGCGTCCGCCATTAACGCCGCATCGACGCAGTCGGTAACGTACGTGGCCGTGCCCGCAGAGACACACTGGACGCTGCCGAGCGACGTGACTTCATCGGACTCGGCGAACCACAGGCGTCATGAGCGTTCCTTGCCAGTGAGCTTGTTGCCAACCGGCGCCCTGCCAATGGCCCTCGTAGTTAAGCGCCGCAAAGATTCAATGCGACAACATCAATATGTCCCGAGCGAAGAGGACATCGACGAAACCATCGCGATGTTGCGCGCCGACGATCCACAACTCATCGCCACGTTGCGTCACCACATCAGCGACCAGTTAGACGGTGTCGTGCACGTGTCATCTACGGCACCCGCGTTTATCGGGCCAGACACTGCGGGTCCAGTGATCGGTTGTGTCATTGGCCAGGACGTCGACGAGACGATCATCTCCTTCGCCCGAGAGGGTGGCCAACTGTTCGTACCAGATTTATGGACCAGTACGAACGTCATCGCTGGCGTTGTCGCGCTGCACGAAGGCGGGTGCGCGGTCTTCGCGAACAATGAACAGGAGCTGTTGTGGGCGCTCGCGACACGGGTTCTTCACTCAACCGTGGTGGTGTACGTGGGCGCGTCGCACGCTCTCGACGCGAGGTTACGAGGGTGCTGCGTCACTCTCAGCACGTCCAACTCGGACCAAACCTCCGTCGTCGACGTGCTTTCGCGCCACGACATAGACATTGCCGGTCCACCCCGTGACACGTCGTTCGGTCTTCGCGCCGAACTCTTGCGAAGTGACCCGCGCATCGTCGGCATCACGAAGCCCTTCACCGCGACGTTGCGTCGACGTTGCGTCGAAATGGTCTCCTACCTCGCGCTGCATCGCAACGAGCCGGTGACGGGTGACCGACTACGTTCTCGCGTGCTCACCCACGCCGACGTGGACGCCTCAATGAGAACCTTGGCCAACACGGCAAGCGCCGTGCGACGCAGCCTGGGCGCGGACGCACTCGGTCCCCACTTGCACGCCGTCACGTCGTCGGGGCTCTACGTGACCCACGAACTCACCAGTGACGTCGAGATCTTCCATGGCCTGGTAGGTCGCGCTCGCCTACTGAAGACGATCGATGCGACGCCGCTGCTGCGTGAAGCGCTCAACCTAGTGCAGGGTGAACCACTCGCGAGCGCCCTGAGAGGTTTTGAATGGTTCCTCGCCGAGGGCCACGCGGCGCGACTCTCGCGCGACGGCGAATGGGCCGCCTTGGCGTTGCATCACGAATCACTCGCGAGCGGCGATTACGAGCTGGCCTACTGGGCACTCGAGAAGGGACGGCTCATCGATCCCTACAGTGACGCGCTCATAGCGGCCCTCGCGCGCGTGCCGAGGCTACGCGAGTTTGGCGGCGATAGATCCGGCCGAGCGCAGCACGACGCCATCGGCCCCAGCGGCGCTGAAGCGGTGGGTCGGACGCTCAATCGCCTCAGCAACCAGATCGCGTAATAGCTGCGCGAAAGCGAGCGGCGGCTCAATAAATAGGTACTTCGCTAGCGAGCCGGGGATCGTATTGATTTCATTCACGTAGATCTCAGAGTCGTTCGCGAGAAAATCCACGCGCGCCACCCCGCGCACCGACGCCACGTCGGCGATGACACTCGCGTAGCGCTCTATGGTGTCGCGTTGACCCAACGCCAACGCCGCGGGCAGCTCACGCGGCGCCGACACCATGCCTTCACCGCCGACGTACTTGTCGCGGTAGTCAAGTATCTCGGCAGCACTCGAACGTCGGATGGGTCGCTCAATGGCCGAGAACGACAGCGACGGATACGTCCGCAAGGCGATCTGGACGTCGGTGAGGTCACTGCGGAATGGTTCAACCACGCAGCCCGACGCGAGATGGACGTTGGTCTTGAGACGTGCCAGCGCGGTGACCAAGTCCTCGACCACGTCGATGCCAATCGATGATCCGCCGGAACGCGGCTTCAAAATATATGGTCCCGCGAATGCCAGTTCCGTGGTGTCACCCGTCAGCAAGGCCCGCGGCAACGTGGGTAGTCCGGCCGCACTGATGACCGAGCCAAAGGCCCACTTGTCCATGCCCAATGACGCGCCGGCGGCGGTTGGTCCGCTGTAGGCCAGGCCGGCGAGGTCGAGGGTCGCCTGCAACGAGCCGTCCTCGCCCGGTCCGCCGTGCGTGGCGAGCAGTACGGCGTCAAGTTCGAGACGGCGTTCCTTCCGACCGGCGCCAAAGAACCCTCCTTGGTCGCCCACGCGCAGACTGAGTTCGCTCGCTCCCGTCGGTAACCCGTCTAAGAATGCGTTCGCCTCAACGTCGCTGGGTATGGCGTAAAAGCGGTTGGTCTTCGTCCAGTAGATGCCCGCCACCTCACCCTGACCCTGCAATTCACGCAGGGCCTGAAGACCCGTGAGAATTGACACGTCATGTTCGGGTGACGGTCCGCCAAAGAGCACCCCGATTGTCATGTCCTCGCCCGCTTTTCTCGCATCAAGAAATCAAGGGTAGTGGTCGGGCAGGTCATTGAGGTACAACACGCCGTCGCCCGGTACCAGCGTGGCGCGCACCCACGCCACCGCTTCTTCACGAGTGTCGAAACGTCCCATGGGCGCGAAGTAACCAACTTGCAACGGTTTCACGTTCGTGCGCCCGACGGCCACCAACGTCACGCTCATCGACGCCGCGCGTCGAGCGAGCTCCATGTTCGCGCCGTATTGCTCGTCGCCCAGCTCGACCAAACCCGGCGTGACGACGACGCGGCGCCCAGTAATCGGGAGTGATCCCAGCAGGTTCAACGCCGCGAGCGCGCTGGCGGGATTGGCGTTGAAGGTGTCGTCGATCACCATGATCCCCGACAGCGCCTGTATGACATTGGACCGATTCTCGACCGGCGTCACGGCGTCGATGCGGCTCGCCACCCGATCGTTCGACAGCCCCAGCTCCAGCGCGCCGGCGAGCGCGCAGGCCAGGTTGGTTGCCTGCATGCCGTTCTTCTGTTCGATCGTCGTGAGCGTGTCGCCGTCGACCACCACCAACCACTGTGGGCCGTCGGGCACAATGCGCACCGAGGCGTTGGCGTTCACGGACCCGGCGGTGCGAACGCGCTTGCCGTTCTGCTGTAATCGTTCGACCCAGCGACTTAGTCGGTCGTCATCGATGTTCACGATGACGGTGTTGGCCTTTTCGGTGATCTCGAACTTGGACTGATCGATCACTTCGAGGGTCTTCATGCGCTCTAAGTGCACCGGACCGATGGCGGTCACGATCGCGATGTCGGGTGGGCACCACGAACAGAGTTCACGTATTTCACCGGGACCGTACGTGCCCATCTCGGCGATGAAGATCCGGCTCCCGTCAGCGAGGTTTTCGTTGATGGCTCGCGACAGGCCCGTGCGGTTATTGAAACTTCGTGGTGACGCCACTACCCCGCCGTCGCTGGCCAAGAGTTCGAACAGATGATTCTTCGTCGACGTCTTGCCGTAGGAACCCGTGATAGCGACAATTCGTGGCTTCACCCGCGCGAGGCGGGCAATCGCGAGGTCCACAAATTTTTGCGAGTGATGGCGCTCGTAGGGCGCGAGCAGTCGGGACGTGACGTCAAGCGTCACCGGCACCGCCCACACCATCGCGACAAAGGCCAACCATGGCCGCGCGGTGAAGAGACCGCCAATGCCCACCGCGAGCGCGAGCAATGTCGCGACCACCGCGGTGATCGTCAGTCTTCGGGTCCAGCGCAGTTTGCTCGTGCGACCCTTCATTGAGAGTCCCTGGGGACAGAACAGCCCGTACGCAGCGGTCACGATGACGATGAGCACGTCGACTCGCAGAATGGTGGTGACCAGCAGTAGGAAAATCAGTACGTGGCTGAGCGTGACCGGCCGCTTCTCCTTCGAGCGTTCCGTTGATTTTGCCATCGCCACCTGCGGGGTCGACCAACGGCCGAGGAAGCGGCGCATCGAACTTGGTTCGTAATGCTCGCGCTGGAGCACGCGCAGCCATCGCACCATTTGGGCAACGTAGGCCCCCGCGAGCGCGAGACCCATCAGGCAACCGAGAATCACGTCGCCCGTGCTCACGACAGGAATTCCAAGATTGTGCTCGCCAACTCGTTGGGCGCCTCGGTAGGTACCAGGTGCCCGACGCCCGCCACGCTGGTAAACGTGTGGGGCGAATGCAGGAGTGCTCCCGCCCTCGTGGCAACCGACTCGGGCACGTCGAGATCGCGCTCGCCCCATACCAGGGCGACCGGGGCGCGCACGCGCGACAGTTCGTCCTCGTAGCTCTCGTTCACGCGGGCCACCAGGATGTCGCGCAAGAGACCGTGTGCGTTGCGGTAGTCACTGGACCCGTAACGCTGGCGCGCCGCCTCCATTGTTGAGTTGCTCAGCAGGCCCTTGGCGTGTAGGTAGCGCGTCGCTCGGTAACGCCACGGGGGTGTGGCCGAGGGCGCCGAGTGCACGAGCGGCGCACCAACCAGCACCAGCGCCGCGACCGACTGGGGCTCGTTCGCGGCCAGGACCGCTGCGATGCACCCGCCAAAGGAATGTCCGACCAACACCAGTGGCTCGCTGCCCATCTCGCTCAGGGCCGGTGCCAGCAGTTGCGCGTAGAGCCGCGCTCCCCCGGCGACCGTTGGTAAGGGTGACGCCCCAAACCCAGGTAAATCCAGCGCCACTGAACCCACGCCGCGACTGGCCAGTTGCGTGGCGCTCGCGGCGAAGTCCTGTCCGCGCCGCGCCCAGCCGTGGAGAAACACGACCCGAATGGGAGCTTCGCCGTAGGGCTCGCCATAGAGATTCCCGTCGCCATAGGCACGTAGCACGTACTTCAGGCTACTGACGTGCCAACCACGGCCAAGACCACGTCACGACCTCCCGGTAGCGTCAAGGTGACTATGAGTGATGAGACGGCCTTCTCCGACGAACTGCTCGTGGGCCTGACGCCCGAACAGCGCGAAGCAGTGATGTCCCCTGCGCGACGCCTGCTCATTCGTGCGACCGCCGGGTCGGGCAAGACCCACGTGTTGACGTTGCGAATTCAACGACGCATCAGCGACGAAGAGATCGCGGCCGATCAAGTGCTGGCGATGACGTTTACTCGTAAGGCCGGCGACGAACTTCGACGTCGATTGTCCAAAGCGGGAATCCGCGACATTCGCGCCGGCACCTTCCACCGAGCGGCACTCAGTTTGGTGAACCAGTATCGCGACGACAATCACCTCAAACCCTTGGTGCTCGAAGCCAACCGACGACGGCTCGTGAACGCGCTCGCGCTACAACTACGCGAGAGCGGTGAGCTCAAGTTAGAAGACTGGCAGCTGCCCCGACTGGAGCAGGAGATCAGTTGGGCCCTCAGCCAGGGCTTCAATGGTGCGCTCTACGCTAAGAACGTGCGCAAACTGCGACGCGACGCGCCCTTACCGCCCTCGCAGTTCGCCGATGTGCTTGATCGCTACGTCGGCTTATGTCGCAGCCGCGGCGTGCTCGACTTCGACCTGTTGTTGAGCGAAGCGATCTCACTGTTGCGCGACGAGCCGCCGGTGCTCGCCTCATTTCGTCACCGCAATCGTTCGCTCTACGTGGACGAGGCCCAGGACATGAATCCTCTGCAATTCATGTTGCTGCGCCAAATGGCCGGCGACGACCCCGATCTCTTCTGCGTCGGCGATCCCAACCAGTCGATCTACGGCTTTAACGGTGCGAACCCAAAGTTCCTCAACGACATCGTGCGCACCTGGCCCGACACGGTGGTGCTCGACCTCACACGTAACCACCGTTCGACAGCGAACATCATCGCGGTCGCCAACACGCTGCTCGAGGCGGGTGCGGCCGGCATTGTTCCCGCCAAGGACGACGGCGAAGTGCCCCTCGTGCGTAACTACAACACCGATGAGGAAGAGGCCGCTCGAGTGACGACATGGCTGGGAGCGAAGCACCAGCCGGGTAGCCCGTGGCGGTCCATGGCCGTCTTGGCACGCACAAACGCGCAGTTAGAACTCATCGCCGGATACCTCGAGGCGGCCGACATTCCCTACGAACGTCGAGGTCCGGAGCATTCGCCGGCGTCCGACCTCATGATGACACCCGACGCCACTCCTCGACGGATTGACGAGGACCAGAACGATGCGGTCGCCTTGTCGACAATCCACCGGTCCAAGGGACTTGAATTCCAACACGTCGCCGCCATTGGTTGGGCCGAGGGCCAGCTGCCCAACTACAACGCCACGTCCGCGGCGGCACTCGCCGAAGAACAACGTCTCGCCTACGTTGCTTTAAGCCGCGCCGAGGACTCGCTGCTCATTACCTGGAGCCGGGGGCGCAACGATCCGCGATATCCCGACCGATCGCCCTCGCGCTTCCTCGCACCGATTGAACGGGTGATCGCCGAGATCGAGCAGCGCAATGCGCCACTCACCGGCGAGGCGAGAAAAGCCCGACTCGCCGCCATTCGCCGAGAGTTAGAAGAGGCGCCAACGACGATAACGTTGCCGACTAGTGGAAACTCGGGACCTGCGTAACGAACTGATCGCCATCGTTGGTACCGACGCCGCCACCTTTTCACCCAATCACAATCTCGAAGACCTGCACGACGAGACGCTTCATCCTCGTGAATCCGAGCCGTTCGCGGTGGTGCGCCCCGCGAACACCCAACAGGTCGTCGACATCGCAAAATTGGCGAGTACATTCAAAGTGCCAATCACGCCGCGCGGGTCAGGTACCGGGCTGTCGGGGGCCGTCACTCCGGTACCGGGCGGCATTGTCATGAGTTTCTCGCGCATGAATCAGGTGCTGCGACTCGACGTCGACGATCACGTCGTCGTGGTGCAACCGGGCATCACACTCATTGAACTCGCCGAAGCCCTGGCACCCAGTGGGCTGCGTTACCCCGTCTTTCCGGGAGAGCTCTCCGGTTCGCTCGGTGGCAACGTCAATACCAACGCCGGCGGCATGCGCGCGGTGCGTCACGGCGTAACGCGCCAGCACGTGCTCGGACTGGAACTAGTCCTCATCGACGGCACCGTGGTGCGTACGGGCGCACCGGTAATGAAGTCGTCGTCGGGCTACGACCTCACCCAGCTGGTGGTCGGCAGCGAAGGCACGTTGGCCCTGGTCACCGAAATCACACTTCGACTCTCACCGACAATGGCCCATTCGGCCACGATCCTGGTGCCCTTCAGTGCGCTCAACGACGTAACCCGTATCGTGCCCTCGATTGTGGCCTCCGGATTAGAACCTTCGATCCTGGAGTACGCCGACGCGCCCACGATGATTGGCATGACCCAGGCCGCCTCATTCGAACTGGGCGTCAACGCCGACGTCGCCTCCAAGACCGCGGCCTACCTTCTCATTGTCTTAGAGACACGAACCGCCGAACAGTTGGAGGGGGACCTCGGCGAGTTGGCCGCACTCGTAGAATCAGGTGGCGCGTTAGACCTCTTTGTCTTGCCCGACCACGCAGCGCCCCGACTCATCAAGGCGCGCGAGAATCTCTTCTGGGTCTCCAAGGCGGCCGGCGCCAACGAAATCATCGACGTCGTTGTCCCTCGTTCGACTGTGCCGGTGTTTTTAGAAGAAGCTCAGCGCATGGCCGAGCGTCATGGTGCCCTCATATTCGGTTGCGGGCACGTCGGCGACGGCAACGTGCACCTTTCCATCTTCCAGGACGACGAAGAACGGCGCGCCGCACTCGTGTACGAACTCTTCGACTTCGGTCTCGGACTTGGTGGTCAGATTTCCGGCGAACACGGAATTGGACTCGACAAGCAAGGTCCGTACCTCGCGCTCACGGATCCGATACTGCTCGAACTCCAGAGGAAAATAAAGAATGTCTTCGATCCCGAGCAGTTGCTCAATCCCTATCGCCTTCTCGACGACCGGCCCCTGCCGTGAACGGCGCGCACGCACTGCTCCAGACATTGACGCACAATGACGTGACGACGTGCTTCGCCAACCCCGGCACGTCCGAGATGCACTTCGTGGCGGGGCTCGACGACGTGCCCGAGATGCGCGGCATCCTGTGCCTGTTCGAGGGCGTCGCGACGGGGGCGGCCGACGGCTACGCCCGAGTCACCGGGAAACCAGCCGCGACATTGCTGCACCTCGGCCCCGGTCTCGCCAACGGCTGGGCCAATTTGCATAACGCTCGCCGCGCGAGAGTGCCGCTGGTCAACATCGTTGGCGATCACGCGACATACCACTCGCAGTATGACGCGCCCCTGCAGAGTGACATTGCTCCCATCGCCAGTTCGCTGAAGGGTTGGCAACGAAGTTCACAAAGTCCCGACGAGATAGCGCGTGACGCCGCCGATGCACTCAGTGCGGCGTACGGTCCGCCAGGTCGCATCGCCACGTTGGTGCTACCGGCCGACGTCTCGTGGGGCGAACTGGCCAGAGTTCCCGATGAGTGGCCGCTGGCGTCGCGAGCGAGTCTCTTAGAACCCGACGATCATCTCATTGGTCTGTCACTCAATGTGCTGCGAACGAAGAGAGCCGCCCTGTTCGTCGGTGGCGACGCCGTCTCGTCCGAGCAGCTGGCCCTGGCTCAACGGGTGGCCCACGCGACCGGCGCGCGTCTCATCATGGAGACATTTCCCGCGATCATGGACCGCGGTGTTGGCGTGGCCAGTCCCGAGCGTCTCATCTATTTGAGCGAGTTCGCCATCGCCCAGTTGCAAGAACTCGAGGCCGTGATTCTTATTGGCAGTACTGCGCCCGTTGGCTTCTTTGCTTACCCGGACGTGAAGAGTCAATTGACGAGCGACGGGTGCGAGGTCATTGACCTCGCACCTCCGGGTTGTGATACCGCGGCGACATTGCGGGCGTTGGTGGAGGGCCTCGAAGCAACGAAGGTCGCGACACCGGCTGGCGAAGGGCCAGGCGTACCGCACGGAGATCTCACGACCCAGAGTTTGGCCGCCGCCGTGGCCGCGACCATTCCCGAGGGCCTTATTATTTCCGACGAATCCAACACCGGCGGAATGCACCTCTACGGCGCGACCCAGTTTTCCCCGCCCCACCGACTGATGACCCTGACGGGTGGGTCAATTGGCTTCGGACTGCCCAACGCAGTGGGCGCGGCGGTGGGCAGTGGGCAACGCGTACTGGCGCTCGAGGCCGACGGATCAATGATGTACACCCTGCAAGCGCTCTGGACCATGGCGCGAGAAAGCCTCGACGTCACCGTGGTGGGACTGTCCAATCGCAGTTACGCAATACTCAACCTCGAACGTCAACGTGTGGGCGCCGTCACCGACGGCCTCACGAGCCAGCGCATGTTGGAACTCGACAACCCGACGATCGATCTGTGCGGGTTGGCGTCCGCGCAAGGTGTGCCCAGCACGAGAGTCACGACCGCCGACGAACTCGTGACGGCGCTACAACGCTCCTACGCGACGCCCGGTCCCATGTTCATCGAAGCCGTCCTGCCCAAGGGTCTTACCTAGAGCGCGAAGTCAGCCACCACCGGCACGTGGTCCGAGGGTTTTTCGCCCTTGCGCGCTTCGCGGTCGACGTAGGTCGTTGTCGTGACCGCGAGCAGTTCGGGGTCAACCAGAAGAAGATCGATTCGCAGACCCCAGTTCCGATGAAACGATCCGTTGCGATAGTCCCACCACGTGAAGATTTGCTCATCGGGATGTAGGGACCGCGTGAGGTCGACCAGGCCGGTCGCTTCGATCGCCCGCAAGGCCTTCCGCTCGGGCTCGCTGACGTGCGTCGCGCCTTCGAACACGCTCGGGTCGTAGCAGTCGAGATCACTCGGCGCGACGTTGAAGTCGCCACCGACGACAGTGTGCATCGACCGATCTCGCTGCTCAAGCAGATCGCGCAGCCGAGCGAGCCACTTCAGTTTGTAGACGTAGTGCGGGTCGTCGAGCGCTCGCCCATTGGGCACGTAACAGGAATACACGCGAACACCACCGCAGGTGGCGCCCATGAACCGCGCCTCGGGGTCGTCGTCGCCAAAACCACGCACGACATCATCAATGCCGACCTTGGAGAGGATGGCGACACCATTCCACTGCCCCTGGCCGTAATGGGCGGCCTCATAGCCAAGCTCCTTCAGCGACGCGAACGGGAACTTCGCGTCATTCTGCTTCGTCTCTTGGATGAGCAGAACGTCGGGCGCGGTCGCTACCAACCACTCTTCAACTCGAAGCCAGCGGGCCGTCAACGAATTGACGTTCCAGGTGGCTACCTTCACGCTTCGTCCGCCAGGATGAACAACAGATCACTCTCGACGGCCAATTGACCGTCGACGGTGGCTCGACCGTGGCCCTTGCCGCCGCGAGCCGAGAGTCGAGTGATCTCACATTCAAGCGTTACGGTGTCGCCCGGCACCACCTGTCGTCGGAATCGCGCGTGTTCCACGCCGCCAAAGAGAGGCAGCCGTCCGGTGTACTTTGGCTCGCTCAGAATCACCACCGCGCCGCACTGGGCAATTGCCTCAAGGAGCAACACCCCCGGCGCCGTGGGCCGACCGGGAAAGTGTCCGGGAAAGAACCACTCGTCACCGCGAAGGGTCCACAGCGCTTGCGCCCGTATCCCGGGCTCAATACTCAATATCGTGTCGAGCAAGAGAAAAGGTGGCCGATGCGGCAACCAGTCCGTGGGATTCATTGAGAGTTCGCTCACGGCAGAGCGAGCTCCGCAATTCGCCGGTCGCTGTCCACGGTCACCAGTCGAAACGTCTTGTGGTCGCCGCGTTTTAATACGTCGCGAGCCCGCGCCGGCGGTGGCGTGCCGAGCAGTGTGGTCGGCGCGTAGCACTCCACGTGTTCACCATTCTTGAGCATCACCTTGATGACGGCGCCGTGCGAGGTGAACGTCGTCACTTCGCCCTCGACACGCGAGCCCAGCCGGTGTGACGCGCGAAAGAGTGCAAACTCCCTCTCGGGATTGACGGCTTGGCGCCCACGCCGCAGCGCAACCGCCGGTGTGCTGGCGACCATCTGTGCGGGCGTGTTGACCGCCTCCGGCGACGCGTTCGCCTTGACGAGGGTCTTCGCCGCCTTCTTGGCGGCTTTCTTCGCCGCCTTCTTGGCCGGCACCTTTTTTGATGGCGTTGGCGACTTGGCGACATTCTTCTTGACAGGAGTCTCGACCACACTCTTGAGGATTTTCTTGACCGGCTTGGCGGGAGGTTTGACACTCTTTGTCGGGGCTTTTTTCATCGGTGACTTCGCGGTCTTCACCGGCGTCAACGTCGTACCAATGGTCGGTTGAGCGCCATTGGGTAGCGCCACCGAGAGCTTCTTGACCGCTCGGCCACTTTTCACGCCGCGTACCGGTTGACGCGGCGTGAAGATCCAGCCCACGCCCGGCACCGGCTTGCCGCCAATGAGCCGACCGATGTCAAAGAGCCACGGGTACTCATCATGAAACTCTTGGAACGAGTCGTTGCTGAGCACCACGCCACTGATGCGGTCGGCGATCTTCAAGATGAACGCGTCGCCTCGACCCACGGCGCCCGCGGGCGGCGTGACGATCTCGCCGGCCAGTTCCGCATCTTTGAATCGAGCCCGCTCACCGGGGGCCACCCGGTGTTCGAAACTGGCATCAGCCACCACAATGATCTCGGCGCTGGGATTCTCCTCGAGGAACGATCGCACCGCCTCGTCGAGTTGGACGAGGCTCGGCGTCGTACGACCTTCCGTCGCGAAATTCGATCCATCGACGACCACGCGCAAGCGTGGCGGACGAGTCGGGCTCATCCCACGGCCCGACGCAGTAGGTCGGCCTGCTCGGCACTGTGCACCAGTGCGCTACCCGTCGCGGGGCTCGCCGATTCGGCCCGGGCCACGTGACTGACCTTCAGATCTCGATGATTCCTGTGCAGCTCATGATGGACGAACGGCCACGCCCCCATGTTCTTGGGCTCTTCTTGCAGCCAGACCAACTCTTCGACGTTCGCGTACGTGGCCATCACTTTCGCGAGGTCGACGACCGGCCACGGGTAGATCTGTTCGACCCGTACTACTGCAATCGAGTTCGCTTCGATCTCGTTGCGACGCGCAATTGCTTCGAGTGCGACCTTTCCGGTCGCTAAGACCACCCGCGTCACGCTGGACGCGTCGATCACGCTGTCGTCAAGAACCTTTTGGAAACAACCCTTTTCGAATTCGCCGAGTGACGATCGAGTTTGCGTCGCGCGCAGCAGTGACTTCGGGGTGAAGACAATCAGAGGCGTGACGTGCTCGCGCAGCACCTGACTGCGCAAGAGGTGGAAGTACTGGGCCGCCGATGTTGGTTGCGCGACTCGCATGTTGTTGCGCGCGCACAACGAGAGGAACCGTTCGATTCGACCGCTGGAGTGCTCGGGCCCTTGACCCTCGTAGCCGTGCGGCAACAGCATCACCAAGCTGGAACTCTGACCCCACTTGTCCTCGGCGGCGACCAAGAAGTTGTCGATAATGATTTCGCCGCCGTTCATGAAGTCACCGAATTGGGCTTCCCACGCGACCAGCGTGTTGGTCGCTTCCACCGAGTAGCCGTATTCGAAACCGAGCGCCGCGTACTCGCTCAAGAACGAGTCACGCACCGTGAAGAAGCCCGTGGCACCCTTGAGGTTGCTCAGTGGGATGAACTGCTCACCGGTTTCGAAGTCAATGAGGGCTGCGTGACGCTGCGAAAAGGTGCCGCGGCGCGAGTCCTGACCCATGAGTCGCACGTTCGATCCGGACTTAACGAGGGACCCGAAGGCCATGGCTTCTCCCAGCGCCCAATCGACTTCACCTGATTCGAGCATCGTCGCGCGTGCGGCGAACTGGCGTTCCAACTTTGGGTGCACCGTGAAACCCGCGGGCGCGGTCATCGTCGCGTTCGCGATCTCGAGCAGTATTGCCTTCTTCACGCCCGTCTCGGGTGACGCCGCGTCTACGGGTACCTCGAGTACCGGGACGCCACTCAGTTTCGGTACCGGCACCGTGCGCACCTCGTCCAGCACATTTTGCAGTCGGGTATTGAAATCATCGAGCGCCGCCTCGGCCTCTTCAATGGAGATGTCGCCGCGACGCACGAGGGTCTCGGTGTAGATCTTGCGCACCGAACGCATCTGGTCGATGATCTTGTACATCTGGGGTTGGGTGTAGCTCGGGTCATCGCCCTCGTTGTGTCCGTGTCGGCGATAACAGACAATGTCGAGCACGACGTCGCGGTGGAACGTCTCGCGGTAGTCGTAGGCCAGGCGCGTCGCGCGCGCGCAGCCCTCGGGGTCATCGCCGTTGACGTGGAAGATCGGCGCCTGGATCATCTTGGCGACGTCGGTGGGATAGAAACTCGAACGAGCTGACTCGGGCGCGGTGGTAAAGCCGACCTGATTGTTGATCACGATGTGCAGGGCGCCGCCGACGTAGTAGCCCGAGAGTTGGGACAGGTTGAGTGTTTCGGCGACGACACCCTGGCCCGAGAACGCGGCGTCGCCGTGGATCAGGATGGCGAGGTAGGGGAAGTGATCAGCCATG
>Ga0182015_10003538_pt1 | contig 17442 bp, 13 predicted proteins | sample 712P3MmetaG_FD_120478 | JGI IMG/M metagenome (GOLD analysis project Ga0182015, IMG submission 120478) | Permafrost microbial communities from Stordalen Mire, Sweden - 712P3M metaG | ecosystem: Environmental > Terrestrial > Soil > Wetlands > Permafrost | place: Sweden: Stordalen | collected... | reverse complement strand
GGAGGTTGCCGGAGCTGTCGATCGTGATCCCTCGCGGGCTGTTGAACCGTGCAGCCGTGCCGGTCCCATCCGCGGTGCCCGAGGTCCCGGCCATGCCGGCGAGGGTCGTCGTGGTGCCGCCCGGCGTGATCTTGCGGATCGTGTTGTTGCCGGTGTCCGTCACGTAGAGGTTGCCGGAGCTGTCGATCGTGATCCCGATCGGGCCCCTGAAGTAGGCGGAGACGCCCGTGCTGTCGGTGCTGCCGGGGGTGCCCGCCGTCCCGACCAGCGTCGACACGACGCCCGCCTGCGTGACCTCGCGGACCGTGTTGTTCGCGAAATCCGTGACAAAGAGGTTGCCGGTGGAATCGATCGCGATGCCGCTCGGCTGGCTGAAGAGGGCGGCGGAGCCCGGGCCGTCCGTCGATCCCGCGCTCCCTGGAACCCCGGCCACCGTCGACACGGACCCGGAGGACGTGACCCGGCGGATCGTGTTGTTGAGGGAGTCGGCGACGTAGAGGTCGCCGCCGCTACCAACCGTGATCCCGGTGGGACCGTCGAAGCTGGCGAGGTTTCCGGTGGCGTCGGTGCTTCCCTGCATCCCGGCCATGCCCGCGAGGGTGGTCACGGCGCCCGCCGTGGTGATCACCCGGATCGTGTCGTTGTTCTTGTCGGCGACATAGAGGTTGCCCGCCGAGTCCAGGGCGACGCCGTAGGGCTCGTTGAAGCGGGCCGCGGCTCCCGTACCGTCCGCGCTCCCGGAGGCGCCCGATCCCGCATAGTCCGTAAAGGCGAAGGGGGTGGCATAGTCGCTTTGCGCCGCGAGCGGCGAGGCAAGGGACGCCATCACGGGCAGGCAGAGAGCGATGTTTCGGAGGGATCGCCCGGGGAACGGGCGCTGGATCTTATGCATGGGTGGTGTTTCTGGATATCTGCCGAGCGGGTTGCCGCCGTGCCTGGATCGAGGCCCGGTGAACCCGAACGAATGACGCAGGGAAGGGGAAAAAAGAACGCACGAACCCCGTAGACATTGGGGAAAACCCGAGGTTGCCATATTCCCGGCTGCCAAGGCTCCTACATTCTGATAATAAATGACTTAAGTAATGTCTCCGGCCCTCGGCGCTCCCAGGGCTGGAAGCGGCCTCTCCTAAGAGAGCGATGCCGCGTCGAGCCGGGAAACTCCAGGGCGCCCCCTCGACCCCATGGCACGGGGGGATTGCCCGCCCCGGATTTTGGGCTTTGATCGCCTTCGGACCATGGCCAATCCCAGGATACTCGAGCTGTTCCCGAACCCCGCGCCGGGGCGTGACTACGTGATCGAGCACACGCATCACGAGTTCACCTCGATCTGCCCGATCACCGGGCACCCGGATTTCGGCTCGATCACGATCCGCTACGTCCCCGACCGCTCGTGCGTGGAGCTCAAGTCGCTCAAGCTCTACTTCCACGCGTTCCGAAACGAGGGGATATTCTTCGAGGCGGTGACGAACAAGATATGCGACGACCTCGGGTCGCTGATGAGGCCGAGGAGCCTCACCGTCGTGTCCGACTGGAAGGGAAGGGGGGGCGTCACCTCGGTCATCACGGCCGCGTGGAAGCCCGGGCGCCGCGGGCCGCGCCGCTAGCCGCGGCCGCCCGCCTCACATCCCGAGGGACTTCACGTAGGCGACGCTCTTCGGGATGTTCTCGAAGGGCGTGTCGGACTCGTCCTCGATGAAGTACCACTTGACCCCGACCTTCTGCGCCTCCGTGAAGACGGCCGGCCAGTCGACCTGGCCCGAGCCCACCGCGACGTCGTCCGTCGCGGGGGCGTGCCCGGTGTAGATGCCGGTCGGCGCCCCCTTCCTGATGTCCTTAACGTGCATGAGGACCCAGCGGTCGGGGTACTTCTCGAGGAGCTTCACCGGGTCCTGGCCGCCGTGCGTGACCCAGAAGACGTCCATCTCGAAGGAGACAAACTTCGGGTTCGTGTTCTTGACGATAAAGTCGAAGAGGTTGGTGCCGTCCGGGAGCGGGCGGAACTCATAGCCGTGCGCATGGTAGGCGAACGTGATGCCCGCGGCATTGAACGCCTCCCCCCAGGCGTTGAAGTCGGCCGCGGCCTTGGTGGCCTCGTCGCTCGTGAAGCCCTCGTCGTCCTTGTGGGGGACCCAGGCCACCATGACATACTGGACGCCGAGGGCCTTCGCCTGGGCGACCGCGCTCGAGATGTCCTTCGTCAGGCGCTCGTAGGCGTACCCCGTGCTCGGCAGGACGAGGCCGCGGGAGGCGAGCTCGGCCTTGTACTGGTCAAGCGTCACGCCCTTCGGCGGCGGCCCACCCTCGATGTACGTGAACCCGAGCTCCTTCGCCTTGTCGAGGGCGGCGGCCCAGCCCTGCGCCTTGCCCACGCTGCGGACGCTGTAGAGCTGCAGGCCGAGGTGGTCGGTGACGCCGGCGGCGGACACCGTCGCCGCGCCGAGGAGGGCTATGAGGAGGGATTTCATGGGGAAACGAGGAACCTCCGGCCCCGCCGAGACAAACAGAATTTATCAGGGCTTGTTCCACCAGTCGCTGACGGCGTCGACGGCGCGGTGCGCCTCGTGCCGCAGCTGTCCCAGCACCTCGTGGGACCTCGGGGAGGAATGGTTCGCAAGCCACACCACCGCCAGGATGAAGACGATCCACCCCACCGAGCACCAGGCGAACGAGAAGAATCCCTGGACCGGCCCGTAGGGGACGCCGTAATGGTAGTACGTGGCGCGCCTCGCCGCCTTGAGCGGCCACTTGAGGATGTGGAAGATGAGGATCAGGAAGACGACTCCGACCCAGAGGGGCATGCCGACCGGAAGGCCCAGGGTGAACACCGATCCCGTCAGGACAAGGGAGGCAACCGCGCAGAGGCCGATGAGCGACACGATTGTGATCAGGAGGGAGAGGAAGGAGGCCGCGAACCAGTGCTCGTGGTTCGCGGGACTTGGCCCCCACTGGTGGCCCCAGTCCCAGCGCCACTTACGCAGGTTCTGGTGCACCTCCCGCTTGAAATCGTTCTTGTGCTGGCGCATCTCCCGCTTGAAGCGCCGCTTCCACTCCCGGTAGGCCCTCTTGTCCCCGAAGGTCCGCATCCCGGCATAGTACCCCTCCCGGCCCCGGCGGATGAACTCCTCGGCGGTGAAGGGCTCGCCGAAGGCCTCGGAGACCTCCGCCGCCGTGTTGGCCTCGGGGATCACGAGCATCATGATGATGTAGACCAGGATCCCTGACCCGAACGTGAGGAACAGGAACACGAAGAGCAGGCGGACGATCGTGACCTCGATGCCGAAGTAGGCCGCGAGCCCGTTGCAGACGCCGCCGATCTTCGCCCCCTCCCGTATCCTGTAGAGGCGCTTGGGGAGTTTTGCGCCCGCACTGGCAGCCGCCCCGGCGGCGGGGCCCTCCTTCGAACCCCCGCCGGCCGGCCCGCGGCCGGCGGACGGTGCGGCGGCGGGCGTCTCGTTCGCCTCCGAGCCGTCCTGGACCGGGCCCATCTCCGCGATGACGTCCTGGACCTCCTTCGTCGCCACCACGTTTTTGACGGCGCCCAGCAGGGCACGGAACTTGTCGCCGATCGACTGCTCGATGTCGGCGATGATCTCCGCCTTGTCGGGATTGCCGTCGAGCCGGCGGGCGGCGGACTCCATGTAGGTGCGGAGCGCCTCGTAGCCGTCCTCCTCAAGCTGGTAGGCGGTTCCATTCAGGTTGATCGTGATCACTTTGTTCATCGGGGTGTGTCCTTAGTTGGTTGTCCGGGATCCTTGCCGAGGGCCTTCACTGTCTCGCTGATCTTCTGCCAATATTCGGATGTCTCCCGCAGCTGCTCGCGGCCCTTGGCCGTCAGCTGGTAGTACTTCCTCGGCGGACCCGCCTCGGATTCCTTCCACTCATAGTCCACGAGCTCCTCGCGGCGCATCTTGCTGAGGAGCGGGTAGAGCGTCCCCTCCTGGGTCGCGAATTCCGTGCCGCTCAGCTGTCCCAGGATGTCGGCGACGTAGACCTTGTCGGCGGCGACGATCTTCAGCACCAGGAACTCGAGGAGCCCCTTCCTGATGGCTGTGAATTTCTCGTTGATGATCATCGCGATTGATGGTCCAAGCTACCTTGTTAAATAAAGGTAGTGGAAACAAAAAAGGTTGCGGTCAATATATTTTAACCCATTCGAATCGTAACGATCTTCAGGCCGCAGCCTTATGAAATTGTTCCTTGTCGGTTTCATTGCCGACCGGGAACGCCGTACCGTCCTGGGGCATCTCAATCCGCACCTTGATCCTGGCCAGAAGATCGAGCCGGCGCCGTTCCTCCAACAATGGCCACCAGTCGTACAGGTAGATTTCCAGCGGGCGCCACATGGCCACCCATCCGGCGATCGTGAGGCCCTCCCTGAGTATGTCCACGACCGGGCCGCCACCCGACTTTGCGAGCACTTCGCCGAGCAGGAGGCAGCCTGTCAGGAACACCGAGCCCACGCTGAGGCTCACGCGTCCGCGGCGCATCATCTGGCCGAACTCAAGGCGCTTGATGGCGGCCCGCGTGGCGAAATACCTGCGGACCGCGTCCCCGACGCCGGCGACGCTCCCGGCGGGCGACGGCAGCGAGAGCTGGATCGCCAGCTCCAGGTCCCTGCCCGCCGGAAGCTCGCGAGCCCAGCTCATGATGAACTCCTCGGCGTCGGCATCGAGGTCGCGGTCGACGAACGGGGACGGATCCATCGAGTTGAAAAGCTGCGCCAGCTCGCGGAGGCGGAGCATGAGGGCAATGTTGGGCGGCGCTTGCATGTCCCCACCTTACCCGACCGGGGATGGGGCGTCAAAAGGGGCTCACCCGGCCGCGGTCTTCCTGCTCGCGCTAGCCCCACCGCCCCAATGACTCCCGCAGGCGGCCCTTTGTCACCGACTCGTCACACGGCAAATCGGGCTCCCCTGGGCTCTCCGGCGCCCGGGAAAGATGGTTCGCACGGCTCGCCCGCGGCCCCCAGGCTCGGCGCATCTTGAGCAAACCCCTGGATGCAAAGGAGACGTTCCTGCCCACTTCAGGCTGGTTTCATGACGCAGGCGTGAGGATCCGCACCCGCTGGTTCGTGAAGATGGCGGGGACGGCCCTCTGCATGACCGCCTTCTTCCTCGGCTATTTCTGGCTCCTCAACCACTCGCGGCTCCCGGTGACGACCGTCCCGCGGATCTTCGTGGACAGGATGATCCCCTTTCAGCCCGCCGCGCTCCCGCTCTACATTTCCCTTTGGCTCTACGTCCCGCTTGCGCCCGCACTCTTCAGGATGACCCGCGAGATGAAGGTGTACCCGGTCGCGGTGGTCGTCCTAAGCCTGATCGGGTTCGGGGTGTTCATCGTGTGGCCGACCGCGGTGCCGAGGCCCGAGGTGGACGCGTCGCTCGTCAAGTCGCTCGCCTACCTGAAGACCGTCGACGCCTCGGGCAACGCGTTCCCGTCGCTCCATGTCGCCTTCGCCGTGTTCACCGCCCTCCAGTTCCGGCAGATCCTGCGCGAGATGCGCTCGGGGCTCCTCCTGCGGGGGCTCAACTGGCTCTGGTGCCTGGGTATCGTCTACTCGACGATCGCCATACGCCAGCATGTCGCCCTGGACGCCGTCTCCGGGGCGATCCTCGGGGCGGTCGTCGCCCTCGTCTACCTGCGGGTCGTGTACGGGCCCGGCGCCGGCCCAGTCGTTCGCGGGTGAGTTACTTGCAAAAAAGCAAGTAAGCTTGCAAAACTGCAAGTAAGACCTCCGCACGGCGCCGGGAAGGCTCATTTGTGGGTTGAAAGCGCCAGCCCGGAAAATCACGATTGCCCGCGTGAAGACGGCGCTCCCCATCCTCCTGCTTGCGGCGATTTCTCCCGCATTCGCGGTCAGCGTGGGCGACACCTACGCGAGCGTCGTCGGCGAGAAGGGGCAGCCTGTCGGGGTCATGACCGCGGGGTCGGTCAGCATCCTTACCTACCCCGACCTCGTCATAAAGCTGAGGGACAACACCGTCGTCTCTTTCCGGGCCCCCGGCAGGGCCCCGGCCGTCGCGGCGGCCCCGGCCGCCTCCGCCGCCACGGGGGCGAGGCCCTCCGGGGAGGCCTACGACGGCCCTGCGGTCTGGGAGACGGACTTCGGCGCGGCCCTGGACCAGGCCAAGGCCAGGAAGTGCCACATCCTGGTCCTCTACACGGGCTCCGACTGGTGCCCCTGGTGCAAGAAGATGGACGAGGAAGTCTACTCCCAGCCCGAGTTCGCCCGGTACTCCCACGAGAAATTCGTGCTCCTGAAGCTCGACCACCTGCGCCACTCGCCGCTCTCCGACGCGGCCAAGGCCCAGAACGACGACATGCTCGAGCGGTACCACGTCAAGGGGTACCCCAACGCTGTCATCGTCGACATGTATGGCAACGCACTGGGGCGCTTCACCGGCTACTACCAGGGCGGCCCGAGCCGCTTCATCCACATGATCCAGGCCCTCGAATAGCTCGCGGCGGAAGTGCGGGCCTCAGTCGCCCCTGAGGGCGATGATCGGGTCCACCTTCGTCGCCCGGCGGGCCGGCAGCCAGCAAGCGATCAGGGCCACGGCCACAATGACCGCCGACAGGCCGAAGGTGCCCGCGGTGCTTTGGCCGGGGACCTCGGGCATGGCCCTCGCGAGGATGAAGGTCAGGGTGAAGGCCAGCGCGAGCCCGACCGAGGTCCCGATCGCGGCAACGCGGACGCCATTCTTCATGATGAGCCACAGGACGTCGCCCCGCTGGGCGCCGAGCGCCGTCCGGATCCCGATCTCCTGGGTCCGCTGGGCCGCCAGGTTGGCGATGACGCCGTAGATCCCGACGGAGGAGAGGAGGAGGCCGAGGGCCGCCATCCCGCTCAGGATCCAGCTGACGAGGGTGAAGTTCGACATCCAGTGGGCCATCCTTTCCTGGACCGTCTCCACGCCGTAGACGGCGAGGTCGGGATCGAGCTTCGCGACAATGCGGTGGACGGACTCCTCCAGGAGGTGGGGGTCGGACGTGCTGCGGACGGTTAGGCTCAGCCAGCGGCTGTCCGACTGGTAAATGGGCGTATAGGTCTGGTACCGCGTTTCCGGCGGCACGAAGAGGGAAATGGGGTTCGTGATGTCGTTGACGACACCGACGACCTCCCTCCAGTCGCGATGCGCCGGGTCGGTCGCGCCTATCCGCTTGCCGATCGGATTCTCACCCGGCCACAGCTGCCTCGCCATGGTCTCGTTGACGATGACCACCCCGCGGGTGCTGGCGCGGTCCCCGTCCGAGAAATCGCGCCCCTGCTGCAGGCGGATTCCCATCGTCGAGAAGAAGCCCGGGGTGACGTCCGTCTCGAACTTCATGGGTTCCTTGCCGATCCCGGGGTCCTCGCGGCCCTCGACGGCGAACTTGCCGAGGTCCCCGGCCGAGCCGGCGGGGTGCCCGCGGCTGACGAAGACCCGGTCCACCCCGGGCAGCGCGCCCAGGTCGGCCCTCAGGCGGTCGAAGAACGTCCGGCGCAGCTGCTCGTCCGCATATTTTTCGTACGGGAGGACCATGTGGCCCATGAGGAGGTTCTCGGGGCGCCAGCCGTAGTCACGTTCCATCATCCGCTGGGTCCCCCGGACGAAGTAGCCCGCGCCCGCCAGGAGCGCGACGGCGATCGCGATCTCGGAGACGATGAGCGCGTGGCGCAGCCGGTGCCGCGACTTGTCCCCGCTCGTCCCCCTGCCGCCCTGCTTCAGGGCGGCGTTCGCATCCGTGCGGGAGGCGAGCCATGCCGGCACGATCCCGAAGGCCGCGCCGGTCAGCGCGGACACGACGAAGGTGAAGCCGACGACCTGCAGGTTGACCGGGAGGTCCAGCCCCTCCGAGCCGTCGATCAGGAGGCTCCGGCCAAGGGCCGCGCTCCCCCAGTGCGCCACGAGGAGCCCGAGCGCGCCTCCCGCCAGCGAGATGATGAGGGATTCCGTCAGGAGCTGGCGGATCAGGCGCCATGGGGAGGAACCGAGCGCGAGCCGGATCGCGTGCTCGCGCCTCTGGCTGGTCGTCCGGGCAAGCTGGAGGTTGGCCAGGTTCACGCAGGCGATCAGGAGGACGAAGATCGTCAGGTCCATCACGAGCCAGGACATGCGCCGCCCGAGACCGTCGATGCGGCTCGTGTTCAGGTTCACGACAGCGAAGCCCTTCTGCGCATTGCTTTTCGGGTAGTCGCGGGCCAGCTTGGCGCCGATCGAGTCCATCTCCGCCTGCGCCTGCGGAACGGAGATGCCGGGCTTCAGCCGGCCGAGGGTCCTCAGCCACTCGCTGTCGCGCGTCTCCCAGCTCGCGGCGTCATAGCCGAGCGGCTGCCAGAGATCCACGCGGCCCCAGGTCATCGGGTCGTCGAGGCTTTCCGGCATCACGCCGACGACGGTCACGGGTTTGCCGTCCAGGCGCAGGACCCGGCCGATGGCGTCCGGGCCTCCGCCGAGGCGCCTCAGCCAGAAGTGGTGCGAGACGACGATGGCGCCGCCGTCCCTGTCCTCCTCGGGCGTGAACAGCCTGCCGAGCGCCGGGGGGACCTGGAGCATCGGCAGGAAATCGCCCGAGACCTCCATGCCGCCGACCCGCTCGGCCGGCTGTCCCGGGTCGGCCAGGCTCGGGCTCGAGAAGTTGATGATCGCGAACCTCTCGAAGACCGTGTTCTGCCTGTGGATGTCGTTGGCGTCGCCCGGCGAGAGGTTCCAGCGCCTGGCCTGGGCCGACGTGGAGTAGACATAGAACAGGTCCGCCGAGTGCCCGAAGGGCGCCGGCTTGAAGAGGATCGTGCTGAGGAGCGTGAAGATGGTCGCATTGACCCCGATGCCGAGCGCAAGCGTCAACACGGCCACGACAGTGAAACCCGGGCTCTTCAGGAGCTGCCTGAGCGCATACCTGGCATCCTGCAGCATGTCGTCCCCGATTAGGTCATGTCCTTGTTCTCGACGCTCTCCTCGACCACCCGCCCGTCGAAGAGGTGGACCGTCCGGTCGGCGTGCCGCGCGAAGCGCGTGTCGTGCGTCACCATGAGGATCGTCGAGCCGGTCCGGTGGAGGCTCTGGAGGAGCTCCATCACGGCATCGCCGTTCTTGGAATCCAGGTTGCCCGTGGGCTCGTCGGCGAGGAGGACGGCGGGGGCGCCGGCGAGCGCGCGGGCAACGGCGACGCGCTGCTGCTGGCCGCCGGAGAGCTGCGAGGGGACGTGCTTCGCGCGGTGGGCCATGCCGACCTTCTCCAGGGCCTCCTCAACGCGCGCCCTCCTGTCGGCGGCGGGAAGGCCGCGGTAGGTTAGCGGCAGCTCGACGTTCTCATAGACGCTCAGGTCGCCGATCAAATTAAATGACTGGAAGATGAACCCGATCTCGCGGTTTCGGATCCGCGCCCGCTCGGCCGGCGTCAGGCCCTGGACGAGGCGCTCGTTCAGGAGGTAGGTCCCGTCGGTCGGGGTGTCCAGGAGGCCGAGGATCGAGAGGAGCGTCGACTTGCCGCAGCCGGACGGGCCGGCGATGGCGACATATTCCCCCTTCTTGATCTCCAGGTGGATGCCCGAGAGGGCGTGGGTCTCGACCTCGTCGGTGAGGAAGACCTTGGTGACGTTGTCGAGTTTCAGGAGGGGCTGTGACATGGCTATTGTTTCCTTGGGGTTGCGGGCAGTTGAAAGGTTAGCGGGGAGACTGGTGACCCCGCAAGGCGCTGGTGGCTTGCCGGAGATCTTTCATCCCTAGTTCCCCCGGAGGGCCACCATGGGCTGGACGAGCGTGGCCCGCCTCGCTGAGAGGAGGCATGCGGCGAAGGCGGCCAGGGCGAGCGTCAGCGCGGCGCCCGCGAGCGTCAGGGGATCCGCGGCGCCCACTCCGTAGAGCATCGAAGCCATGAAGCGGGTCAGGATGAGGGAGCCCACGAGGCCGGCCCCGATCCCGATCGCTATGAGGAAGGCGCCCTGGCCGACGATCATCAGGAGGACGTCGCGCGGCTGCGCGCCGAGCGCCATGCGGACGCCGATCTCTCCCGTTCGCTGGCTGACCGAGTACGCCATCACGCCGTAGATCCCGATAGTCGCGAGGAGAAGGGCGGCGCCCGAGAATACGAGGAACAGGTTCATGCCGAAGCGCTCTCGGGAGACCGAGTCCCTGACGAGTTCGGTCAGGGGCTTCACGGCGTCGATCGGCTGGTCGGGATCGATCGAGCTGATGGCCGAGCGGACGGCCGCGGACAGGCCGGGGGCGCCGCCCGACGTGCGAAGGACGAACGTCAGGAATTGGAAGGGGTGCTGCTGCAGCGGCTCGTAGTTTGCCGCGGGGGCCTCGGAATTGAGGCCATACTGCTTCACGTCGCCGACAACGCCGACGATCTCGCTCCACGTCCCCTGGGGGTTCGTGACATTGATCCTCTTCCCGATGGGGTCCTCATTCGGGTAGAAGCGCCTGGCCATGGCCGCGCTGACGACCGCGACGCGCGGCGCCGTCGACGAGTCCGACGCCGTGAACTCGCGGCCCTTCAGCAGCGGGATGCCCATCGCCTTGAAGTATCCCGGGCTGACGCAGTAGTAGTTGGCCGACGGCTCCCTGCCGGGCTCGGCCTTCTCGCCCTCCTTGAAGAACGTGAGCACGTAGTCGTCGTAGAACGGCATGGACTGCGTGGCGCCCACGAAGGTGACGCCCGGAATCTGGGCCAGCTTTTCCGTCGCCTGCCCGGCGAATCCCGCAGCCTGCTCGTCCTTGGCGTATTTCTTGTCCGGGAGCGTCACGTTGACCATGAACGCCGACTCCGCGTTGAATCCCGGGTTGATGCGGACCAGCCGGATAAAGCTGCGCATGAGGAGTCCGGCGCCGACCAGCAGGATGACCGCGATCGTGAGCTCGGCGACGACGAGCGTGTTCCTTAAGCGGTGGCGGTGGCGGCCCTCGCCCGAGCCGCGTCCCGCGTCCTTGAGGACGGTGTTCAGGTCGACGCGGGCCGCCTGGAAGGCGGGCGCGAGGCCGAAGCCGATCCCGGTGAGGAGCGCGACCCCGAAGCTGAACGCCAGCGCCGCGCGGTCCACCGAGAGCTCGCGCGCGCGGGGAACGCCGTAGGGCGACAGGGCGAGGAGAAGGTGGAGGCCCCAGTAGGCGGCGACCGTCCCCAGGATTCCCCCCATGATCGCCAGGACGATGTTCTCGACCAGGAGCTGGCGCACGATCCGGGTGCGGCTCGCGCCGACCGCGGCCCGGACGGCCATCTCGCGCGAGCGGCCCGCGGCCCGGACGAGGAGCAGGTTGGCGACGTTGGCGCAGCCGATGAAGAGGAGGAAGCCGACGGCCGCGAACAGCGCCAGGAGCTGCGGGCGCACGTTGCCCACCATGTCCTCCAGCATGGGCTTCACCAGCACCGTCCATCGGAGGTTGGACACGGGGTAGAGCTTCTCCAGGCGCCCGGCGATGGCCGCCAGCTCGGCCCGCGCCTGGGCTACGGAAACCGCCGGCTTCAGCCGTCCCGTCACCTGCATGAAATGGCTCCCGTGGTTGGCGAGGTTGTCGGCGGTGAAGGCCGTCGGAAGCATGATCGCCGGGCCGTGGAATTCCCACGGCATCACGCCTACGATCGTGACGGGGTTCCCGTCCAGGTGGATCACCTGGCCGATGATGTCGGCGCGCCGCCCGAACTGCTCCGACCACAGGCCCTCGCCCAGGATGGCGACGTCGCCGCGGCCCTCGGCGCCCTCCGCCGGCAGGAAGTCCCTGCCCAGGGCCGGCCGGGCTCCGAGCGTCGAGAGGTAGTTGGTCGTCACGCGCTGGCCGTTCAGGCGCACCGGGTCGCCCGAGCCCGTGAGGCTGAACGCGGAATAGTAGGTGGCCGCCAGGCTGGAGAAGCTGGTCGACTGCTTTTGCCAGTCGCTGAAGTTGCCGACGGAGCAGGAGAACTGCGGAAACTCCGGCGGGCGGGACTCGTAGAGGCGCACCAGCCGGCTCGGCTCCGGGAAGTCCAGGGGCCGCAGGAGGACGCCGTTCACGACCGTGAAGATGGCCGTGCAGGCGCCGATCCCTATCGCGAGCGTCAGGAGGGCGACGACCGTGAACCCCGGCGACTTGGCGAGCTGGCGGAACGCGAAGCGGATGTCGTTCATTGCTAGTTGAGCTTCACCCGGTCGTGGGAGTCCCACTGCGACATGTCGGAGAGGATCACGCGGTCGCCGGGCTTCAGCCCCTTGACGATCTCGATCGTGTTGACGGAGCTCCGGCCGAGCTCCACCTGCGTGCGGTTGGCGTAAGTCCCGTCGGCGTCCAGGAGGAAGATGCTGGCCGTCGAGTGCTCCTGGCCGAATGCCGGCCGGCCGACGAAGACGACGTCGTCCAGGTGCTCGAGCTCGATCACGCCGTCGACCGAGAGGTCCGGCCTCGCCCCCTGGGGAAGCTCCGTCGGGAGGGCGATGTCCACCTTGACCGTGCCGTTCTGGACCGAGGGGTCGACGCGGGAGACCTTGCCGTCGACGATCCCGTTGCGGGTGTCGATCTCGGCGCTCTGCCCGATCTGGACGTCCTTCGCCTGCGTCTCGGCGATCTGGATCTCGGCCCTGAGGCGGGTGGGGTCGGCCACGCGCGCGAGGTTCGTGCCGGGCGTCACCTGCGCGCCCACGTCGACCGGGACGACCTGGAGGATGCCGTTCATGCCAGCCCGCACGTTCAGGGCGTCGGCCTCGTCGAGCTTGAGCTTCGCCTGGGCGCGGAGCTGGTCGACCGAGGCCTGCTTCGCGGAAAGGGTGGGGGCGACCGCCTCCTGGGAGTAGACGTACTTCTTCTGCGCGATCGTGTTCACGGTCTCGTCCTGCTCGGCCGTCACCTTCTGGAGCCGGAGGTTCAGCTCGGAGACGAGGCCGTCCTTGAAGAGCTGCTCGCTCACCTGGGCGTTCAGGCGCGCGATCTCGTAGGTCGCCTTGGCGCTCGCGGCCTCGGACTCGGCCGCCAGCACGTCCCGCTCGGCTGTCACCTTGACGTTCGTGTACTCGGCCTCGCCGGCCTTGAGCTGCGACTCGGTGTCGAGCGCGGCCTGGGTCACGTCCGGGTTGCTGAGGATCATGATGACGCTGTCAGGCTGCACGATCGCGCCCGGCAGGAGGACCAGCTTGTCGACCCGGCCCTGCGTCCGCGCTGCGATCCAGCGGATGTCGACCGGGACGAGCGTCCCCGGGCCGTGGACCTGGCGGACCATCGGCCCGCGCTTCACGTCCCCGATCCAGACCAGGCTCTTGTCGACCGTCGGCACCGCGGGCTTCAGGCGGGCGAGGACGACCGTGATCAGGACGAGGGCGGCGACCACCGATCCGATGAGGATGATGCGCTTCCTGAGCTTGGCCTTGGCCTGGGAGGGACGCTGGATATCCATGGGATCGGGGTATGCTTTGCACGCGCTGTGCCAGTCGCCGTGTCGATTTGTAACCTATTTACTGGTAGTTGCTAGCAGTCAATCCTGAGGCGTCAAAGCCGGCGTTTTTCCCCGGTACCGGGAAAGAACCGTCCCAATAACGGGAAACCGCCCTGTCTCTCTTATACAGCATCACGGCTTCGGCATGGGGAGCCGCATGATGGCGATGCAGCCCGCCCGGTCGTCCCGGTTGTAGAGGGCCAGCGAGCCGCCGTGGTTCTCGGCGATCTGCTGGCAGAGGACGAGGCCGATGCCCGAGCCCTCGGGCTTCGTGGTGAAGAAGGGGACGAACAGGTTCGCGGTCTCCGAGATCCCGGCGCCGTTGTCCTCGACCCAGATCTCGACCGACCCGCCGCCGATCCTCCAGGAGAGCCTCACCTTCGCCGATTTCTGGTCGAGGGAGGCCTCGACCGCGTTCTTGACGAGGTTGATAACGGCGTGCTCGACCTGGGCCGCGTCCACCATGACGGCGACCGCCGGGCCGGCCCTGACCTCGACGTCGAGGCGCCGCTCAAGCGCGGCGGCCCGCTCGAGGAGGGCCGCCAGGTCGCAGGGCGCGGCCTGCGGGGGCGGCAGCCGGGCGAGCCGCGTGTAGCCCTGGAGGAACCGCTCGAGGCTCTCGGCCCGGGCAGCGATGACGCCCAGGCCCGACTGCATGTCCGACTCCCAGTCCGCCTGGCGCGGGCTGCGCTCCATCGCGGTCCCGAGCGTCGCCGCGATCGACTTGATGGGGGCGAGGGAATTGTTGAGCTCGTGCCCGAGCACCCGGACGAGCCTCTGCCAGGCCTTGAGCTGCTCCTCCCTGAGCGGCCGGCTCAGGTCGCCGAACACGACCAGCTGGTGCGGGCGGCCGTCCTCGCGGAACGTCGTCCGCCTCATGCTCCAGCGCCCATACGCCCGCGAGAGGTCGGAGGGGCCGAGGATCCGGCTGGGCTCCCCCTCGAGGCATTCGGCGAGCCCGATCGCGCCCGCATTGCGGCCGAGGAGGCGCTCGGACGGCTGGCCGAGGAGGGACTGGCCGGCCGGGTTCACGAGCCGCAGGATCCGGTCGGCGTCGAAGGCGAAGATGGCGACGTCGATCTCCTTGATGACGGCGGAAAGGAGGGCGGTGGCCTCGAGCGCCCCGCGGCGCTGCGTCTGCAGGATCTCGCCCAGGCCGTTTATCTCGGTAAGGACGTCCCCGAGGGGATCCCGCTGGCCCGCCCCGCGCGCCCGGAACGAGAAGTCCCCCTCGCGCAGCGCGAGGAGGAGGTTCGACATCGTCTGGAGCGGCCTGATGACACGGTTTCGCGCCGCCAGGGCGAACCCGAGCCAGCACGCGATCACGAGGAGCACGACGGTCACCCGGACATCCGGCGCATGGTCCTCCCCCCAGAGCCACAGGAACGTGAACGCGACCGCGGGCACGCCGCCAAGGAGGCAGTAGGCGAGGATCGCCTGGTCATGGGTGTACTTCCGCGACCTTTTGGCCATTGGGGTGACCTTGGCCGCTCCCCGCCCAAAGCTACAGTCCGTATTTCTCCAGCCGGCGGTAGAAGGCGCTGCGGCTGAGCCCGAGGAGCTCGGCCGCCTTGCGGGCGTTCCCGTCGCAGCGGGCGAGGGTTTTCTTGATCAGGAAGGCCTCGACCTCCTCGAGGCTCATATCGTCCAGGCGCGGGACGGATGCCGAGGCGTTGAGCGCGAGGTCGGAGGCGCGGACGACCTTGCCCGTCGCCATGAGGACGGCCCGCTCGATCGCGTGGTTCAGCTCCCGCACGTTGCCGGGCCACGCATAGGAGCGCATCGCGCCGGCGGCCTCCTCGTCAAACCCCGTGATCGCCTTCCTGTACCTCGCCACGTGCTGCTTCAGGAAGTGCTGGGCGAGGAGGTCGATGTCGTCGCGGCGCTCCCGCAGGGCCGGCAGGTGGATCTGGATCGTGTTGAGCCGGAAGAGGAGGTCCTGGCGGAACCGGCCCGAGGCGACCTCGGCCGGGAGGTCGGCGTTCGTGGCCGAGATGAGCCGCACGTCCGAGCGGATCGTCCGGGACGAGCCCACCCGCTCGAATTCCCCGCGCTCGAGGGCCCGCAGGATCTTCGCCTGCTGCGCGGCGGGGATGTTGCCGATCTCGTCCATGAAGAGCGTGCCCCCCTCGGCGAGCTCGAAGCGGCCGGCCCGGTCGCTCTTTGCGTCCGTGAAGGCGCCGCGGACGTGCCCGAAGAGCTCGCTCTCGAAGACGCCCTCGGGGAGCCCCCCCATGTTGACGGAGATGAACGGGCGCGCCCCGCGCGGGGACACGGCGTGGATCGCCTGGGCGACCAGGCCCTTGCCGGTCCCGTTCTCGCCGGTGATGAGGACGTTCGCGTCGGACGGGCCGACCCGCGCGATCAGCTCCAGGACCGGCCGCATCGCGGCCGACTGGGCGATCAGGGCCGGCCCCTGCTTGCCCCGCAGGAGCTGGTTCTCCTGCTCCAGCCGCCGGTAGGCCCGCACCGTGCCGCCGAGCTCGATCTGGTTCCGGACGATGGCGAGGAGGCGCTGGTTCTCCCAGGGCTTCGAGATGAAGTCGCGCGCCCCGCGGCGCATGGCCTCGACCGCGAGCTCCACGTTCGCCCAGGCCGTCATGATGACGACCGGCAGCGTCGGGTCGATCGACTGGAGGCGGGAGAGGAGGTCGAGCCCCTCCTTCCCGCTTGTCGTGTCGCGGGCGTAGTTGAGGTCGATCAGCGCCAGCGAGTAGTCGCGCGCCTCGACGGCCTTGACCGCGGCGGCCGGCGACTTGACGGCCTCCGTCTGGTAGCCCTCGTTCTTCAGGAGGAGGCGCAGAGCCTCGATGATGTCGGCGTGATCGTCGGCGATCAGGATGCGGTGGGGGGGCGCGCCGGGCATGCCTTCAGTGGGAGGCGGTTTCGGAGGGGAGACGAGCGTCAACGGACCATTCGTCGGTGAGCTTCACGTGGTAGCGCTCGAGCGTGGTGCCGAGCGTCTGGTCGTACACGGCGACGGCCTGCCGCTCGGCCGCGAGCGCGTACGAGACCGCGCTCTCCGCGGTGGCGAGGATCTGCTGCTGCTGGATCACGGAGATGGTCGAGCCGGTGCCGGCCTTGTTCTTCTTCTCCTCGGCCTCGAGGGCCTGCTTCGCAAGCGACACCTCGGTCTGGTCGGCGGCGACGCGCTTCCTCGACGTCTCGACCTGGCCGTCGGCGGCCGCCACGGCCACTGCGATGTCGGCGGCCATGCTGCTGAGGCTTTCCTCGGCCTGCTCGCGCGTCAGCTTGGCGGCGCGCAGCGTCCCGCGGCCGACCGCGAACGTGAGGGGCACGGTGACGACGAGGCCGGCCGAGACGGACGGGTTCATGCGGTCCTCGACCATCTGCTTGCTCGCGGAGAACGACATCGCGGAGCCGTTGTAGCCGTAGCCGCCCTGGAAATCCACCTGCGGCAGGAGCCTGTTGCGCGCGGCCGCCTCGACCGCCCTGTCCTGCACGATCCCGAACCGGGCTATCTGGTAGTCGGGCCGCATAAGGAGGGCGCGCTGCACGTCCGACCTGCGGTCCACGGTCACCTCGGGGATCGGCATCGGCGCGAGGACGAACAGCGGCTCATCCTCGAAGAAGGTCTCCTCGCCGATCATCTCGCGAAGCGCGTTCTGCGCGTCCCTGACGGCCCTCTCGGCGATCAGGATCTGCTCCACGAACTCCGAGGCGTAGGCCCGCATCTCAAGGACGTCGCTCTGCGACGTGCTCCCGGCCTTGTATTTCTCCTCGTTCTCCCGGACCTGCCTGTTGGCCAGCGCGTTCTCGGCCTGCGCGGACTCGAGCTGGTCGTGCGCCAGCTGCAGGTTGCTGTAGTCCACGATGACGTTGGTGACCGTGTTGATCGCGGACAGCTGGTAGGTGAGGTCGTTGATCGAGCGGTTGGCCTTCTGGATCCGCACCTGCTCCAGGTTGGCTGCCAGCCCGAAGCCCTTCAGCAGCGGCTGCGTCACCTGGAACCCGCCAAACGTCTGGTAGTTCTGGGTTATGCCATTGTACACGTCGCGCACCTCCTGGGTGCTCCCGTAGATGCTGTACTGCGTCCCG
>Ga0182015_10003537_pt1 | contig 17445 bp, 14 predicted proteins | sample 712P3MmetaG_FD_120478 | JGI IMG/M metagenome (GOLD analysis project Ga0182015, IMG submission 120478) | Permafrost microbial communities from Stordalen Mire, Sweden - 712P3M metaG | ecosystem: Environmental > Terrestrial > Soil > Wetlands > Permafrost | place: Sweden: Stordalen | collected... | reverse complement strand
TCGCTTTGTCGTGCGATGGCTGCGCGGCGCAGTGAATGATTCGGTCAAAGCGACCCTCCCGAAACAGGTCGAAGACCGCCTCCCGATCGCGAATGTCCAACTCGTGGTGCGTGAAATGTTTCGTCGCCGCGCGCAGGCGGGCGAGATTCCAAGTTGTATCGCCGGACTGCCCGAAAAACTCGCGGCGCATGTTGTTGTCCACACCGATGACATTGTGGCCTTGCCGGTCGAAATGTTCGACTGCCTCCGAACCGATCAATCCGCTGCTTCCTGTAACGAGGATATTCATTTCGCCCTCGCACCTTGCGGCAGCCCCGCAGCATACCGCAGTTGGAAATCTTTCTCGTCTTCGCGAATCCAAGCGAGGATGCGGTCGTTGCCTCTCGAAAACCCCACGTTCGGCTTACAGCCCAAATCCCGGTTGGACTTGCGCGCGACCGAGTTGCTGCCACAGATTAATTTCGGATTCACAATTTGCATTTTGCTCCATCGATGAGTCGTATGAGATCGCCGCCAGCGATCCACGGCCGAAAAGAGCAACGTTTCGACGAGTTCTCTAGTTCCTGTCGCTGTCTTGGCCCGGAAGATGGCAACGAGCCAATGTGGATCGGTGGTGAGGCCGTTTCACAGAATGTGATGTCGCAAAAATTTGGCTGTCGAATCCTAGTATTATTGGTTCGGAAATGGCGTTCTGGCATTTATGCCTATTATGTATTCTGGCCGTACCCATCGAATATCAGCGTAACCACTCTTGAACTCGATTCACGGACTGCCGAACTTGCGCACGCCCGATCAAATACGCACCTTTGGCAGCGCATCGCACATCGTGGCTTGCCAGCCAATTGAGCTCGCGGAATGCAGGTTTCATGTTAAACATTGACGTGTAGTAGTCAAGATGCATCAGCCGAACTTCTTCGACACGCTTTCGACGAGCAGGCGCGGAGAACTTATTTCCACACTCGGCGATAAAGCGTACTAGCAATCCCACTCGCGCGTCGTACGTGTGACGTTCGAGCACAAGTTGGCGCCCTGCCCGCGCGATGCGCCGGCGCAACTGTTCATCGTTGAGGTGCCGGTGGATCCGCTTCGCGATGTCTTCTTCTCTTTCGTATCCAACAAAGTGTTCACCTTCTTTAAAGCCCACCGTGCTGAGATTTGTGGGTACGCCAGTTATCAGCAGAGCACCGGCCGCCATGGCCTCAAAGACGCGCATATTGGCGTCTTGTGGATAATCATCGCGACTTATATTCAACACGATTTTCGATTTTCGGTAAATCTCCGCCGTTTCCTCAAGCGTATAGTGCGCGGCCCAATCATTCATTCGAAATTCGCGTGCAAGTCTTGGAAGAATACGTTTTCTAGTGGCGTATGGCGCACCACGTGTCCGGCCCACCCAGCCAAGGTCGATCGTCTTCTCGTCGAGTTCGTTATCATAAAAGTCATGTTGCGCTGCATGTGCCAGCGTCAGCGGGCGGGCGTGGCCCGCGTCACGATACATTTGTTCGAACCCGGGGTGAAACAACACCGGTATGTCGAAAAGCGTTGACCAGCGAATTCGTCGGGAGGTGTTATTGTACGTGTCGAATTGGAAACAAACGGTTGGTATATCGACTTCGGTGAGTCCGTAGGGCATACAGCAGAAATCCGTGTCCGGGGATAAAATGAAATCCGGGCGCGAAGGGCACGCCGAGAGAAGATCGTCAATATGAGCGTCCGGCGGCGTATTCGCGCTAACACACGACAGGGCGATGCCGTAACGCCGAAATGCTCGGGCGTAACCCCACAACTCTTTGCACAAGTTGTCTTCGCGGCACAGCGTCAGGACGACCATCATTCAAGCGTCAGAAGAATTGCGCTTCCTGCTCGCTTGCAAAACGGATGTTGCGTGGTGGTCGTCGGTGACGAGTCCGGGGCCCTTGGGTCTGGTCCACTCCGCTTGAAGCCTAAGTGGCGTTGGCGCGTTCTTATCTTTCAGGCCACACTCGAACGTCCACAGCCAATAACAAAGAGCCGGGAAACGGCCGCAGAGGCGCCACGTTCGCTCTACAGCCCGGCGAAGTGTGCCAGCTATATAACGACTTCCAAGCAGCCTGTTGTTGCGAAGCGCGGGTGGCAAGATCGTTTCTCGCGGCGCCCACTGCCAGCCCTCGACGCGGACTATTTGAAACCCCGATTGTTGAAGGAACTCTCGAAAACTCTGGTACTGAAATAGTCCGGGATAAAGAAACGGGTGCCCGATAAGCGGATTCGGCACACTGCAGATCAACCTACCCTTGAGTTGTAGCACTCGTCGAATCTGTTGCAGCGCATAATAGGGATTCATCATGTGCTCAATTGTTTCGAGGACGATCACTACATCGAAATAGTCATCAGCAAACGGCAAGTTGTTGCTACTGACATCCAGCACATCAGCCGCCAATCCTAGAGCCCGTGCTGCGCTGATCCCCGATTCAGAAACATCGATTCCATGGACTTCATTTTTCTGGGACAGGAGCGACAGCAATTTTCCGTCACCACACCCAATTTCAAGAATCCGCTGGCCGCAGCACTCCGGCAGAAACTCGCGTACGGTCCAGCGGAGCCGGTCTGCGTCGTAGCCGCCGGTAGAGTAATAATCGCGGTGTTCGGCCAACGCGATCTGTTCGGGTTGCAACGCCTCAGGCATGATCCCCCTTTACTTTCTGGCGATTCACTAAATGGACCTCGGAGGCAGTCCGCTGTCGTCGGGGTCCAATCCGCTTGGATTGAATTATAGCAAAGCCGTCGCAGCCTCGCGCCCGGTTCGAACACGCCATCGTGGCCTCGCAAACGCGGGCCACAAGGTATTGGCATTTTCGCTACTCAACCACGGGCGCCTGTCATTGCCCCTGTCATTCCGCACCGCGGATCCTCTCGTTATTGTGTATTTGCCAAACATTAACCGGCGAGTCTTGTTACGCCCTCCGCCCACCTAAAGCACGTGAGACCGGCGTCAACAAACGATATCTACATCGATGGTGAGGACGGAATGCAGGGGAATCTCCAGAAGTCAAATACAGACAAATGCGGCGCTTCCCGCTCGGCGTTACTATACGTTCTAGCTGGAATGTCTCTCAAGTCGAGTCGGGGCGGGCCGATGGCAAGTACGATCCCACCAGTCGCCATAGACGTTCAATCTCATCGTGATCAACCACCCCAGTCAGCCACGCACCTGCGACATAAAGCACGATGCCCGCGACAAGGTTCAGCAGTAAAGGCAGCGACGAAAATGCGAGCATTCCAGCCACTCCCAGTGAAAGAAGGAATGCAGGCAGCGACGCCCGAAGCCCGATCCAGGCGAGTTTGCGGGTTGGGCGAAAGAGGAGAAAAATGAAAATTGAAGCGAAGGCATAGCTAATATTTGTGGCCCAGGTGGCCCCGAGCGCTCCGTACCGCGGAATCCAAAAAATATTCAGCACGATGTTGAGAATGGCTCCCACGATCGTCGACGCCGCCAGATAACCCTGTAAGTTCCGCGCTATCAATCCCATCTTCAGCACAACGCCAAAAAACACAGCGACCTCCGACCAAATAATCGCCGCGAATATCGGCGCCGTAGCCGAGAACTTGGCGCCAAACACGATGCGCGTCAACGGTCTCGACAGAGGAACGGCCACGGCACAGACGGCGAAGACAAGCGCCATCAAGGACCGGAAACTTAATCGCATGTATCTTTCAAAATCCGCATCATCACGCGCCGACTTTGCAACTAAGGGGAAAATTGCGTCGCTCAGAGAAACGGGAAACAGACTGAAAATTTCGGCTAGGCTAACTGCAGCGACGTATCCACCCAGAATTAAATCGGAGCTCATCTTATGAAGCATCACCTGGTCTATTCGGGTGTAAACGCTGATTGCCAGCGTGCTGAGTGCTAGGGGAAGGGACGAAACCAGGAGCAACTTTGATTCACGAGGGAGGAACTTCCACGGACGCCGCATTGCACCTTTGTGCCATGCCCCGCCGGTGTTGAGAATCGCTTCAACGATGGCGCAGGCCGTTCTTACTAGAATGATCCACATCAGAGAAGGGCGCCCGAACAAAATGAAGGCGATGATTGCTCCCAGCCAAAGGATCTGCCGGATCAATCCGAAACTAACGGCATACCACTGTCTCAGGTCTACTTGGAAAACGATTCCCGGCAAACAGAACGGCATGACCAACAGCCTGTCGATAGCCGCCAGGAACAACAGGAGTAAAATGCCACCGCCATATCCAAAGTGCGGCGCTAGGAGCAATGCGATTACGGTCGTGGTGACTGCAGAAATTCCACTGATTATGCTGCCCGTGAATAAAATGCTGCCCGCCTGCTCACGGTGCAGTGCGACCTCCCGGCCCAGAATCGGCTCGATTCCAAATGTTGCCAACCATGCAAACAGGCCGATGTACGCATAGACCGCGCCGTAGCGCCCAAGCAGCTCGCGTCCGAGATATCGCGCGAGCAAAATAGAGGCTAACGCCGAAATCACGGTGGCCAAGCCCCTGCCGGCGAAAAGCGTGGCGATGTTTTTGAGCAGTATTTGACCGAGATTGCTGGGCCGCGAGCTTTCCGTCATTTGTCTCCCTGGCTGGGAGAGGAGCGTTTGTGTTGCAGCTGTTCGATGTCGGACTTTTCGATCTGTTCCATTAACTTCCGGCGGTGGAGCACGTAGCGATCGAACTCATCGAGAAAAGCCGTCGGGACGGCCGTAAATTGGTTGCGAACCATGGTCCGCCAGGAGATCGATCCACGTGCGGGAACCATGTGGATGCCCCACTGAAAGATAAAGGCGAGATTCCAGCCGATCAGAAGCGCCGTTCCGCCATAAGCCAGAATGTTTGCCCGCCTAGCGCTCCAGAATTCTTCCAGCGCCGTGAATGTTCCCGCGAGGCCGATGATGAAAATGGACGTCAGTGAAATGAAATACCGGTTTCCAAACGATGAGAGCCCATCCCAGAACGGTGAGGACGCAATCAGGTAATAGTACGCGGCGACAATCGCGATCAGGGCTACGCCGAGTTGACGGTCACGCCGCAGAAGTGGAAGGAGACCAAGCACTGCCAAGAAAATTATGGGCGTCCAGCTTAGGAGTCCGTGGTCGGATGAGAAAAGAACCTGCAGGAGGTTTGGTCGAAACCACGCCCAATGTCCCATTTCTGGATATCCAGAAGCGAAAGGATTGCCGTAAATGATCTGCCGTGTGACGGGTGTGGGGAGAAATGCGAAAATAGCGGAGCACACGAAGATCAGGTTTCCGAGCGCAAGTCGTCCGAGGCGGCTGTTCTTCGTCGGCTGGCGCATTGCTGCGTAGTATCTCCCGATCGATTCCAGCGCAGGCGCCAGCAGCGCGAGCGCGTTCGGGTAATACACATCGATGAGCAGCCCGGCGATCAATCCCAAAATCGTCCACTGGAGAATCGTTCGCGACCCTCGCGTGCGATCCCAATACCAGAGAAACATTGCTACGATGAAGGCCGAGAGCGCATGGGACCACGACGGATTGAAGTACATGTAGACGGGTAACGAACTCGCAAACCAGATGCCGATGGTTGCAAGCAATGCCCACCGCTCCGCGAAATACTTCCGAGCGAGTTCAAACGAGATCAGCAAGCCTAGAAAGCCGTAAAACGCCGTCGCAAAGGCCAATGTGTCGACGTATGGCCACGAAAAGCCATCGGCCGAGATATGCGCGCCGAGACGGTCGGCCAGAAGCACTACACCATGCGTGACGATCAGGAACGGCGACCACAAAATGGATGGGCCTGTCGCAAAATGATTGTCGAGGTGGCCGGTCACCGTGTAACCACCTTGCTTGGGCTTGCCATCTGGATCGACTCGATACATTTGAAAGCTCTGGTTCGCGTGCTGCCAGTCCTTTTCAAAATCGAGGTGGCCCTCGATCAGCATGGCGCGCAAGTACGCGTAATAGCCCACGCCATCGCCCCGAACCCACGGATTCACCATCGGCAAGGAGATCAGGAAAATTACTAAGAGTGCCTTATGTGAGCCACTGATCCGGTTGAATGAACCTTTGAATGTCATTTAATTATTACGGGGATAGCGAAATTGCTGGCCGGACGGATCCGGCTCAATGCGATCACCGACGCTCCGCATTCGTTTCGCACTTAACTTGCCGCAAGTTACGGTGAGTCAATTGTACGCAGCTGCTGGCAACTGCGGCTGGACCGCTGGTCCAAAAGCGCACGTTGGTTCAACCGCGATCGTGGGTGGCGCTCACGAATCGCCACAACATGGCAACCACTCAAATTTCATCGCGTCGGCTCGGTCTGCGTGCTCGGGGACACTGAAACCGCTTGCAACAATTCTTCCGCAACGAATTCGCGCTGCCCGGTTGTCATCTCCGGGTACATAGGCAACGAGAGAATTCGCGATGCGGCATTCTCTGTAACTGGGAAGTCGCCCTTTCGATACCCCAGACTCGCGCACGCTTCTTGCAGATGGATCGGGATAGGGTAATGAATTCCCGTGCCTATTCCGCGCGCGGTCAGCAGATTCTGTACTTCGCTGCGTCGATCCAGTTGAATCACGTAAAGGTGATAGACGTGCGAGCACTTCTGCGCCGTTTTTGGCAGAATGATCGGCGCCCCCGCCAATAACACATTGTACGCAGCGGCGTGCTCGCTGCGAGCAGCATTCCAATGGTCGAGGCGACGAAGCTTGAAGCGGAGAATGGCGGCCTGAATCGTATCGAGCCGCGAGTTTGTGCCGATGACCGAATGCTCGTACTTCACTCGCTGTCCATAATTGCGAAGCCGGCGAATTTTTTCCGCGGTCGCAGCGTCATTTGTGACAACCATTCCACCGTCGCCGTACGCGCCGAGATTCTTTGCTGGGTAAAAGCTGAATCCGGCGGCATGTCCAAGAGCCCCGGCACGGCGCCCATCATACCGAGCTCCGTGTGCCTGCGCCGCATCCTCGATGACGATCAACCCATGCTGCTGCGCAATTTCGAGGATTGGCAGCATGTCGGCTGGTTGCCCATACAGGTGCACCGGCATGATTGCTTTGGTTTTCGATGTGATAGCCGCTTCGATCGCCGCTGGATCGATGTTATACGTCTCGCCGACGACATCCACTAGGATCGGCCGCGCGCCAACCGCCATGACCGCGAGAGCGGTGGCGATGAACGTGTTCGCGGCCGTAATCACCTCATCGCCCGGTCCGACGCCATAAGCTCTCAGCGCGAGCTCGAGCGCATCGAGTCCGCTTCCGACAGCGATCGCCTCGCTGGTCCCGATATATTGTGAAAATTCTTCTTCAAAAAGGCGAACATCATCGCCAAGAATATAGTCTCCGCGCTCGACGACGCGCATCATCGCGTCGGTAACGTCCGATGCGATCGAACGGTATTGCGCCTGCAAATCGACGAAGGGAATATTGGTTTGTTGGGTCATTTCTTTACGCCGAATCCCAAATAAAACACGGGACGCAGAATGCTCCACCAACCCGATATGGGCTTCATTTTTGTGTAGCCTTGCTGGTGCGGCGGATACACCTTGGTCACGGGCACCTCGCAATGCCGATACCCCAACCGGATCGACTTGAACAAGAGATAGGGTTCCAATTCATATTTGTTGAGCCAATCCTGGCGCCAGTTCACGCGGCGGTCGCGAAGAATTTCGGTGCGAAAGGCGCGAAAGCCGTTCGTGGTTTCTGTGAGGTGCCTTCGAGCGAACATCGAAAACAACATCGGATGTACAAATCGAGTCGCCACCACACGGTACGCAGGCGTGTTACCGTACCCGCCGCCCGGCAGGAACCGCGATCCCTGAACGAAATCCGCGCGCCCCGCAATAATAGGCTCGAGCAATTGCGAAATTTCGTTAGGATCATCTTTGTCGTTGCCCGCCTGGATAACGAGCACGTCGTAGTTATTCTCGAGCGCGTATTCAAACACCTGCTTCATCGCCGCGCCGATGCCGCGATTCGTCGAATTGCGCAGGTGCACCCAGCCATTTCTCGGTAAAGACTCTATTGCACCATCGGTTGAGCCATCGTCCATCACGAGCAGATCATACTGGCGCGCCGAGGGGTGGCGAGAAATCGTGCGCCGAATTTTATCTCCTTCATTAAATGCAAAGATGGCTGCGAGCGTCTTCATTTCGCGGTTCGATTGGGCCGCACCACTGGCCGAGGCATTGCCGGTACCGTCGTCCATTCAGGACGGCGGCGAACATCAATGCCATTTACATAGGGCTTCACAATGTCAAAAGGGCACTCCAGCGCGTCAACGTCTGAAATCATACGGGCAGGCGATCCGGCCACGACGGCGCGTGCGGGAACGTCATGCGTGACGACACTTCCCGCGCCGACCAGCGCATTTTCACCAATGATCACGTGGGGAAGTATAGTGGCCCCGATGCCGATTCTTGCGCCCGATTTGATTGTCGGGCCTTGCATGCACTTCGTGCATAGAGGATGAGGATCGTTCGCAAGCAAAACGCCCGGCGCTAGAAAAACATCATCTTCGATCGTCGTGAATTGCGAGATGTAGACGTTGCAGTGAATTTTCACGCGCGAGCCGATCACGCAATCGTAATCCACCGTCGAATTGTTCCAGACGGCGCAGTCGTGCCCGATTCGATTACCTTCTCTGATGACAACGTTGTGCCCTGTCTCAAAGTGATCGCCGATCTCGACGGAGGCATAGATCACGCTGCCCGAGCGGATTTGCGCAGAACTTCCAATTCGAACGGGTAACTTTTCTACCGGGCGTCCCGGGGGATAGCCCAGAATAACGCCGGGATCAATCGAACAGTCCCGTCCGAGTTCTACCGCCACGCAGTTGAGCACGCTGCCACCTCCACTGCTTTTCCGCGCTGCGCCATGGACGCTTCAATCGCCTTCAAGGTGCGTACGACGGCTTCTCCGGTGGCGCCATCCGATACCGGCTGCCGGTGGCGGCGAATCGCTTCGATGAAATCCGTCGCCTGATTCCTGAGTGGTTCGCTGTACTCCACCTTCGGGCTAATGATATCGCCATCTCGAATCAGCAATTTGAAGTCGCCAAACGATACCGCGTCGGTTTCGCCGACGGCCACGCCCTTCTCAAATATACGAACGCGCTCGAGATCGTTCAGATCGTCGAATACCAGCCGCTGCTTGCTCCCCACGACGACAACTCGGCGCACCTTGTTGGGATCGGCCCAACTGACGTGAATATTGGCAATTACGTCTTTGGTGTAGCCGAGCGTGATGAAGCCGACATCCTCCCGAGCGTTTCCGAGCGAGTGCGATCCTACAGCGCTCGCCCATTGTGGCTCTTCATCGATGACGTAATTGAAAATTGAGATGTCGTGCGGCGCCAAATCCCAGATCGCGTTGACGTCTCCGCGAATCGGGCCCAAGTTCGTGCGCGTCGAATGCATGTAATACAAACGCCCGAAAGCAACCGACTTTACGCATTCGCGTAGCTTGCGGACGCCCGGATTATAGAGAAAGGTGTGAGCCACCATCAACACCAGTCCGGATTTGTCGGCGAGATCTCGCAAAATAACGCAATGCTCTATTTCGGTCGCGATCGGCTTTTCGATTATCACATGGCGGTCGGCGACCAGCGCTAGTTGCGCCAATTCAAAGTGCGTCGAGGCGGGCGTCGAAATGATCACGGCGTCCACGTCTGGTCGTTTTAGGAGCTCTTCGGCACTGGCGCAAACATGAACACCCGGGAGTCGCGACGATGCGCGTTGCCGCCTTTCAGCCTGAGCATCGCAAATGGCCGTAACGCTCGAGTCGCCTAGTTCGTTGAACACGCGCGCGTAGTTCGGCCCCCAGTAGCCGTAGCCGATGATTCCGATGCCTACCTTTGAGGACATCTCGACATGCTCCCGAGCATCTATTTGAAAACGCCGTAGCGCACTACGCACCAGACGGCACGAAAGGCGTCGCGCCACGTGATTTTCTTGCCCTGCGCGTAGGTCCTGCCATTATAAGAAATCGGCACTTCGAAAACGACCCATCTGCCGTGAGACACCTTTGCGGTCACCTCGGGCTCGAACCCGAAACGGTTTTCTTTGAGCTCGAAGCTCTGCAAGACCTCACGCCGGAAAACTTTGTAGCACGTCCAAACATCAGTCAGGCCAAGGTTCGTAAACATGTTGGAAATCAGCGTCAGGGTTTTGTTGCCGACCAAGTGCCAGAAATAAAGAACGCGGTGAGGGCCGCCGAGAAACCGCGAGCCATAGACAACATCAGCCATTCCACGGTCGATCGGATCGAGAAGCGCACCATAGTCGCGCGGATCGTACTCAAGATCGGCGTCTTGGATCAGGATCAGGTCGCCGCGCGCTTGCTGGATGCCTCGCCGAACCGCAGCGCCCTTTCCACGATTGCGGTCTTGAAAGAAAACGCGCAGGTTTCCGGAACAGAATGTTCCTGCCGCCGTTTGCCCGGGAGGATCCGGGACGCCTGATACAACATCGCTGACCACCGACGCAGACTCGCCCGTGAATTTTCTTGCACCCACGAGTTGGCCTTCGGCGGACCTGACAATTTGCTGCAGTAGGTCGCGGGTACCATCCGTAGAATTGTCATCAACGATGACGATTTCCTTGTCGATGTCCACGGCTTGCACACGCCGAATCAATTCGGCAATCGTCGTCTTCTCGTTAAAAACAGGGATTACAATAGACACCCTGTTTCTGGACACGCACTCATTCATTTCACGTCCGTCCCAAATGATCCGTTTTGATTGTTTGCCGCCTAGCCCAGAATACCGGAGAAACGAAATTCTAAGAGAGATTCAATTCGGGCAGGCAGAATACCGGTAACGGCTGGGCGGACTGGACAGAAGGGGGGATTGCTCGGGTATCTGATCCGAATTAAAGATGCTTCGCGTAGATCGTCCGCTAAAACGGAAGCTCCCTTCCGAGGCAGGGTGCGGAACAATCTCGAAGGATCGATGCTAGTGCCGCTCACATTGCGATCGCGCTGGCCGATCGCTCCGTACCTGCCGGCAACTTTTGCGTAGTGTCCGGGCTTCGCTTCGCAGTTTGATACTCAATGACGCGATCAATAATCGCGTTGAGTGGAATAGATGGGCGAAAACCGGTCAAATTTTCCAACTTTTCAAGCGCAGGCACACGCCGTGGCATGTCTTCAAAGCCCGGCTCGTAAGCTTGGTCGTAGGGAATTAACTGAATCGAGGATGCACTCTTCGCTTGTTCTCGTACTTGTTGCGCAAGACCTTCGATGGTGATTTCGTGGTTGCTTCCAATGTTGACCACTTCTCCGATCGCCGCGCTTGTTCCGACCAGCCGGAGAATCGCTTCCACGGAATCGGAGACATCGCAGAAACAACGCGATTGCTTCCCGCTGCCATAAACAGTAATGGGCGATCCTTCAAGAGCCTGGCGTACGAAGTTGGGCAGAACCATTCCGTATCGTCCCGTCTGACGCGGTCCTACCGTGTTAAAGAGCCGCGCGATCACCACCGGTTGCTTGCGCTCCTTCCAGTAGGCGACGGAAAGGAACTCGTCGAGCGCTTTTGATGCTGCATAGCTCCAACGGCCAATCGATGTGGGACCGAGCACGAGATCGGCGTCCTCGTGAAACGGCACGTGCTCGCTCTTGCCGTAGACCTCAGAAGTGGACGCCGTGAAAACGAGCTTCTTTTTTCTGCATGCGGCTTCAAGAACCAATTGTGTGCCGTTTACGTTCGTTTCGATGGTCCGTACCGGGCTTTCTACGATGAGCCGGACGCCAACTGCTGCCGCAAGATGAAACACGACTTCAGATTCATCTACGAGTTCGGCGAGGAGCATTCGATTTTGAATGGAGTCGAAGACGCACTGGAAACGCTCGTGACTCTTCAGGTGCCGGATATTCTCGACGCTGCCCGTCGAAAGGTCATCGAGGACGATGACTTCGTCGCCTCGCGCCAGTAAACGTTCGGCCAGATGCGATCCGATGAATCCTGCTCCTCCGGTGATCAACGTGCGCACGATTGTCTCCTATGATGTTGGGGCCGAACTGCCGCCCGGAAACTTGGCTCTTTTGCCGGGAGCGTCTTCCCCGTAGCCGTATCCATACGCATAAGGATAGTAGCGATAAGAATAGTAATAATCCGGCGCGCTCGAATCGACTGCATTCAAGACCACGCCGAGCAAACGACACTTGACGGCGTGGAGAAGATCTCGTGTTCGCGTGAAAGCTTCTTTCGGCGTCTCACCGCTGCGTACAACGAGAAGAACGCCATCTGTCAACGCCGAGAGAATCACGGCGTCAGTAGCCGCCATAATTGGCGGAGAGTCGATCACTATGAACTTGTACTTCTGACGGAGATATGCGATCGCGTCACGCATCCGGTGGGAAGAAAGCAGGTCGGCCGGACTCGGTGGAATGGGTCCGGTAGTCAGCGCCGACAGGTTTTCAATCTGCGGATGCTGAATGACTACATCGTCCAACGACGACACGCCTGCGAGATATGAGCTGAGCCCGAAATCGCGGCCGACGGTCAGACCGAGGGCGCGGCGGATTCCGGGTTTACGAAGATCCGAATCCACAACGAGGGTTCGGTCTCCCAGTTGAGCCAGGGTCACGGCCAGATTGAGCGCCGATGTGGTCTTGCCCTCGCGCGGAAGCGCGCTAGTGACCAGGATGACCTGAGGCGGGTGGTCGGGCTGAGAGAGCAACAACGAAGTTCTCAGTGCGCGAAACGCCTCGGATACCTGCGACTTGGGTTTTATGAAGGAGACGATTTCGACGCGCGAGTCCTGTTGTTCTTCGCCCTGTTCATCGGTCAGCAGCTTCCTTGAGTGTGATACGCCCAAAAGGTTTGGAAGAGATGGAACGACCGCAAGAGATGGCAGTCCCGCGAGACGCTCGACGTCATCGGGCGATTTCACCGTATTATCGAGGTACTCTCGTAGAAACGCCAATCCGACGCCGCCAACAAGACCGATAAGGAAGGCAAGCGCAATGTTCTTCGCTTTTTGCGGCCGCGCTGGGTATGTCGGCACGAGAGCCGGGTCCACGATGCGAATGTTGCTCGATCGCAAGCCGGCAGTAATGCCAGCCTCCTTCAATTTTTGTTGAAGCCCGTCATAGAGCTGTTTGTTGGATTCCGCGTCGTGCTCGAGAATGTGATACTGGACCAGCTTCTCGGACATATCATTGGCGTCGCCCTTTTGTGCCTCGAGCGCCGCCGAAAGGAGCTCAACTCGCTCGCGGGACGTTTTATAGTCCGTCTCAATGGATGCTTCTACGTTTTGCTTGGCGCGCGTAATCGCGTCGTCCACTTCCTTCTTCTCGCGGGTGATGCGCTGTACCTTTGGATAATTAGGGCCGAATTGAGCCGAAGCGTCGACATATTGTTCGCCCAGATCGGACTGGCGTTTAAGTAAGTCAATCAAATACGTATTGTTGCGAACGTCGGGTAGTTGGTCAACATCCCCCGCTTTTGCAATCTGATAGAGCGCTTGTTTTTGGACCAAATCGGTTTGCGCATCCGTTAGGGCTTTATTGATATCCGAGAGTTTCTGTGTGGTGATATTTTGCTTTTCGTCGATGGTCCAGATTTGATTCTCGCGCTCGTAGGCAATCTTCGCAGCTTCGGATTTCTCCACCTTGATGCGCAGTTCCTCGAGCTCACCCGAAAGCCAATTCGAAGCCTGCAGCGTCGCATCGTACTTGCTTCGGAAGTTTGCCTCGATATAGTTTTGGAGATGGCCGTTTACAATCTGCGCGGCCAACTGCGGATCTTGCCCCTCAAATCGCACTTCAATCAGGCGGCTGTCCTTAATGCGCTGGATAGATAAAGAGCCGAGAAAAGAACCGAGGATGGCGGGCCGCTGAGACGTGACGCCTGCGTGTGGGATTATGAAAGTGTTCGGCCTGCCGCCGAACTCCGGATATCTCCCAAGATCCATTGATTTGATGGTTTGCAGCGCCAGCGTCTCGCTCTGGAGGATCTTGGTTTGTGTCTCAATGTAGTTCTCGGTATCCACATATTCGTCGTAGGAATTCGACTCCGGGAAGGGCTGAATGCTTTGCGCTTCACGGTCTACTTCGACTCGAGCCGCCGCCACGTACACCGGTTTCATTTTGAACGTCGCGATCGTGGCGACCGTTACGACTGTCAACAGGAAGCTGAGAACAAGCCACTGGTGCTTTCTCAGGATAATCAGGTAATCGAGCAGATGCGGTTCTTTCGGCATCTGCTCCCAACTCGCGACGGGGGCCGCGGTGATCAGTGAAAGCGAATCTGCCCCCTTTCGGTCTCGCATGACAAGTCTGCTAGCGTCTTCCATTATTCTCCCGATTCAATGAATGCAAATCAGTCCTGATGGGCGATCGAAATCTGATTCTATGGGATGTGATAAACCGCGATCAATGTGCCTACCGTTAGTGCCGCCCCTCCGGCCTTATAAAGCGCCTTCTTGCCTGTGCTGTCGGGCACGAACAACATGTCGCCCGCCTGCATAGGCGCGTCGTCTACTTTGCGGGCCAGCATTTTATTCACCGGCGCCGGAATTTCTGTCTTGGCTCCGGTTGCTGGATCCTGCCGCATTATAATTGCGCTATTTGCCTTTGCGGTGCCCGTCAGTCCGTGCGCCATGCTGAGCGCTTTCAAGACGGTGATCTGATCGCCGCGGCTTTCCAGAGTGAACCCTCCGGGGCCCTGCACGGCGCCAATTACATACACGATGCCCGATCGGGGCACATTTACAACATCGCCGCCATAAACCGGCACATTGAAAGTCGGATCACCAGAGACCAAGAGATCATGCAGCCGAATTTTCTCCGTTGCGCTATCGGGCGCCGATGGATCTTGGCCGCCACCCTTCGGTGCGGGAGTCGGCGGCGCGATGGGCGCTGCGTTAAGTCCTCCGCGCGTTACGAACACATAGCTGCCGGCGTCATCAGTGATTCCTCCGGCGTCCGCGAGAATTTCGAGGAGCGTGGTCGGTTTGACGATCTGCATCACCATCGGTCTTAAGACTGCACCTACAACAGATACGGGCTGACTGTTCTGCTCTTTTACAAAAACAGATACCTGCGGGTGCGAAACGAGCCCATTTTCAATTAGCAGATTTTCGAGTTTGGCTTCGAGCTCGAACGTGGTCAGTCCGGCAGCGTGGACGCGACCCGGAATGAGAGGCAGCGAAATGTCGCCGGTGTCGCTCACACGAACTTCACGAGTCAATTCGGGAACGTCGAAGACGTCAATGTGTACAACGTCGCCGGAACCGATGGGAATTTCGGATAACCGCGCCGTCTTCGACTGCGCAAGCTGAAATATTTTCTCGTTGGTCTGCTTTGAAGTCTGCGGTTGATCTTGGCAGTAACCCGCCGGCACTCCCCAGGGAAGGATGAGGAAGACCAGGACCAATTTCGACTTCAAGCAGCCCGCAAAATCACGGACTGTGATGCTCATTTGGATGATGCCCCAAGACACTATGCACTGGCAGATGGATGAATGTCAACGACTGAATCCGTACTCCAAGCCATTTGTTTTCTGTTGTTTACTTGGTCTTGCGGTAGTGGTGGAGTGGCCAATAATCCGGCTTGAATTAGGAACAATAAGGCGTTCGAAGGGATGTGAAGATTGAAGTCCACGAAGCTGTGAAAAAGCATTCCAGCACACGCAACCAGCGCAGCAATGTGATACGCGACGGAGAAATGACCTTGAGTTGTTTGCAAACCGCGTACTGACGCTTGAAGTAACAACCAGAGAAATGCGATGCCGCAAATCGCTCCGGGGAGACCAAGTTCCGCGAGAAACTCCGCGTAATCATCGTGAGCGTGGTCAACCAATTTTCCGTCGTAGTCTGTGTCGTAACGGGGAAACTCGACAACCAGTGTGCCAAGTCCCGTCCCGGTGATCGGGTGTGCCAGGAACACGCGAAGCGTCCCCTTCGTCATCGTCAACCGCCGATTGATCGTGACTTCATCTGGTCCTGTCGGGCTGAATCGTTCGAGAACCCTTCCGATGCCCAGCCATGCAACGAGCGAAGCAACTACGAGAACGAAAGCAATCACCGGCCCGAGACGCATTTTCCCGGATCGACGGCTCACGTAAATGATCGCAAGAAGGGCCAACTCGAACCCGAACGCGATCAAGCCGCCTCTCGAAGCGGCCAGGAAAATCGCGCCGACTGGAACCAATGTGAACAATCCCACGATCGGCACCAAATCGCGACGCACGCCGCGAAATGCGAGGAAGGACAATCCGACCGGCACCAGCAATTCCATCAAGCCCGCGAAGTGATTCCGATTGACGTATGGTCCAAATGGTTCTCCGCCTAGGTGCAGTTCGCGAAATCCATAAATTTTGCCGCCGCCGGTGAAGTGCTGAGCGATTCCCTCGAGCGCCACGCAGAAACCCAAAAGAACGAGAAACCAAGTCAGGATTCGCAGATCGTTGCGATCACGAAAGACTTGAGTCGCGACGAAATAAATGAGGAAGCACGCCCCAAAGCGCAGGAGCGACGTCCAGGTCAGAAACGGATAGACGGTGATGCGAAACAAAAGCTGCAGAATCGCCCAAACGAAGAATCCAACGATCGGCCAGTTTAAATCGTTCCAATGGACCTCCGCGTCGGTCGAGCTCGTAGCGAAAAGCCCCCAGGCCAGAAACAAGAGCGCCGCTACGATTTCGAAAGTTGATTCAGACCAGATCTCCACGACGCCGTGGACGGCGACGGCGAACACGATCAAAGAACAAACAGCAATTTGCAGGGCTTTCATTGAATTCCCTGGTGGGGGGCTGGTGTCGCGGGCGCTGCTTCCGCCGTTGCAGCCGACTTTCCCGCAGCTGAGCCGACCACTGGGGCGGGAACGAGCGCCACGTCATCAATCCAGGCTGTTCCCCCCAGCTTGTTATCGAACAACCGGCTGGGTATTCGGTGGACTTCGATTTGAAGGATCTGCGTATCCGGACCGGTAGTGACATTGCCTTGCAATTCGGTCCAGTCGTGCGTTCCGGTCAAGTCATCCGTGTGGAGATAGATCTGATCTTGATAGCGCGGATCGTATACGTAGAACCGCACGCCGCTTTCCGTTGTAATGTTTTCCGTGCGGATGAATCCATCCAAATGGTACGTCTGGGCAGGATCGACCGCCACGAATTGCAGCGGTTGCCGGAGATCCATATTCATGCCCCCGCCGAAATCGAGTCGCAGCGAACGTTGGCCGCCGTGATGGATGCTCGTGTCATAGTCGGCGGTCATGCCCCAGCCTGACGGCAATCGCCAGTCGAAACCGCCGTTCAAGATGTCATGTTCGAAACCGCCGTTCAGAACTACGGAACCATCCGCCGGCATATCGTGCGGCAATCCGCGCGCAGCGAGTGCCTCAAGCCACATTCGCTTTCCATCGGCGCCGCGATTTTGCTGAATTGCAACATCAAGGAACGGGAACAGCCTTTCGATTTCAAACGGCTGGTGAGAATCGGCGAGGCGTCTCCAGATCTTCAAGCCGGCACTTAC
>Ga0182015_10003536_pt1 | contig 17445 bp, 14 predicted proteins | sample 712P3MmetaG_FD_120478 | JGI IMG/M metagenome (GOLD analysis project Ga0182015, IMG submission 120478) | Permafrost microbial communities from Stordalen Mire, Sweden - 712P3M metaG | ecosystem: Environmental > Terrestrial > Soil > Wetlands > Permafrost | place: Sweden: Stordalen | collected... | reverse complement strand
GGAACGAGCGGGTTCAGCTTGATCCCGCGGAAGATCGCCGGCAACGAGATGAGCACGATCGACGAGTTGACCGTCGCCATGAGCATGCCGATCGTCGTATTGGAGAGCGCGATCCACTTGTAATGGGGACCGACCTCGCCGTGCTTACGCGAAATCTTGGGCGGGGGGTCGGTGACTCCCGTGGTCGTCACGCCGCCGACTGCGCCTGCTTTTCGCGTTCGCGCTGCTCGCGCTCGCGACGCCACATGCGGATGCTCTCCAGGTCGAGCGGCAGACGCTCGCGCTTGATCTCGGCGACGTTCGGGTTCCGCGTCATCCACGAGAAGTGCTGCCAGAGTTCGATGGCACCTTGGTCGTCGGGAATGTCGCTGATGATCGGCCCGAACATCGCCGGTCCATCGCCGCCGTCGAGAATGATCGTCGGGACGCCGAATGCCTTGTGGACCTCAACGGCCTCGTCATGCTCGCCCTGCACGGCCTCCCACGTCGACGGGTCGGCAAGCGCCTGCTCCAGCAGTTCCGGCTCGAGGCCGGCTTCGCGCAGCGATGCCTCGATCACGGCATGGTCGTCGAGTGGGAGGCCGCGCTGATGGCGCGCATCACTCAGCGCCTTGTAGAAGGCCCCCACGGCATCGTTGCCGTGCGCATTGCGCACCGCGATGGCGGTTCGGAGCGACGGTGCGGACCCGGTGTCCGCAACCGCACGCCCCTCGTCGCCGTTATTCACGATGGCGAGCGAGAAGACGCGCCATTCAACTTCAACCACCCCGAGTTCAGCGAGACGGCGCGCCCAGCGAGACGTCTGATAGCACCACGGGCACAGCGGATCGAAATGAAAGCGAATCTTTTCAGCCATCGTCATATGAACCTCGTGTGGGAATTTTACGCGGTCGCGCCGGCAGCGGCCGGCTCGGCCTCAGCGGGCTTGTCCTGACCGAGCTCACCGTCGATCTCGAGCTTCACCTTCTCACCCACCAGGAGTCCGCCGCCGCCGAGCGGCACGTTCCACGTGAGTCCCCAGTCCGCGCGCACGAGAGTCCCGGTCAAGGTGCCGCCGACCTTGGTGTTGCCGTACGGATCGACCACGGAGCCGCTGTGCTCGTAGTCGAGCGTGAGCTCCTTGGTGACGTCCTTGATGGTCAGGTCGCCGGTGACCTTGAAATGATCGCCTTCGGGTGCGATCGACTTCAGCGTGAAGGCAATCTGCGGATACTTCTCGACGTCCAGGAAATCAGCGCCCTTGAGATGTCCGTCGCGCATCTCCGAACCGGTCGTGATGCTTGCGGACTGGATGGTGACCGAGCCACTTCCCGTGGTCGGATCATTCGGATCGTCCAGCTCGAGATTCGCGGTGACCTGGCCGAAGCTGCCCCGAACGGTGGCAACGCCCAGGTGCTTCGCACTGAAGGTCACCGACGTGTGATGCGGGTCAAGACTCCACGTCATTGCGTGTGCTCCTTGAATGCCAGGGATGCCCCGGGCGGCCTCGGACGTCATCACGTCCAATACCCAGCATCATGAAATAAAGCGCTATACTATGTCAAGTGCTTCCCCTCCCCAGAAACTTCACCCGTACTCGGGTTAAGATCCGGGACGGGATGGAGGATCCAAACGACATGGACACTGAACGCGACTATTGCCCGGTCCACGAAGCCATTCAGGTGCTTCAGGAAAAGTGGACGATGCACATCGTCCGGGCCCTGCTCGACGGCCCGCTGGGCTTCAACGAACTCGGGCGCGCGGTCGGCGGTTGTAACCCCGCGACGCTCAAGGTTCGCCTCGACCACCTCGAGGATCTCGGCCTCCTGCGGCGCACCGTGCATTCGCAGATGCCCCCTCGCACCTCGTATGAACTCGCCCCCGCCGGCGTTGATCTGCAACGGGTGATCGACGCCATCGATGCCTGGGCCCGCGAACATCTCGATGTGGTCGCCGAGGCTGACGTCGATGAGGAGCCGAGCGCCGCTGCCGTCTGACCGAGCGCGGGGCGCCCGTCGCGCGGCGGTACTCGTCGCGTTTGCACTGCTCGCGGCCGCGTGCGGATCCACACCGCGACCATCACCCAGCGCCACGCCTCAGGGCTCAGCGACCGCCGGGCTCGTGACACCGTCGCCCACCGTGAACGGATGCGTTGCGCCGTCGGGCGAGCCCCTCCCGAGTGGCACCATCCCCGCCAACTACGCGACCGCCCTCGCATTCGCGCCCGATGGCAGGCTCTTCTGGACGGAACGCTCAGGCGCGGTGCGGGTCTGGCAGGACGGCGCATCGCGCATCTTCGCGAAGGTCAAGACGGTGACCACGGAGTCGAACGGGAGCTACAGCGAGCGCGGCCTGCTCGGGCTGGCCATCAGCCCGACGTTCACAACCGATCGCTTCGTCTACGCCTTCTACTCCGACGCGAACTACCGAAGCCAGCACGTGATTCGCTGGTACGACTGTGATGGCACCGGCGAGGACCCGACCATCATCGCCACGTTTCCGGCCGGAAATGACTGCTGCCACAAGGGCGGACGCCTCGCATTCGGACCAGACGGAAAGCTCTACGTGACCCTCGGCGACGAGCACGACGCGCCCAGCGCACAGAACGTCAACGACGTCCGTGGCAAGGTGCTCCGCTACAACCCTAATGGCACGATCCCGTCGGACAATCCTTTCGGAGCCAACAACCCGGTCTGGGCGTATGGGTTTCGCAACCCCTTCGGCATCGCGTTCTCCGCGACCGGACAGCTCGCGATCACCATGAACGGTCCCTCCGGCGACGCCGGGAGCCCGCCCACCGGCTACGACACGCTCTTCCTGAATGTGACGCGCGGCGCCCACTATCAGTGGCCCGATTGCTACGGCTACAACCATCCGCTCGCGGCGTCCACGTGCGGGGGCGGCCTGGCGCCGAACTGGAGTAGCGAGACGAGCACGTACGTCCCGACCGGCGCGACGTTCGTCGATGCGAGCGGACCGGCCGGCTACGCCGGGCACCTCGTGTTCTGCACCTACGACAAGGGCATGGCGATCGTCACCACGGGCAGTCCCCACGCCAGCGTCCGGCTCGGTCCGTCGGGCTGCCGTCTCGACGTGGTCGAGGGGCCGAACCACGCCCTCTACTACTCGGACGAAACGCACATCTACGAACTGGCGTAGGCACCCGTTCGAGTCCCTCTGGAGTACCCCACGGCGCCAGCGTCACCAAGTCGAAAGGTTGGCACCCCTAACCTCCGTGTGGACGAACCTAGGAGGTTTGCGATGGATCAGGGCAACTTCACAGACGATTCCCCGTCCGACGACCAGTCGCATCGGCGCAGCTTTGGCGGGCTCGGCCGCGGTCCAGCCTTGCTCCTGCTTGCCGCCGGACTTCTGATCGGCGGTGGGATCGGTGGATTCGTCGCTGCCAACGCCGCCTCCACAGTCTCGACCATGGCGTCCACGACGCCTGGAACGTCGCATCCGTGTCCCGACATGGGCGGATCGACGGCGACCTGACACCGCGGTCACGGCGGTTGACCGCCTCACACAGCCTCCCTCCCAAGACGGCTCGCCCCCCAAGGCGAGCCGTCGCTATATCCAGCGCGTCTACGATCCCCGGGTGGCCCCACGTGTGCTGCCCGCGGTGGTCTTCACCGCCGGAGCGTCCTCGCTTGCGACGGAGATCTGCGCCACGCGGCTGCTCGCCCCCTACTTCGGTCAGTCGACCGTGGTCTGGGCCAACGTCATCGGCCTCATCCTCATCTATCTGTCGGTCGGGTACTGGCTGGGTGGGCGCATCGCCGACAGACACCCGACGAGACATGTCCTCGGCCTGATCCTCGTCATCGCCGCGCTCTGCACGGCGGTGCTCCCATTCGTCGCCCGCCCGTTCCTGAACCTCGCTCTGCACGGCTTCGCCGCGCTGAGCGTCGGGACGGTGGTGGGGTCCTTCCTCTCGACCCTCCTGCTCTTCTCCGTGCCCGTGACGCTGCTCGGCATGGCCTCACCCTTCGCGCTGCGCCTGGCGCTGACCGACATCGACCGCGCCGGGCGCACCAGTGGGCGCCTCTCATCGCTCGCGACTGTTGGTGCCATCATTGGCACATTCGGATCGGCGCTCGTGCTCATTCCCGGAGTGGGCACGCAGCGCACGCTGCTCAGCGCCGCGCTCCTGGTGGCACTGGTATCGATCCCGCTGCTGTTGCGTCCAGCGATCATCACCAGCGTGGTCATCGTCGTGTTGATCATCATTCCGCCGGGGCTCGTGAAGGAGACAGCGGGGACACTCGCCGAGCGCGAGACGACGTACCAGTTCGTCCAGGTGGTGCGCGAGTCGGATGGCCGGATCGTCATGCGTTTCGATGACGGCATCGCAGATCAGTCCGTGTACCGGGCCGACACCGCGCTGACCGGCGGCGAATGGGACATGCCGCTCGTCGTCCCGCCACTGCTCTCCGAGCACATGCACCGCGTCCTGGTGATCGGCAATGCGGGCGGGACAACCGCACGTGCGCTGGCCGCGGAGTATCCAGGCATCGACATCGACGCGGTGGAGCTCGACCCGGTGGTCACCCAGCTCGCCCGGCAGTACATGGGCCTCGACGCGATCCCCAACCTGCACGTGATCACGGCCGATGGTCGTGAATACCTCGAGACCACCTCGAAGCGCTACGACCTGATCGTCGTCGATGCCTATCGAACCGAGCTCATCCCCTTCTACCTCGCCACCCAGGAGTTCTTCCAGCTCATGCGTGCTCACCTGAATCCCGGAGGCGGCATCGCGCTCAACGTCGAGCGCGTCCCGGGAAACAACCAGCTGGTCGATGCGGTCGCCGGCACGGTGGCCACTGTGTTTCCCCAGGTGTGGGTGTGGCCGGCATTGCACTTCAACGAGCTCGTGGTGGGCTTGACCGATCGGATCCCGACCACGTCAGTGGCGACGCGGCTGTTGGCGATGCCCGACAACATTCAGGTGCTCCGTCCGCTCGTGGTCGCCCAGGCGTACGTTGCGAAGCCATCCCAGGATCCGCTCACTGACGACCGAGCACCGGTGGAATGGCTGACAGATCGAGCCGTGCTCGCCTACATCGCAGGGGGCGGCACACTTGACGAGCAGCTGCTGCCGACTGCGCCGTGAGTGTCAATGTGCAATCGGACACCGCAAATATCGCGTCGACGCAACCTGCGCGCGCCGAATGTTGCGTTCATGCACCTCGTGAAATCAATGCTTGCATCCCGGTGACGTGTTTGGTAGTCTTACGACGTTCGGTAGTTTCGCACCGATCCGTGGGGGAGACGGCCTTGAGGGATAGGGGGTTGCAAGCGCTCCTGGGTTCATGAACCCGGGAGCGCTTTGCGAAATCGCGCAACGCGCCCGATGTCATCGAGACCGAGCCGCGCATAGAGTTGCCGCGGCCAGTCGTTTGGATCCATGCCGAGAAAGACGAGACGTCGATCGGCCGTTAATTCGAGCGCTCGCGTCACCACCGCCCGTGCGTGACCAAGCCCGCGATGCTCGGGGACCGTCGCAACGCTTTCGATCTGTGCAATGTCGTCGATCTTGTACACCTCGCAGTACGAGATGACCAACCCGTGATCAATGACCGCGAGATGAGTGGTCGGGATGCGCCCGGCGACCCGTTCCTGCTTCTCCCGAACCTGTTCCACCGCGTCGGGTGTGCCCCACGGCTCATCACGCAACGAGAGTGCCCTCGCGGGTCGCATCGAGATCGCGTCGACGACTCGCACCGACGACGTGTCGACTAGACGATCCGGTTCGCGATGCCGGACCATGATGCCGAGCGGTTCGTCGAGCCATCCGGCCGCGCGAAAGCCTGCCGCGAGCGCCTCCGACTCGGGGCAGAGCACGAACTCGACGATGCGATTCGGCAGACCTGCCTGGATCTCGTCCGCGGCGGCGCTCACCTCCTCCATCGACATCGCGAATCCATGCTCGAGCACGATCACGTGGTTGGCGTCGTACACCTGCGGCAGCGTTCGCGCGCGGTACCACTCGCCACCTGACCAGGTGCCCTGGTCGTCGGTCGCCAGCGCCTCGATGCGACGCGCGTAGCGCACTGCCGCGGCGAGCTCGTCAGCGATCACGGGCGCAGCCTACCTGCTAGTCGCGCCGTCAGAGACGCTGCCGACGGTGCGATTTCACGTCGTTTCATCACAACGAACCCCGAGTTATGACGCGCGATGGCTCGTTGCCATTAGCACTCAAACGCATCACTTGCGTCGCTCGTTACTGGTTTGTTAGGCTTGATCAGGGAGATCGAAGCGTTCGGTGGTAATGAACCGATCGGCGACTCTCATCTCACGACGCGTGGGGACGTGTCATCAGGGGACAGCCGGTACTTACCGGCGGGATAAGGAGGCATCGGGGTGGCTAACTGGTTCAGCGATCACAGGCGCGACGGCGCACACCGCACGCGCCGGAGCATAGGCAGGGTCATGGCGGTGGGGATTGCGGTCGCAGCGGCCGGAAGCGTCAGCCTCGCGACCGTGTCGGCGCATCACATCGTCTCGACGACCCCGACGCCATCTCACGGTGTCGCGGGCAGCACCCCGCTGTCGGACACCGCGGACGTCTACGCGGACAGCAGCCGGCACATCGAGTTCTCGCTCTGGGCTCCGAACACCTGCGGCGTCTCAGGCGCGACGCCGGTCTTCACCGACAGCGAGGCGGTCACCACTGCATCGCTCACCGACAGCACGGTCACCTCGGCTTCGTACGTGCCCAAGCACGCGGGCGTGTACGACTGGACCGCCGAGGTCATCGTCAACGCTGACAGCAGCATCGAGGATGGCCCGACCGCCTGCACGGACGAGCAGGTGACCGTCACCCCTGCCCCGGTGCAGATCAACACGACGCCTTCGAACGCGAATGGTGGCCCTGTCGGGACATCGATCACCGATTCCGCGACCGTGAGTGGCGGCGTCAACCCGACCGGCACCGTGACCTTTGAGCTCTTCGGGCCGTCGAACCCCAACTGCGTCAGTGGCGGCGACAGCTCAGGCACGTGGCTGCAGCGCTGGGACGTCTCTCTTAAGGGAGATGGTGTGGCAAACGTCCCCGCTCCGGGCTACCCCACCACCGTGGTGGGCACCTACAACTGGGTCGCCACATACAACGGCGACAACGACAACCAGCAGGCGAGCAGCGGCTGCGGCGCCGAGAGCGTGACCTTCACCAAGGCGTCGCCCACCATCTCGACGGCTGCCTCGAATGGCGGCCCGGTGGGCACCCAGATCCATGACACCGCGCAGGTGTCGGGCGGAGCGAATCCGACCGGCACGGTCACGTTCCTCCTCTACGCACCGAGCAATCCCACCTGCGCCAGTGGCGACGCGTCCGGCGCGGTGCAGACGGTGATCGCCCCGCTGGGCGGCAACGGCTCGGCGACCAGCGCGGGAACGCCCTACACCACGACCGTGGTCGGCACCTACAACTGGATCGCCACGTACAACGGCGACAACAACAATGAAAGCGTCTCGACCGCCTGCAACGATGAGCAGGTCACCGTCGGGAAGGACCCGACGTCGGTCGCCACCACCGCCTCGGCGGGCGGTGCCCCAGGCGTCACGATCCACGACAGCGCCAAGGTCACCGGGACCTTCCTGCCAACAGGCACGGTCACGTTCAGCCTCTACGGCCCGACTGACACGACCTGCACCGGGACCGCGATCTTCACCAGCACCGTCGCGCTGAGCGGCACCGGGACCACCGGGACCGCAACCTCGGCCGGCTTCTCCGGGGCGAAGTCGACGGGCACGTACAACTGGGTCGCCTCGTACAGCGGCGATGCCAGCAGCGCTCCATCGAAGAGCAAGTGCGGCGCCGAGCCGGTGAACGTCACCGCCAGCGGCGTCCAGGGCATCACCACTCCGGGCACCGGCCTGGCCGGCTCGATCACGCAGATCGGCCTCGGGATCGAACTCCTTCTCGGTGGGCTCGCGCTCTTCCTGGGCGGTGAGTTCGTCAAGGGGACGAAGAGGGCATAGACGCGATTGTCAGTGTGTTCCGATTCTCTGGACGGGTTGGTGGGAATCGGTACTGTGGGTTATCCTCATCACCCGCGCCGGTCGCTACCGGTGCGGGTGAGTTTCCCCCAGGAGGTTAGACCTTGATGCCCAAGCGAACACTTGTAGTCCTTGCCATGGCCGCTTTCGGAGCGATGGCGCTGCCCTTCGGGTTGCCGACGATCGCGCACGCATCGGGAACGGCGTACGACTCGATCGCGATCAAGCCGCTGCCCCTCGAGCAGCCCGGCACCTTGACCGCAGTTGGACCGGGTAACACAGCGACTGCCTGCGTGCAGCCACTGGCCGGCGGCCATCCTGTTGTCGGCGCGATTGTCTTCATGAGCATTGACCCGGGCCTGTTCACCGCACCAGTCGCGGCAGGCGGGAGCGCAACCGCAAACGGAACGCTTCTGACCCCCACGCCGCAGCAGATCACGACCACGAGCAACACCTGCACCTGGTCGAACAACGAGGGTACTGGCACTCTCACCGACGCGATTGAGGTCGACTACACCGGTCCGAACCCGAAACCAGTCAACGGACGCGACGTGATTGGTGCCACCTCTGACGGCACCTCATTTGACGCCGCCAACGGCCAGTGCACCGGATCGGGCGTCTGCAACACCACCACGTACGTCTTCTCACCGGTGGCGTCCTACTCCTTCACGCCCGTAGCTCCAATAGCACCGGCCGGATCGCTCACGCCGGGTGAAAACGTGACGTTCACGGTGACCGCGCTCGACGGCACGTCGCATGCGGTTCCCGGCGCATTCATCGACCTCTCGCTCACCACGACCGCGTCGGCCCCTGGGACGGCGACCGGTGTCAACTCCTTCGACGGCAACACGGCACAGAAGGTCAACGACCTCCCAACGCGCTACGGTGCCACGAACGCAGGCACCGTCTCGGTGACGTACACAGCGTCGGGGGCGACATCCGGTACCGACACCATCACCGCGCAAAATCACCCGACCGAAACCGTCGAGGACTCGACGTTCTACACCTACGGCTCTTCGGCTGCGTTCAGCCAGGGGCCCTACACAGCCATCACGCCGTTCCGGGTCTGCGATACACGCCCACCGGGCCACGGCATCATTGATAACCAATGCGACTTCGGCAGCGGGCCAATCGGGCCGATCGGCAAGGCGCAGTCTCGTGCCGTGACGATCGAAGGTGAGGGCGTCGTGCCGGCAACTGGCGTGACCGCAGTCGTGGTCAACCTCACCGCGATCGCCCCAACACTGAACAGCCTCGTCTCGCTCTACCCCGCGGGTGGGTCCCTGCCGGCGACGTCGAATGTCAACCCCTTCGCGGGTCAGGTGGTCGCCAACCTGGTCGAAGTTGGAATTGGGACCGGAGGCCAGATCGAGGTCTATAACGCCGTCGGGACCATCAATGTCGCATTGGATGTCGAGGGCTACGTCTCGTCCGGTTCGCCCGGGTACTTCAACGCCGTCGCGCCGACTCGTATCTGCGACACGCGCGTTGGACCCGGGATCAGCCCGAACCAGTGCAATGCTCACGGGCACAATCAGATCGGCACGACAACGCCGCTCAACTTCAACATCTCGCAATCGGGCAGCCCAATTCCAACCTCCGGGGTCACTGCTGTCGTCTTCAACCTGACTGCCATCTCGCCGACGGCGCGCACGGTGCTCACGGCCGCCCCCGGAGACGTGAGCGTGAAGCCGAGCGTGTCCAACCTCAACCTCAACCCCGGGACGGCCGTTCCGAACCGGGTGATCGTTGGAGTCCCATCGGGATGCACGACCAACTGCACGGTCAACATCTGGAACGGCGTCGGATTGGTTGACGTCGCTATCGACGTCGACGGCTGGTTCGGCACCTCGAGCACACCACCCGCTTCTCAGTTCACCGCACTCGTCCCCTCGCGCATCTGCGATACGCAGAAGGGCACGCCGGGCACGAGCGGTTGTCAGGTCGCGGGGACGCTGGGCGCCGGGCACGTGCTTAACATCTTCGTCGACGGCGCCGGGGGCATCCCGACACTTGGGAGCACCCATCAACCGGTCGCCATCGCGGTCAACGTCACGGCGGTCAATGCCACCACGAGCACGTTCGTCTCGGTGTACCCGGGACCAGCTTCGGCGGCGATTCCGCGTACCTCAGACCTCAACGAACCGACCTTCGCCCCGGTGACCAACCTCGTCATCGTCAAGGTCGGAGCTGACGGCAGCATCAATCTGTACAACGCACTGGGCAATGTGAACGTGATCGTCGACGTCATGGGTTACTACAGCTGAGCAGGGTAGGAATGTAATGAACGTGGGGGGGAACGAGCTCGTGGTCGAGTCAGACCACGAGCTCGCCCGCCTCGCGGCCGTGGCCGCGGGTCGGGCACTGATGGCACTGCGCGAGGAGATCGGCTTCGACGATCCCAAGCAGCTTCGCGACGAAGGTGACCGGACGGCACATGTGCTGCTCATGCAGCTGCTCGCGGAGCAGCGTCCGGGCGACGCGGTCCTCTCGGAAGAGGGACTCGACGGCAAGGAGCGTCTCGGCGCGCGGCGGGTCTGGATCGTGGATCCGCTCGACGGCACGCGCGAATTCGGCGAGGAAGGGCGCACCGATTGGGCGGTGCACGTCGCACTCATCGAGGATGGCGTGCCCATTGCAGCCGCCGTGGCACTGCCGGCGCGAGACATGGTGATGACCACCTTTCCAGCCGAGGTCCGGCCCGACCAGGCACACGGCGCGCGGCTCCGCCTGGTGGTGAGCCGCTCACACACACCGCCTGAGGCGGTGGCGGTTGCGCAGGAGCTCGACGCTGATCTCATCTACATGGGGTCTGCCGGTGCGAAGACCATGGCAGTCGTCCTCGGAGACGCCGATGCGTACGTCCACGTGGGTGGACAGTACGAATGGGACTCCGCTGCGCCGGTGGGCGTCGCGCTTGCCGCCGGACTCCGTGCCACGCGCATCGACGGATCGCCGCTTCGCTACAACCGCGAGAATCCCTGGCTTCCGGACCAGATCATCTGCCGCCCGGACCTGCACGAGGCGATCGTGAACGCGGTCCGTTCGGCCGTGACCTCGCCCCAGCGCTGAGGCATCCGGGCTACTTTTCTCATCCCCGTCACAGGTCGACGGTGGATTCCCCCATGCACAATGGGTGTGATGAGAGGAGAGCCATCGGTCCGCGCTCAGCGGAGATGAACCCACTCTTGAGCAGGCGGCGAGGCAGTGGCCGAGCGGCATGGAAGCGCAGGTTCGCCGTCGTCCCCACGCTGGCGGCCCTGACGCTGCTCGCGGCGTGCGGTAGCCCGTCGAACCCGTTCCCCACGCCATCGCAGACCCCGCCGTCGACAAGCGGATCGCCCTCCTCGAGCGCATCGCCCCTCGACCTCAAGCCAGTGCTCGCGGGATTGCTGGATCGTGACGGGCCACCCCCATCCGGATTTCTCACATCACTCGCCGGGTTCGTGGTCAACGTCTACTGGAAGGACCTCCAACCCACGTCGGGCGCGAGCCTCGCCCCCGACAACGCAATCGACCAGGCGATCACCGAGGTACGGAGCCTCAATGCCGCGCACCACACCAATCTTGGCTTGAAGATCCGTCTCTTCGGCGGCATCTGGGCACCCGACTGGGTGAAGGAATTGGGCGGGGCACCGATCACGATCACCAACCCGCAGGACGGCGGGACCGGAACCATCGGTCGTTTCTGGACCGACGCCTACGGCGCCGCCTATGACCAGCTCGAAACCCTGCTCGCGGCGAAATACGACAGCGTCCCCGAGATCCGCGAGGTCACCATCTCGCGGTGCACCACCTTCTACGATGAGCCCTTCATTCGCGACACCACGGCTCCGTCCACCGTGACCGCGCTGATCAATGCCGGCTACACGTTCGCGGCAGACCAGACCTGTCAACAGCAGGAGATTCAGGCCAGTACGGTGTGGCAGCACACGCACTCGGACCTGGCCTTCAACCCATATCAGCTCATCGCGGCAGGGGGAGCCACGAGCACCGATGAAGCCTTCACCGAGTCGATGATGCAGTACTGCCGGCAGGTGCTCGGCAGCGCGTGCGTGCTCGAGAACAATTCGCTCCGCATTCCGCCGCCGGGCGCCGCGTACGTCTCCATGTACGCGGAAATGCAATCACTCGGATCGCCGATTGCCTTCCAGACTGCAACCGCCTCGCGAGCCGGCGACCTCACGCAGGTGCTCTCCTATGCCGCGAGCCTTCGCGCGAGCTCGGTCGAGCTGCCGGCGGGCTACGCGTCGATCGCCACGCCGGCGAGCTTCGCAGCCGCAACGAGCCTGCTGGCGGCCAACGCCGCTCCCGCCTGAGCAGTCGCCGGCACGGCACTTCCGGCCCCGAGAAAGCCGAATTGAACGACGAAAGCCTCCGTCCCCAGGTGGTCAAATCCACCCGGAGCGGAGGCTCCGTCTGCCGACGTGCCCATCGGCATTGAGGCCTACGAGACGGTGATCGAGGCCGTGTTGTTGTTCGTGTTGAGAGTGACCGTTCCGTTGGCGAACGATCGGCTGTAGACGCCACTGACCAGAGTGAACGCGCCGGTCGGCGCGCCGAGGGTGGACAGCTCGTTGGGGAAGTAGATGGTCGAGCGATCCGCGCCTGACGACGGCGCGCTGTACAGGTAGTAATCGCTGGTGCCGTTGTCGACGAGGAGGTACGCCGCGAGCGCGTAGGTGTTCCATGCGGCCTGCTGAGCAGGAGTTGCCGAGCACCACATCTTGGTCCAGCCGAAGAAGGACTTACCGTCCGCATTCAGCGTCTGCACCATCGCAAGGTCTGCGGCGAGGCTCTTGGTGCTCGGGTACTGTGCCGGCGAGGAACTCGCGACACGCAACCACGAGTCGGTCTGCACGCCGTCCACGGTGGAGTCGGACAGATAGTGGGTGAAGCTGGTGAATTCCAGGCCGTTGACGAGACCGGTCGAGAAGAGGAACTTCGAACCGATCGCCGCCTTGATCGTCGAGAGGGTCTGGCCGGCCGCCTGCATCCAGGATGCCTTGGTGAACGCAACGCCGGTCGACGGGTCGATCGGCACGCCGGTGGTCGTTCCACTGAACGGCCCTGGACCCATCGAGTCGATGTACGCACCGTCGAAGCCGTACTTCTGGATGTTGGCGAGAACGCGCGAGGCCTCTTCCGCCTGCCAGCCAGGATTGGCTTCGTCCATCAGGTAGTTGTTCGGAAACGCACCGGTGCCACTCGCCGCCTTGACGGTGATCAGGTTGCCGGAAGCGTCACGCGCAAAGTAGCTGGGGTCATTGGCCATGAGCGTGTTGAACTCCGCGGATCCCTTGATCGTGTACGGACCGAGGTCGTACACGAGCACCTTGAGGGTGGGGTTCCACGCATGGAGCTGCGCGATCATGCTGCCGTAGACCTTGCCGGGGGTTCCGACGAGGATCGAATGGGTGTCTGCGACCTGCTGCCAGGCGGCCATGGACCGGGTGTTTGCGGAGCTGTTCCAGTCCTGTGCGTACAGGAGAATGGGGTCTGTTGAGCTCCCCGAGCCCGTGACGGTCGAGTGCTGCGCAGTGTTAGACGGAGCCTTCGTGGGCTTGAGTTTCGACGCGGCCCCCGATGCAGAAAGCGGAGCCGCGACGTGCGCTGCAGCCGACTGGCTGGCGAACATCAGCGGACCGCCGGCAGCCGGGGCTGCGGCGACAAAAGCGGTCACGGCGGCCGTCATGCCGACAACAACGAATCGAGAATTTATATGCAATGTACTCACCTTTCCATGTGACAAATCGGTTTCTCCACTGCACTCTGACCAGGGGATGTGTCGTCGCCGTGGCTAAGCCGTCACTTAGCGCCGACCTCTGTTGCGTCCCCGTAACGACCCGGTCGCGACGGGTATGCGATCCCCTCTGCCGCGATCTTAGGGTCACCTGATCGCGTCAAACCCTCCATCGCCAGCTCACGAGCGATAGCGCCGGCGTTTCCGGCGACTGGAAGCACTGCGTCCGCGCCCTCTCTAACTCATGAACCTTTGCTCGGGTCGACGGCATCCGTGTGGAGAGGCTCGACTGCGTCTCCAGTCGCTGCATGGCAATTCCCCGCAGATCGGATAGGCGCTCAGCGACGCGTTAGCAACTGAAACGCGACATCCGCGGGGCATTGTGGCTCGCAGACGACGTAAGCCGTTTAGTTCAAGGAAACCAAATGTCTCAAAGTTTTTTTCGACGTGCGCTCATCGGTGGTGCAGCCGCCGTCATGTTCCTGATGGTGGCATCACCCGTTGGTGACGCATCAGGTTTGACCGGCAGCCAGCACACGGCGCCGCAAATCGTCAATTCGTCTTCACGCATCGACGCTGTGAATGCGTCGTCGAATGCGTCGCCGGTGCAGCTCTATGCGCAGGACTGGAACGGCGCGTCCAACGGCCGCTCGATGGCGGACTGGCAGGAGGTCGCCGACACCCACTCGATCCTCGTCGGAACTCCAGGCAACGTCTACGGCAGCATGATCGCGCAGCTCCATGCGTGGAACCCCGCGGTCAAGGTGCTCGTGTACGACCTTGGTCCCTACACGATCAAGGGATCCGCGGAGTTCAACACGCTCATGGCCGACCATCCCGATTACTTCGCGCGCGACGCCCATGGCAATCTGATCACCGTCAAGGCGGCGAGTGGTACCGGTGCGTTTCCCAACAACTACCTGATGGATGAGGCCAGCCCTGGCTGGCAGGCTGAGGAGGCCTCGCGCGTCCTCACCAACATCCAGACGTACGGCTTCGACGGTGCGTACATCGACTCGATGGGTCCAGGACCGTTCTCCGGCACCACCACGGCCGTGCCCATCAATCCTGCGACCGGTCAGGCGTTCACCGACACAACATGGATGGAGGCTTCGGGGCAGGCACTCTCCGTCATCAAGGCGGCGATCGGTTCGAAGTTCCTCTTCTCGACCGGCCTCGTGAACGGGTCGGAGTTCACCGAATTCACCCACTTTCTGTCGAACTCGACGGTCAACGGCGTGCAGACCGATTCATGGCTGCGAGTCGCAAGCTCATCCCCCAACGACTACCCTGCGGCCTCGACGCTCGCCGCAGACCTCGCGATGGTGCAGACCCTCAACGCGCAGGGCAAGTCCTTCTTCGGCTGGACCAAGGTCTGGACCAGTGCGACCTCCGCACAGGTGTCCGCGTGGAATACCTACGCGCTGGCGGCGTACCTGCTCGTCGACAACGGCACCAGCGACTACTACTCATTCAGCACCCCGTCCTCCAACGCCGACCGCACCACGATCTATTTCCCCAATGAACTCGCAGCGCTCGGCACCCCGCCGGGCGCGTTCGCGCTGAGCAACGGCGTGTACAGCAGGTCCTTCGCGAACGGATTGGTGACCCTGAACACGAACAACAACACTGCATCGATCGCCTGGAATGTCCTGCCGACCATCGCGACGGTCACGCCGTCCGCCGGCCCGATTACGGGCGGCCAGGTGGTGACCGTCACGGGATCCGGCTTTGCGGCGGGGATGACAGTGACCATCGACGGAGACACCGTGACGCCGTCGAGCGTGACGCCCAGCTCGTTCACCTTCACCACGCCCGCTGAGTCGACCGGCTACACGCAGGTCCAGGTCACCACGTCGATGGGCGCGAGCCCACTGAGCGCTGCAGCCGGATACATCTATGCCCCGCTGGGGAACTACGTGCCGCTGCAGCCGTTCCGGATCCTTGACACGCGCGCCGCCTCCTGCATTCAGTGCTCCGGTGGCGCGCTTGGCCCTGGGGTGACCAGGACATTGCAGATCACGGGCGCAGGCGGACTCCCGAGCGGAGCCGATCCGATCCCTGCAACGGCGACCGCTGTGGTGTTGAATGTGACCGAGGTTGCCGGGTCAGCCTCGAGCCTGCTCACGGTGTACCCCAACGGCACTGGCCGTCCGAACGCCTCCAACCTCAACTTTGGGCCCGGGACCGCGACTCCCAACCTTGTGACCGTGGTCCTCGGCCAGAGCAGCGTGTCCGACACCAATCGCGAGGTGAATATCTACAATGCGCTCGGCGCGGTCAACGTGGTCGCCGACGCGGAAGGTTATTTCGAGCCTGAGGCGTCGAGTGATGCCGCAGGCGAATTCCACCCCATGACGCCGGTCCGCCTCTGTGACACGCGCACGAACGTCGCAGCCAATCAGTGCACTGGCCATGAGCTGATCGGTGGCGTCGCCCTGCGCGTGAATGTCACGGGCAGCGGAGCCAACGCAATTCCAGCGACCGGTGCGGCCGCTGCCGTGCTCAACGTCACGGGTGTCTCCGGGTCTGCGCCGACGTTCCTGAGCGTCTACCCGACGACCTCCAGTGGCACCTGTGCAACGCCGGGAGTGTCAACGCTCAACCTGGTGACGGGACAGGTCCAGGCGAACCGTGTCATGGTCGCGCTCGGACCGGCTTCGACGGGCGGGCCGGATACGTCCGTCTGCCTCTACAACGCGGTCGGGTCGATCAACGCCATCCTGGACGCAAGCGGATGGTTCGGTGGATCGGGCGCCGCGAACGGGGCGCAGTACCAGCCGATCGGTCCGAGCCGGATCTGTGACACCAGGGCAGGAAACGGGACCGAGTGCTCCGGCCACACCATCATCGCCAACGCTCCATACATGGTCGGTGTCGCGAGTCACGGAGGGGTCCCCAGCGCCGGCGCCGCGCAACCGCCGACAGCGATGATCGCCAATCTCACCGCGGTCGCACCGACGGCAGGGACCTTCGTGTCGCTGTATCCCGCCGGCCTCACGACACCCAACACGTCCGACATCAACGTCAATCCTGGTGAGGTGCTGCCGAACCTGGTCGTCGTCGGCATGAATGCCGGTGGTGATGTTGACGTCTTCAACGCCGCGGGAAGCGTCAACGTGATCGTCGACGTCGAGGGCTGGTTCCAGTAGCCACCGACCACCAGGTTTTCGATGATGACCCGCGCTCTGGGGTCCGCAATATGCGATCGGAGCCCCGCGTTGTGATCAGATGTCACTACGCGGTTCGCTACGGAACACAAGCGCATAGCGACGCGTTAGCCACTGGGTCGCGACAACCCCGGGTCAGAGTGAACTCTAGATTCGCTCACTCGGAAGGAAGGCCCAATGGTTAATCCCACTCGACTCGTTGTCCTCGGCGTTGCCACAGCGGCCGTCGTCTTCGTCCTCACGGGGCCGGCCTCTGGTCTTATCGGCATGCCGTCTACAACGCGCGACGCTGCCCACGTCTTGCTGCCGTCGCAAGGGTCGAAGAACTCGAAGCCCGTCAAGCACCACTCGGTAGGGATGACGTCGCCGACCGCAAGGCCGACACCCACGCCGTCGCCGACCCCGCCACCGGTGGCGGGTCTGAAGCCGGCTCCGTCGGGCCTGCTCTACCTGCAGGGCAAGCCACCGGCAAGCGTGCGTCCACTCCTCGCCGGCTATGACGTCCAGGGTCGCGGTGACTACGGCGGCGTCTCCTGGTCCGAGCTC
>Ga0182015_10003535_pt1 | contig 17445 bp, 12 predicted proteins | sample 712P3MmetaG_FD_120478 | JGI IMG/M metagenome (GOLD analysis project Ga0182015, IMG submission 120478) | Permafrost microbial communities from Stordalen Mire, Sweden - 712P3M metaG | ecosystem: Environmental > Terrestrial > Soil > Wetlands > Permafrost | place: Sweden: Stordalen | collected... | reverse complement strand
TTTTCCGCCGTCTGTGTGGTTAGCCGCCAAACCTACGCCAACAGAAGGACGGACAAACACAGGAGACCCGCTAATTCCGCCCATGGACCGTGCTTTGATGAGATACACGTCCGCGAACCCTAGGTCGGTTTGTATCGGTTCTGACGGCATCATCGCCAAAGAACCGTGCCGTCCTATGGGCATTACCCGATCACTGTCTCCACGGCTACGTGGAGGCCGGAATTACCACCCGAGTGGCGGATTTAGCCTGTACCCACAGTCTCATCCCTTCACTGCCGAGCGGATTTTTGGGTTACCCGAGACGGCGGCTTTCAGCGCCTCGTCGGTTTCGATCAGATCCAGGACTTTTCTTGTCATCTCCTCATCAATATCGGGCGCCTTGCGGATCTCTACTGGGTAGCGCACCAGCAGTTCCAGGCCCGCATCGGCGAACTGAAGACGAGCCTCTGGACGCGGCACCTCCACCTGAATATCGACATGGCGCTGGATGGCGTAGTGTTGGCGTTCGATCTCCTCTCGATATTGCGAATAGACAGCGTTTACGGCTGCCACCAACTTCTCCTGTGCTGCCTTGTGATTTCCGTCCGGCGCAATCATGACCACGACTTCGTGCCAGGCGTACTCAGTTCCTGGAATCTGCTTGAAGAGCGGTGTGCCCGTCTGAAAAAGAACGGAATTTGAGAACACAACGATACGTCCCGTAGGATAGAAATCCAGTCCCGTACCCGCCAGTTCTATCAGGTACAGCCTCACCAGACCGATATCGACAACGTCGCCGGTGATGCCTGCAACGCTGATTCGGTCGCCGACCCGGATGCCATACCGGCCGATGATAAAGAAATACGCGGCAACGGAAAGAAGGACGGCCTGCAACCCTACGGCGATGCCAGCGGTGATGAATCCGGCAAATGTGGCCAGAGAACTGAACTCGCTGACAAAGCCCACGGTCAGGACAATCACAATTAAGAAACCGATTACTACCCGGCGCAGGACCAGAAACTGCCTTCGGCGGCGAGGTTCACTTACATACCGGAACGTGATACGGCGCCAGATTTCCGAGAGAACCAGAATCACCACCAGCGCCAGGACAATTCCACCCACTCGGAGGAGTACGGAGCGAAGAACGTATTTCGATTCGCGGGCAATCGAATTACGCCATTCCTCGAAATTCGTCTTGCTGTCATCGAACACGATGATTTCCTGGCTGAGTGGAAGAAGAGCACCGGAGAGCTGTTTAAACCGCTCGGTAAGATCCCGGAAGTCTTGCCGTTCCGTTTGAAGCTGCTGCGGATCGGTGGCTGGCGGCTGATTGGCCAGGTTCTGACTCTGCTGAATGGTTGCCCGCAACGCGTCTTGGAGCGGGGTCCGCAACTTGTCCGCCACCTCGCGCGCGTAGTTGGTTTCGTTGATGATTCCATCGATCCGGTGCACGACGCTCATGTAGTCATACAGCGTCATCGCCTCGCTGATCAGACCGCCGGAGTTGGCAAGCGAGGGTTTAGCTGGCGTAGGCGCACTAACCGTCTTTTGAGAGCTCGTGCTCGAACCCAAAACCTCGGGGATTGATCGGGCCAGTTGATTGATACTGCCCTCGAGCCCACCGGCGATCTCGCCGTTCGTTTCGACGAACGTCGCCATTTTTTGAATGGCATCGAGGAGAGCCTTCTGTAGTTCCAATTCGCCCTGAAAGGCGTCTCGCTGTGAAATGAGGTTGCCTCGCCGGGCGGCTGGTGTTTTAGCAATCTGCGCGTTTAGATTTTCGATCTGCGATTGCAATTGATCGATCTGGGAAGAAGTCTTTGCCTGCATCTGGGCCAATTTCTGCTGCTCGGTCGTTTCGCCGGACGGCTGGGGTACACCGCTGGTTTTCTGCTGGGCCCTGATCAGCTCGGCTTCGGCCTTCGCGGACTGAAATGCGAGCCGCACGACCTCAGCTTCGAGACTCTGCACATTATCCTGATAGATGGCGTCGCTGGACAATCCGACAGACTGAACGCCTGTAGTGGAATGACGGTACCAACTGATGACCTGGTTCAGGTGATGCAGCACAGCCGCGCCATCGAGTTGCATCGGCGGCAAGTTATTCGGTGAGGGTTGTGGACTCTGTTGCCCCGGAGTCTTCAGCGGCTGGGGCGTCGTCGAATTTTGCGCCAACGAAACCACTCCGCCAATTAGGGACAGCGCGACGCTTGCAACGGTCAACCTAACAGTGCGACGCGAGCGAGCGGTCGGACGATACTTGATTTTTGCCAGCATATTACTCCAGGTTCGCGAAATTACGCCAATAAATCAAATGGCGGGTTGGGGAATCGAATGCACCATGCGGATTCAGAAAACGCTTAACTGGTTTCAATTGTAATGATTCGATGCGTTCCTCCTTTGACGCAGTTTGTCCTGTATGCGACGCGGACATTTTGGTCCGCAGAGTTTGCGCGCACTATGTCAATCACCACAACGCCATCAGGCAATGTTCATGCGAATGTCGATCGAGTAAGGTGACGTCGTGGTCCTTTCGGTACACACGGCAGTCACTGATCCCGCAGAGGGCAATGACCTATAAACCGGCCAGCCTCAGGAAGGGCGATGATCAGCCCGCCTATTAAACATCGTTGCGCGTTCGAACATAGAATCGCTTAGCTTTGGAACGATTGCCACAGAGTTGCATGTCGCACCATCGTCGAGAGTGGTTCCTGCTTCGATCCAGGAAGAACCATCGGCAGGTTTTCTCGCTGCATTCGCGAACGTTGCAAATGTCCGGAGAGGTAATCAGAACCACTGCGGCATCTACGAACTGCCGAAGGGGTCCATCAGGTCTCTCCGTAATGTCACGAAAGCTGCGAACAAACCTGCGTTTGTGCCACACGACCGTCCGCTGCTCGAGCCTCGGAGAGAAACCCGTTGAGCGCTCGTAAATCCGATTCGTCGGGACTGCGACCATGCACCGCAGACAGAATTAAGAAGTAGAGGGCTTCACGAATCTCGACGACCTCTTCGAGAACGCGTTGTGAGTCAAACTCACTCACGCCGTCCAAAAGTTTGCGCATCTGAGCCGCTGTAATAACTTTCGACTGACGGCAAAACGCAAGGAAACGTTCATAGCTGGGAGCAAGCAGGGTTTCCCGCAGGATCAAGTTGGAGGCACGCGGGTCGTGAGCGCCGGAGAGCTGTGGCATCTGATCAGCCTCGAATTCCAGCGCCGACTGTGAACCATCGTGACTCAACGTTCTTCAAACACGTATTCGTGCTGCGCGTCTCTGATGGTCAACGTTCGCCTGGCTCCCGAGCCAACCACGAACTCAAAGCCCAACTCACCCGGTACGGTGGTGATGAAGGAAATTGTGCCATCGGGATTTTTGCGACTGGCGACTTCGCTTTTCCACTCGCCAAAATCAAAGATCGTGGAAGCGCCTGAGGTGCTGACGGTGATTTCGCCGAGCGATGCATTGGTGTAGTGTTTGGCGAGCTTGGCACTCTCATTCGCATCGGCCGGGATCGTCATCAATTTGCGCTCGGCAGCCAGGTCGGCATAGAAACTCTTCGCGTCGGCATTGAGTAGCGCCTCGGCTTCGGGATGTCCATCGAAGAGAACCTCAAGCAACTTGCGGCGGATGCGGTCGCGAAGCAGCCATCCGGGATCAGCGTTTGTCAGGATAACCAGACCCACGTTTTGCTCCGGCAGCCACATCATGTCGCTGTGATATCCGACCAGGTCGCCACCGTGATGAACGACGGGCACTCCATAAGTGGTGTCGACCATCAGGCCCATGCCATAGGTGACGTCCTTACCGATGCTGACCTGTGGAGCGCGCCGTTCGAGCAACGGTTCTTTCGAAATGTAGGTTGTTCCATCGGGAAGCTTGCCCTCGGCAAGTTCCATGGAGACATACTTCAGCATATCGTTCACGCTGCTCCACGCGCCTCCGGCGGGGCGCGCGGGAATGATGGCATCATTAATGGCTGTGACCGCCTTGGCAGTTTTTCCGTCAGCGTCGGGCGAATGCGAGCCGGCGTGATTGCCGGAGGAAGCGCGCTTGAAGTCGAAGGTCGTCTCCTTCATCTGCAACGGATCGAAAACATACGATTGGATGGCGCTGTCGTAAGCGGCGCCTAATTCCATGTCGGGATGGATGACATGAGCTCCGGTATATCCGGCGGCCGCGGCCATCAGATTGGAATACTGGAAGAGTTCACCAAATTTCGATGTCGGCTGCATGGTGCCAAGCAGAGCCATCGTGCTCTCGGGCGTCATCTTGCCGTAGTCGAAGATCCATTCCAAATCCTGGCGCGGCATCCCGGTGCAGGCGCAGATCAGGTGCTTGACGAGCACGCTGTGCGTGGTTTCGGCGTCGCCAAGCTTGAAGCTCGGGAACAGTTTGATGACGGGGGTGTCCCAGGTGATCCGGTGCTCGGCGACGAGTTTGGCGAGGAGCAGAGTCGTCATCGCCTTCGTATTCGAGGCGATCATGAACAGCGTGTCACCGTCTGGCTTCTCCGTACCGCCCAACTCCTTAACACCGAAACCACCAGCAAATACGACTTTGCCATCCTGCACCAAGCCGAGAGCGACTCCGGGCACTCCCAAGACTTTTTGTCCCTGCTCAGCGAAACGGCCGAGTTCCGCAATGCGCGCCGAGTCTAGCGTGTTGGCTTTCTTTCCAGTAAACGATTCGCGGCTATAGCCTTTGGGCAGCAAGCGGCTGAAAATGAGGGCGAGCTGTCCGCCGCGCTTCCCCGCGACCGCATCTGATACATCTTCAATGACGACGGTCCAGTTCGATCCGGAGTAATAGACGATGGCATCTACTCCGCGCTTCTCATTGGGCGAGGTCTGGTATTCGTAGAGGCGACGACGGCTCCAGCCATCGCGGTCGGGCAGATCGTTGGTGACTTTGAGCGGCCATTTTGCGTCGGGCTTGTACACACGCCACGCCGCGGCTAATGCCTCGTCCTGCGTCTTGGCTTGTACGTCGACGAGCACGACCCAGGAGTCTCCTTCGGGAGCTTCGAGAATGGTCGCCGGTCCTTCGACGCGAATGGACCAATCTTTCGGCGCGATGAAGGCACTGCCGAGTACGGTGGTCTTCGGGGAATCGGCGGAGAGCTTTTCAGGCACTTGCGCGCTGGCCGCGTTGATGGCCGGTTGGGCTGATGCGCATAGAGGTTGTTCGAGAAGCAGGGCGGAAACGAAAACCAACAGAGAGCAGACGAGGAGTTTTTTCATGGCGCGGCAATTCTAAACCTGGGGTTAGCCGCCAAGGCAAGTTTTATTCAAGGAGGCCAGCCCGACGCAAAACGTGCCCGGAGGATTTTGAGATCGCGCTAGGGACGATCCTGTGCTGATCGCTCCCGCGCGGACCCGGACGGTGGCTTGTTAGCGCATCCGGTTCTTATCGTGGAGGACTGGCGGCAAAGCGAACCGCGCGATAAGGATGGGGTATGCGCGGTTTGGGGAGCCAGCCAGAGCGAGGGTTACGCTTCTAGGAGATCGGGCGTTTCTGGCTAGGCGGCGAAGTGTCCGCTACCAATGCCCGATTAGCCGATCCCGGAATACGCCCAGGCGGTTGATGCTTCCCGGTACCGCGTAGTAGTTGAAGTGGCCCTGCACAATCGACTTGAGCCATTTGCCGGTTTGGCGCACAGGATCGTGCATACGACTTCGTTTATGACAAGATCGATCCGGCACCGTGGCCGCCTTTCGGCTACCACTGTGCCAGAATCAATCTGCCCCCAGGCGCTCAGCTTTGACTCAGAAGATCGCCCACCGTTGTGTGCTGGTTGACACGGTATCCGTGGAGTAAGCCCTTGATTTCGATCAGAAGGTTTCCAGACTGGTCGTACTGCTGGATGGTGAAGGTCCCTTTGAAGGTTATCCCGTCCGGATTCAAGAAGATGTCCTGACGGATGTCGGCAAACCCCTGCGGGTTGTTCGGATCGGTTGTCGGATCGAAGGAGATTCCGAAGTGATTGAGCTTATAGTGCCACTCGCCAACCTTCTCCCACACACCCATACATACGTCTCCGGTTTGCGGCACGCGCGATGAGACCTGCACCTCGGTGCCATCGCTGTGCCATTGGGAAAGTGAGTTATCCACGAGAGCGCCGTCGGGCGGAAGGCCGGGGCCCACGTTGCCTTTGGCAATAAAGGCGACGTGCCACATTCCCACAATCGAAGCGTCGGAATCATGAGCGGAAGCCAGTAGGAGCGCCGCTGAACCGAACGAAGATTGTCCATTCCAGGATTGCGGCACAACCTTCACACCGTTGTTGGCATTTGCGCAGCCGGCGGACGCCATGGGAACCAGGAGAGATCCGAACGCCACCGTCGCCAGTATCGCCATCAAATTCCTAAGCAAAGTTTTCATTTATTGTCCTCTCTGACTTTTCATAGATTTTTCTTGCGCCGGTTGGATAGAAGTTGATCGGGGCTAACTCCTTCTGGCCAGTACAGCTGCCAGAGCCCAGGACCCGGTCGGGCGAATCTCATCGAAATTGGGCTGGGGAAGCAATGTTCGCTATCGCAATTCCGCATCCTTTTTGAATCATCGTGCAAACTGCTGAATTGAAAACTGGATACGCGGCGAGGTTGGAAGACGCCACTGAAATCGGAGCAGCCGTGCTATACTCTGGCGCTAACGTTTGGGTGTGCTTCTGTGGAGATTTCTCGCTCGCCTGCGTTGCTTCGTTTCGGACCCTACGAAATTCGTCCATCTACCCAAGAGTTGTTCAAGCATGGGTTGCGAATAAAACTGCCCCCGCAGGCTTTTCAGGTGCTTCAGATCCTGCTGGAACGGCAAGGGCAGTTAGTCACCCGCGAGGAATTGCAGCGGGCATTGTGGCCGGGCGACACGTTCGTGGACTTCGACCACGGCCTTAACAACGCGGTCAGGAGAATTCGGGACGTATTAAGCGACTCGGCGGAGGCTCCGCGCTATATTGAGACTCTGCCGCGGCTTGGGTACCGGTTTGTGGGGCAGAAGGCGGAAGTTCCAGCAGTTACGACTACGGTGGTCGAGGCCAGAGCTGAGGAAAATGACGGGAATGCTCCGGGCGTCGTGCAGTCTCGCGGTCCCGGGAACTCCCGTCGCGGCTGGGGCCTGGCTGTCGCGGCACTGGTACTTTTCCTGGCCGCGGCCGGATTGTCAGCGGTAAGGTTTCGCGACCGGCTGTTCGGCGTGGACCGTCCTCCTGAGATTCACTCCATTGCGGTACTGCCGCTGGCGAATCTTTCCGGCGATCCGTCGCAGGATTATTTCGCCGAAGGCATGACGGACGAACTGATCACTGCACTCGCTCAGAACCGTTCTTTGCGGGTGATTTCGCGAACCTCCGCCATGCAATACAAAGGTGCGAGCCGGCCGCTGAGCGAGATTGCACGGGCGCTCGGGGTGGATGGCATTCTGGAAGGTTCGGTGAGCCGCACGGCCAACCACGTGCACATTAATCTGCAATTGATCTACGCGCCTACGGAGACGCACGTTTGGGCGAACAGCTACGACCGCGACCTGAATCGCGCTTTGGCACTACCCGAGGAACTTTCGCAAACCATAGCCAGTCAAGCGAAAATTGCTTCTACCCCTGCCGCACGGAAGCGCGATGTGAATCCGCAGGCCCATGATGCTTATTTGCAAGGGCGCTATTTGTGGTTTGCCGAGAACTATGCGGAGAGCCGCAAGTATTTTGAGAAGGCTATTCAATTGCAACCCGACTACTCCCCGGCCTGGAGTGGTCTTGCCGACAGCCTCACGGCGCTGGGCGTCGTAGGCGTGGCTCCCGCGCGGGAAATCACGGAGCCAGGCGAGTCCGCTGCTCGCAACGCGGTGAAAGTGGACGACTCTTTCGCCGCGGCGCACAACAGCATGGCGGCGGTCTACTTTTTCTTAAAGTGGGACTGGAACCGGGCCGAGGCTGAGTCGCGGCGTTCGCTGGAACTCGATGCAGACTATGCCGAGGGCCACCATCTGCACTCGTACATTCTTTTCGCCATGAATCGTGTAGAGGAGAGCCTGGAAGAGCAAAAAAAAAGCACTCAAATCGATCCCTTCGAGCGGCCTTGGGCGCTGGGAAACGCCTATTTGATGATGCGGCAGTATGACGCGGCAATCACTGAACTCCGTATGCGCGTCGAGGCGCAGTCCCAGAACGTGTCGGTCCGCTACATTCTTTCCGACGCCTACGACTTCAAAGGCATGGAACAGGAATCCGTCCGCGAACTCGAAGAGGCAACCCGGTTGGATAAAGGCGAAAGCGCCGCAGCCGGCATTCGTCTGACCTATGAGCGCGGCGGCAGAAAGGCGATTAAGGAATCTTTGCTAAACGACCTGAGAACCCGCTCTCGCCGAGAATATGTCTCACCGTTCGAGTTTGCCCAGGCCTATGCATCCCTCGGGAAGAAAGACGAGGCGCTGGATGAACTGGAAAATGCTTATCGGGAGCACTCCCCGCTAATGGTGTACCTGCAGCATCCCAGCTTTGACACTTTGCATGCCGAACCACGCTATCACGCCTTGGTCGCAAAAATGGGGATGCCGCCAGCCTATTGATGACTGTTCGGGATGAGAACGGCTTCTGTACCGAAATGACGGAACCTCTGGGACGGTCTTTTTCCGTCGCCAAGTGCCAGCGGGACAGTCGGCACTACAACCTCCGTTTGCCCAAGCCAACATCGGGTTTGAATCCCAGTCGGCTATAACGCATGACAACCAGGCTCGTTTGCCTTCATTAAAAAGCTCCTAGAAGCGCTGCTGTGATTTCTCGCGACGCCGTCGCTGTCAATCGGACCGCAGAGCCTTCATGGGGTCGATGGAAGCGGCACGCCGGGCGGGCAGCAACGAAGCCGCCAGGGCTAATAACACGACGAAGACTGCGGCCAGCGTCAGCACCAGCGGATCGAAGGGGCTGACATCGAACACGAGCGATTGCAGCAAACGCGAGGCCGCGGCGGCGCCCAGCAATCCCACCGCGCAACCTGCGACTGCAAGCTTGGCGGCGGCGGTGAAGACCAGGCCCAGAATTCCCGACCGTTGCGAGCCCAGGGCAATGCGGATTGCCATTTCGTGGGTGCGGAGCGCAGCCGAGAACGCGATCACGCTGTAGATGCCGAGTGCCGCCAGCAAGACCGCAGCCATGGCGAAAGTGGAGATGAGGACCGTGTTGAAGCGGCGTTCGGCTTCACTAGTAGAAACGTTTTGCTCCATGGTTTGGACTTGAGTAAGCGGTAGATGGGAATCGATTGAGCGGACCGTGCTGCGGAGGACATTTTCCATCTGTTCCGGCTCCGTCCCCGTGCGTAGAGCGCTGTAGCCTCCGTTGCCATTCAGGTCTGTCGGCGAGGCGAAGGCGCCTATCGACTTTTCAGCCTGGGCGATCGGCTGATACCACTGTTCCTTCGTGGGGCCGTCGGGCGATGACTCTTTCACGTCGGCGACTTCACCAACGATGGTCAGCCACGGCGTCGGCGTCTCCAGCATGCCGATGCGCAAGTGCTTGCCGACTGCATTTCCGCCGGGCCAGAAATGCTCGGCGAGTTTATGGTTGACGATCGCCACGAGTTGCGTGTCGCCCGTGTCGGCGGGTGTGAACAAGCGGCCGGCGAGCACTGGAATTCCCATGGCTGGAAAATAATCGCCCTGCACCGTCACCGAGGTGGCAAGGTTCAGGCCCGCGCCCTTGATTGGGACATAGCCTTCGGCGACGAACGAACTGTTGCTGTTATGGGCCCCAGCCGGTAGAAAGGACGTGAGCCCCACGGACTTCACGCCGGGAAGCTGCTGCACTCGCCGAACCAATTCGTCATTGAATTGATCCACGACGGCTTGGGTTGCATATTGCTCCCGGGGCAGAGAGTAGGAGGCCGCGAGAACATGGTCCGGGCGGAAGCCGAGATCAACCGTACGCATCTTCTCAAAACTTCGCAGCAGCAAACCGGAAGCCACCATGAGCACCAGAGCGATGGCGATTTCGCCCACTACCAGCGCTGAGCGCAGCCGGGCGTGGCCGCTGCCAGCAGTGCCGGTGCGTCCACCCTCTTTGAGAGTGTCGTTTACGCTGGTCCGCAGGGCGGCGAAAGCCGGGGCCAGTCCGCAAACCAGGCCCGTTAAAGCAGCGAGTATGATTGCGAACGCCACGACTTGCCAATCGAGACTGATCTCATCGAGGCGAGGCAGCGTCTCAGGCAGCCGGCTCACGCCCACGCGCAACGCGAGCGCGGCGAATGCCAGACCGAGCAGACCTCCGCCAAGGCTCAACACCAGGCTTTCGAGAATCGCCTGCCGCAGTAGTGCTCCGGCGTGCGCGCCCAGCGCCAGGCGCACGGCGATTTCGCGGCGGCGCTGGATAGCGCGGACCAGCAGCAGACCAGCAAGATTGGCGCACGCGATCAGCAGCACCACAGAGATCGCCAAGAACAACGTATGTACCAGTTGACGCGCCTGGGAAACGGTCTCTTCGTGCAGCGAGCGGACCGCCGCCCGTATGCGCAGACTCGTCATGAACGCGGGATAATTGCGCATGCTCTCCTGGGCCACGCGTTCCGCGTCGCTCTCAGCCTGCACCGCGGGGATTCCAGGCTTGAGCCGTCCCACCATGCTGAAGTTCCACGAAGCCGCTCCCGTGGTGAGTTCCTGCTGGGTGAAGCTCATCGGAACCCATAGCTCGCTGCTGTTCAGGTGTCCCGGCACCAGCGGGAACTCAAAGTTGCGCGGCATTACGCCCACCACCACGTAAGGCCTGCGATCGAGCAGAATCTTGGTTCCGAGCGCGCTCGGATCGCCGTGCAGGCGATTCTGCCAGAGCGAGTAGCTGATTACCGCTACTTGGTCTTTTTGGTCATCTTCCCCCTGCGTAAAGAATCGCCCCATTAGAGGCTCGACCCCCAGCGCCGGAAACACCCCGCCTGAAAGTCGGGCTCCATTCACACGAGCGGGCTCGCCAACACCGGACAGTTCATAGCCGTTTTGCGTATACCCGCCCAGACTCTCGAAGCTATGCGTGTCGCGCGTGTAGGCTTGAATGTCCGGCGCTGTGACCCCGGCTTCGCCATTGCCGCCCACATCGGCACCTTGCAGAATGTCTCCCAGCGACACCAACCTCTCGGGATGCGGAAAGGGCAGCGGCCGCAGCAGCACGCCTTCGACTACGGAGAAGATGGCGGTAGTGGCGCCGATGCCGAGCGCGAGCATCAGCCCTGCCGTGGCCGTAAAGCCGGGGGATTTCAATAAATGGCGGACCGCGATCCGGAAGTCATGAAAAGGCATCGGCATCGCCTCGTTTCGAAGTGGGTTGTTCGAATCGACAGCACGTTCTCGCCCAAATAACCTTCAACGTAAGTGATTGTTTCTGCAGGGTCTATGGATCCGCGAGGGAGGATCTGGAGATGAAAACGTCCGATGTCGGAAACTCACTGTCCGAGAGCGAACACAGGTTTACGATTGCGGCAGTCCGCTCCGTGCGACCGCCCAGCATCGAGTATCAGCACGAACAATTTGGGAAGATTTACCAACAAGGTTTTTCTCGCCGAGACGCAGCTTATCTTTGGCGTGAAGATGGATGGGGATAGCGGATACTAGAGCTGGGCCATGAAAATTGTCCAGTTGTCTCACGCGCAGGGGCGGACGCGGGGTCTGCGGCAGCCACCGGCATGTCGCTGTGATATCCGACCAGGTCGCCACCGTGATGAACGACGGGTACTCCATCGGATGTTAGTCAACGCTTATCACTCATTGTTCTGCCAGATATCAGCCCCTTGGCGGTCCTGTCGTGAGTCCTTACTTTTCGCGATCTTCTCGCGATTCAGCACCATGCTGTCGAAGGCGTGGGGCAACGACTCGCAGCGCGAGTAAGGGCCAGGTTTATAGGCGCGGGACTTGATTCCGGCCTGGGAGAGCTCTGAGATGCCCCAGTCTTCACGATTGGTAATGTCCCAGAATTCGATCGCATCGTCGGCCTCGAAGTCAGGCTTGACCATTTCGTCAGGGTGGAAATGCCATTCGCAGATAACGTCAGTGCGGTCCACGGCACGTGGCCATAGCGTGTGCGTCATTACGTAATCTGGATGGAGGCTTAGCAGCAGATTCGGAAAAATCGAATAGTAATAAACTCTTTTGCGTTCGTCTGCGGTGAGTTTGGGAAGATAGTCGCGCCGCATATCGCCATCTCTGCTCATGGTCCTGGCGCCGCCCTGAAATTCCATTGAGCCGCCGATGTATCCGCGGTGGGGCTGATCGTTCTGGCCAGAGAGGTAATCGGTGATGGCGTTGAGCGCTGGATGCAGTATGGGACAATGCAGGCACTCGTTGTAGTTCAGCATGATCAGCTTCCAGTTGGCGTTCACTTCATACTCGATGCGCCGATGGGTACGCAGCTCAGCCATTTGCCAGTGCAGGAACTTCTGCGGCAAATCTTCCAACTGACCGGCCAGCGGGGATGGCTGTGAGCTGAGGTTGATGAAGATGTGTCCGTCCCAGACGTCAATAAGAACCCGATTCAAGGCATAGTCTTCACGGCAGAAGCCGTCGTGGGCGTGGGGAGCGCCGATGAGGCTGCCGTCGAGTGCGTAGGTCCAACCGTGATAGCTGCACTGGATGCGTCCAGGGAAATGTCCTCCAGCGTTGGCGCAGATGCGGGTACCGCGATGCCGGCAGACGTTGAAAAAGGCCCGCAACGAGTGACTCGCGTCGCGAGTAATGATGATGCTTTCCCCCGCGAGCTCTCGCAGAAAATAGTCGCCTGGCACCTGGACCTGGTTCGCGCGCCCAGCGCAGATCCAAGTTTGGCAGTAGAAGCGTTCGAGTTCGTCGCGGAACAGTTCGGGGTCAGTGTAGTAGCGGGCAGGTAGAGTGGTCGCGACGGATGGGGCGTCAGAAGTCATTTCAGCACTTGGTGGTTACGGCAAATCGCAGTCCAGGTCCAGTCTACTTTGTGCTCTCCGCTTTCAATTTGTCATGGTCGTAGTATTCGTAAGCCGACATTGGTTTGTCTCCGCCTTTTTTCCAGATGCGAGAGTCATCGGGCAGTTTGTTGAGCGCGCGCGCCATTTCCCGGATGTGTGCGGCCACCGTGCCGCAACACGCGCCGATGTAGTTGATGCCCAGGTCGCGAGCTCGCACGGCATAATCCGCCATTTCCTTACGGGTCAGTTGCAGCGGGTCCAACCCATAGGGAAACTCAGGAAGGCTGGTGAAGTCAGGCTTTTCTTTCGGCGTGCGATAGGCAACCGGCTGACAGGCCAGATATCCTGAGACGGCTTGGCGCATTTGTTCCATCGGGCCCAGAATGTGCTCGGGTGGGCGAAGGCAGTTCATGCCGACGATATCGGCCCCGGCGTCAAACAAAGACTTGGCCGCGTCAGCGGCGCTCTTGCCTTCGGCGGTCTCATCTTTGTTCTCGAAGCAGATTGTAACCATTGCAGGCAAACCCATTTTCTTAATGCGCTCGACGGCAATCAACGCCTCACCCAGCCAGGAGAAAGTCTCACCAATGATGAAGTCAACTCCTTCATCGACCTGCACGGCGAGTTGTTCGTCGAAAGTCTTACGGACGCGGTCGGCGGCCGCGGGACTTCCCGGTTCGTACATCCACGTCAGACTGAGGTTCCCGGCCACCAGGCATTGATCTCCCCCAACCTCGCGCGCGATGCGGACGGCCGCACGATTTAGGTCTTCCAGCCGGTTCTCCAGGCCAACGGTGGCCAGTTTGTCGCGACTTGCATAAAAAGTGAGCGCCTGGAGCACTTCTGCGCCCGCCTCGCGAAATTCCACGTGCAGTTCCCGCAGCGCGTCCGGATACGTCAGCGCGACCTCGGGTGTGAAAGGCCCGGCGCGCACCCAGCCGCGCTTTTCGAGTTCCAGTAGATACCCACCATCGCCCAGGACAGGGCCATCTTTCAGCCGTTCGAGAATGCCTTTTTTCTTCATGCGTGTTGTTCTCCGTGCCCTACAATCGTCCTTTCTTCCAATCGCGAAGCGCCTGGTGCGCGGCGTTGCGCCCGGGTGCTCCAGTGACGCCGCCTCCCGGATGCGCGCCCGCGCCACACAGGTAGAGTCCGGCGATGGGCGTGCGATACTGCGACCAGCCGGGGACGGGCCGCATAAAGAAGAGCTGATCGAGCCGCAAATCGCCGTGAAAAATGTTGCCTTCGGTTAGGCCGTAAGTGCGTTCCAGATCGAGCGGAGAGAGCACCTGCCGCGCCAGAATGGATGCGGGCACGTTCGGAGCATATTCAGCGATCTTCTTCACGACGCGATCGCCGAGCAGGTCACGCATCTCGTCCCAATTCCCTTTCCGCAGATGGTACGGCACATACTGCACGAAGCAAGTGAGAATATGTTTGCCCGGAGGAGCAAGCGAATCGTCTGCATTCGAAGAGACCACGCAGTCGACCCACAGTTCTTCTGGAATTTCGCCGGATTTAGCGATGTCATAGCAGCGCTCGGCAAATTCCAGTGACGGAACCAGTGTATAGAAGGTTCGCTCCAGGGGCATAGCCAGAGGCGAGGTGCCGGTAAACCGCGGCTCTTCGCTCAACACCATGTTGACCTTCGCGCACGGACCCGCCATCTTGATTCCGCGCACCGCAAGCAAAAAGTCTTCGGGCAAGTCCTTGGCGTCCAGCAGTCCGAGGAAAGTGCGCTTTGGATCGGCGTTTGAGAGCACCATCTTTGCCCGCAATTCTGTGCCGTCTTCGAGCACAATACTCGTCGCCCGGCCATTGCGTACGTCGATGTGCGCCACCGGCGCCAAAGTGCGAATCTCGACTCCGAGTTTTTTCCCGGCCGCCGCCAGGGCCTGCGTAATCGATCCCATGCCGCCGATGACGTGCCCATAAAAACCTTGCAGTTCGTGCTCTCCACCGCTGAGCAAATGAAACAGCAGACCCATCGCCGACCCCGGCTGATATGGTCCACCGTGCTTCCCGTATACGTTGTTGGCGAGAAACAGAGTCTTCATTTTCTCCGACTCATAGTTATGGTCTAGAAACTCACCGAGACTGCCGGTGAGAAAGGAGACGAGTTGCGCAATCTCGCACTTCGAAATGCCGCGAAAGCGTTTGCCCACCCGGAACAAGTCCAACCAGCCCTTCACGCTCGATGTGTCGATTTCCGGCGGAGGTTCCAGAAAAAAAGGCTGCAAGTAACGTGCGAGCTTCTTCAGTTGATCATCAACTTCCACAAACCGGGCCGCGTCCCGGGTCGAGATCCTGGAAAATTCCTGCCGGGCTCGCTCACGGTCGACCCACCAGGGCACTACGTCGCCATCTGGAAAGGGCACCTGAATCGCGGGATCACACGGGATCATGCGCAGGCCATGGTCGGCAAGGCGCAACTCAGAAATGATTTCCGGGCGCAGCATGCTGGCGATATACGAGGTAGTGGAAACGCGACAGCCCGGTGCGATTTCCTCAGTGACGCAACAGCCGCCCACGATTTCCCTACGTTCGAGGACGAGCGCCGACAGACCGGCGCGAGCCAGGTAAGCCGCGGCAGTGAGGCCGTTGTGGCCTCCGCCGATCACAATGGCGTCATAACTTGCTTGCATTCAGACTCCGATCTGATTGTTTTTCCCCTTCCGCGCGGCGGCATAATACAAAATCGCTCCCATGCCCACGAGTATGGCGCTTAGTCCGACGATCTTCACCGTCGCAAGCACCTTGTGGGCCTCCTCGGCTGGCGGGAGTACCGCGAGTGCAAGCGTGAGCAGGGTTGTAAACAGCCCTACGCACGCGACCAATTTGGCGACCGGCCTGCCGCCGGGTACGCAGATCACCTCCGGTCCCGCTTTCTCCCGCTGGACGCGGAACATGGCCGCGAAAAGAAATCCGTACGGAATGAAGTAGGTAATGATTCCCATGCTTACGAGCACGTCGTACGCGCCTCGAACGTTGGTCCCCGCCTGCCCCAGGAACACAAACAAAACACCGCAGAGCAACTGGAGTAGCAATGCAACATAAGGAGTGCCCCAACGCGGATGGAGTCTTCCGAACACAGAAGGCAGAAGGCGATCCATCCCTGCAGCGAATGGGAGGCGGGCCACGGCAGCCAGGTAGGCCCCGGCAGCTCCAAGGTTGCTGATGACAATCAGCGCGGCGGCAAATGGAATCACTCCGAACCAGCCAAGTCGATCCGCGGTGCGCGCCACCGCTTGCATCAGTCCCTGTAACCCGCTGACCTCATTCTGGGGTAACGCCAGCAGCACAGAAACCGTGCCAATGATGTAGCAGAACGTAACAATCAAACCACCGAGCAACAGAGCGCGCGGTATCGTGCGGCGAGGATTCTTGACCTCCTCGCTCATAAAGGAAGCGGTTTCACATCCGCCGAGAGCGTAGGTCAGAGTGGCCCAGAAAACTATGTCCTTCAGGTGTGCTCCCGGAACCAGGCTGGAGCCGCTAAACCGTGTTGCCGAACCAAAACGGTGCCAGCCAACCAGACCCATAACGATGACGATCACGACAGGTAACCACATCCCGAACGCGCCTACATTGTGAAGCCACTTGCCAATGTCGAGGCCGACCAGGTTCAGCAACGTCACCAGAACCAACGCAGCTACTGAGAACCAAATATAAAGGTTCGCGTTGTCGGCCAGGTACGTCCACTTCCGCGGACGTATATATAGGGCGTTACTGGCGGCGAAGTAGAGCACCGCCGGAAAATAGGGGAGGTTGCTCGTCCAATAGGTCCAGGCGGACATGAACCCTGCAAAGCCCCCGAACGCCTGCTTGGTCCAAATGTACAGGCCGCCTTCCTGGGGATACCTCGATGAGAGTTCAAGCACGGACAAAGCCAGTGGCAGGTAAAAGCAGAGCCACGCGCCGATCCAGATCACGATAGCGCTCGGGCCCCCACTCGCTGCAGTGGCGATCCAGCGCAAGCTGATCCCGGTCACAACATAAAACAAAGCCAGATCGGCAAATCCCATGACCCGCCGAGGACGCGGCCGTGCATCTTCTGACAGCGGGACAATGGCTGAATCTTGTCGGGTATCGCTCACGTTCGTTTTGGGGTCATGCAGTCATCGGCGCATGGAGCTCCGCACGCCAGACCCCCACGTATTCAACACCTCGACCTCGCCCAGCGCAACAGGGAAGACTAGCCTTCTCGGTGCCAGGAAGTTGACTTGTGCCGCCTTCAGGCGGACCAGGCCAATTTCGATCTTCGAACATCAGATTTTTGCGTTCTGGACGCCGGGACCCACCGGAATCTCTCAGGGACAAGCAATTGATCTGCTGATAGGTGGCGGAACGGTTCTGCTTCCCGACGGAAGGACCACTCAGATCATGCGTACGATCCGACGGGCAATCATTCGGTACAACCGGGCCATAGATACGTTTTCTAGGAGCCCGTCCGAGAATTGATGTTTGAAAGGCGCTTCAGCAACCGAGAACCGAATTGTAAAAACAGCCAGTCAGAGCTCTCCCCACCAAGCTCGGGGCAATGCTTGTAGAGAGTCTTC
>Ga0182015_10003534_pt1 | contig 17455 bp, 21 predicted proteins | sample 712P3MmetaG_FD_120478 | JGI IMG/M metagenome (GOLD analysis project Ga0182015, IMG submission 120478) | Permafrost microbial communities from Stordalen Mire, Sweden - 712P3M metaG | ecosystem: Environmental > Terrestrial > Soil > Wetlands > Permafrost | place: Sweden: Stordalen | collected... | reverse complement strand
GGGAGCGCGAAGCGCCTGCTACGGATACCAGCACGGTTCGCGCCGCTACCCGGCGCACACCTGCATCTCGGTCAACGAGGAGGTCGTCCACGGAATCCCCTCCTACAAGCGCATCCTGCGCGAGGGTGACATCGTATCGCTCGACATCGTCCTCGAGTACAACGGCTACGTCGGTGACAATGCGGTCACCGTCCCCGTGCTGCCCGTCCTGCCCAGCGTCCAGAAGCTCCTCCGAATCACGCGCGAGGCGCTTGACCTCGGCATCAGGGCCGCACTCGTCGGCAACCGGATCGGGGACATTTCGAGCACGATCCAGGCCCACGTCGAGAGGCACGGCTTCAGCGTCGTCCGCGACATGGTCGGCCACGGGGTCGGAATCGCGATGCACGAGCCTCCCGAGATACCGAACTTTGGGAAGCGCGGCACCGGCGACCGGATCAAGCCCGGGATGACCCTCGCCATCGAGCCGATGGTCAACATCGGGGGCTATGCCACCCGGATCCTGCCCGACGGATGGACGGTCGTCTCGGCGGACGGTTCGCCCTCGGCCCACTTCGAACACACCGTGCTCACCTCAGATAAAGGCCCGGAGATCCTAACGATCCCCGGGCGCATTCCGGCCAAGCTGGCCTGAGCGCCTTCCATTTTCAGCAGAATCTTCAATCCACAACTCTCCATAACCCACACACAATGCCTCGCCTCCTCGGTGTAGAAATCCCAGCGAAGAAGAAAGTCGCGTACTCCCTGCGCTATATCTACGGCGTGGGACCCGCGCGCGCCGACCAGGTGGTCAAGGAGGCCGGCCTGAAGCCCGACATGAGGGCCCAGGACCTGACCGAGGAGCAGCTGAACAAGATCCTCCACGTCATCACGGAGCACAAGTGGGTGGTCGAGGGCGACCTGCGCCGCGACATCGCGGGCAACCTGAAGCGCCTGCAGGCGATCAACTGCTACCGCGGCGTCCGCCACCGCCGCAGCCTCCCCGTCCGCGGCCAGCGCACCAGCACGAACGCCCGCACCCGCAAGGGACCGCGCAAGACAATCGGCGTCACCAAAGCCACCAAAGAATAAACCCATCTAAGCCATGGCCGAAGAAAAGTCCGCTCCCAAGAAAGAAAAGGCGCTGAAGGCCCCCAAGGCCGCCAAGCCCGCAGACGCGCCCGAGGGCGCGGCCGCGGCCGCAGCGCCGGCCCCCGCGCCTGCCGCGGCCCCCGCAGCCGACGCCAAGCCGACCGAGATGGTCGGCGGCGTCGCCAAGCAGCCGACCGCCGAGGATCTCCTCAAGGAGGAGCTGGGAGCAATCAAGGTCCGCAAGGCCAAGGGTTCCAAGAACGTCACGTCCGGCTTCGCCAACGTGCTCGCCTCCTTCAACAACACGATCGTCTCGATCACCGACCCCAAGGGGCAGGTGATCGCCTGGTCGAGCGCCGGCAAGTGCAACTTCCGCGGCTCGCGCAAGTCCACGGCCTACGCCGCCCAGATCGTCGCCCAGGACGCCGCGAGGAACGCGATGTCCCACGGGCTCAAGGACGTCGTCATCCGCGTCTCCGGTCCCGGCCTCGGCCGCGACAGCGCGATCCGCGCACTCCAGGCGATCGGCCTTGAGATCACGTCGATAGTCGACGTCACACCCATCCCGCACAACGGCTGCAGGCCGCGCAAGCGCCGCCGCGTCTAAGACAACCCAACCCTCCTCACCTTAAGACCATGGCTCGTTACACAGGTCCCTCGACCCGCATCAGCAGGCGCTTCGGCAACCTCATCATAGGTTCCGGCAAGGCTCTTGAGCGCCGCAACTACCCGCCAGGCCAGCACGGGCCCAAGTCCCGCCGCAAGAACTCCGAGTACTCGGTGGGTCTGAACGAGAAGCAGAAGCTGCGCTACACCTACGGCCTCCTCGAGCGGCAGTTCCGCCGCATGTTCGAGATCGCCAAGCGCGAGCGCGGCGTCACCGGCGAGCGCTTCCTGCAGCTCCTGGAGACGCGCCTGGACAGCGTCATCTTCCTCCTCGGACTCGCCAAGAGCCGCGCCGCGGCCCGCCAGTTCGTCAACCACGGCCACATCCGCGTCAACGGCCACAAGGTCGACATCGCCAGCTACAACGTCCGCTCGGGCGACGAGATCGACGTGCGCAACGCGCCCGCCTCCCGCCAGATGGCGACCCGCAACCTCGAGGAGAACCGGATCCGGACCGTCCCGGGCTGGCTCTCCCTCAATGCCGAGCAGTTCAAGGCCGGCGTCGTCCGCCTCCCCAAGCGGGACGAGATGGACCAGAACATCAACGAGCAGCTGATCGTCGAGTTCTACTCGCGCTTCTAAGCATTTTAACAACCCACACTCACTCACCAACTCAACAAAGAGTTCACGCCATGCCAAAACGCCTCGGAAAATTCGAACTCCCCTCCAAACTGACCAAGGTTGAGGACGGCGCCACGCCGACCTATGCCAAGTTCATCGCCGAACCCTTTGAAGCGGGTTACGGCCACACCGTCGGCAACTCGCTGCGCCGGGTCCTCCTGAGCTCCATCGAGGGAGCCGCCATCTCGTCGATCAAGATCGACGGGGTGAACCACGAGTTCCAGAGCATCGACGGCGTCGTCGAGGACGTCACTGAGATCGTGCTCAACCTGAAGAAGGTGCTGATCATCTCCCACAAGCGCGAGACGATCTCCCTCAGCGTCAAGGCCACCAAGGCGGGCGCCATCACGGCCGGCGACATCCAGCCCGACGCCAACATCCAGATCGTCAACCCCGACCAGGTCATCTGCACGCTCGACAGCAAGCGCACGTTCGAGGCCGAGATCGAGATCAAGACCGGGCGCGGCTACTGCCCCGGCGAGCAGAACAAGAAGGAGGAGCAGCCGATCGGCGTCATCCCGATCGATTCCCTCTTCTCGCCCGTCAGGCTCGTCAAGTACGCCGTCGAGAACACCCGCGTCGGGCAGATCACCGACTACGACAAGCTGATCCTCGAGATCTGGACGGACGGGCGCATCACGCCCGACGACGCCCTGAAGCAGGCCGCCTCCATCCTCAACCACCACCTTGACGTGTTCGACCGCGTCAGCGAGGAGGCCTATGAGTTCGAGAGCCAGCAGAGCGAGGTCAGCGAGGAGCAGAACAAGCTCCGCAAGCTCCTCAACATGTCGGTGAACGAGATCGAGCTCTCGGTCCGCGCCGCCAACTGCCTCAACAACGCGAACATCACGACGGTCGGCGAGCTCGCCATGAAGACAGAGCAGGAGATGCTCAAGTACCGCAACTTCGGCAAGAAGTCGCTGAACGAGATCAAGGAGAAGCTGGAGGCCCTCGGCCTTTCCCTTGGCATGAAGTTCGACGAGCGCCTGCTGGACGCGAAGAAGGAAGCCTGATCCATGCGCCATCAAAAACACCACGCCTCGCTGGGCGTCACCCGTGAGCACCGTGAGTCGATGCTGTCCAACCTCGCCGCCGCGCTCATCACGCACGGCAGGATCCAGACCACGCTGACGAAGGCCAGGGTCCTTCGCCCGTTCATCGAGAAGATGATCACGAAGGCGAAGCACGCCTCGGCGAAGTCGGACAAGAAGGACGCCGTCCACCTGCGCCGCCTGGTCCTTCGCGACATCCGCGATGAGGACGCCGTCAGCCTTCTCTTCAACGAGAAGTACAAGGAGTTTGAGAACCGCGCCGGCGGCTACACCCGCATCTACAAGCTCGGCCCGCAGCGCCTCGGCGACGCAGCCGAGATGGCCCTGATCGAGTTCGTGAAGGCGGACGACACCGGCTACAAGAAGTCGAAGGGCAAGAAGGCGACCGCCAGGCGCCGGACGGGAAAGGCGAAGTCGCCCGAGGCCGCCCCCGCGGAGGCGCCCGCCGCCCCCGAGGGCGAGGCCAAGGGCTGAAGCCCCCAAACAGAACCATCACGACGCGTCGAAGTTCACCTTCGGCGCGTTTTTGCTTTGGTCCCGCCCCATGTTCGACTTCTCCGCAGCCGCCGTCATCTACTGCGTGCTGGTGGCCGCGCTCTTCCTCGGCCTCTGGCTGTTTTACGACCGCCGGGACCACATGCGCTTCGACCGGGAGCGGCGCAGGACCACCTTCCACTGCATCCGCTGCGACCGGCTCTACACCGCCCCCGAGGGCGCCCAGCTCTCCAAGTGCCCGCGCTGCGGCCACGAGAACGCGAGGCTGAGGTTCTAACTTGCGGTTGGCCGCCGGGGGCGGTTCTTCTTTCCCTTTTCCCATCCAGCACATGCCGCAGACCATCGCCGTACTAGATTTCGGGTCGCAATACACGCAGGTCATCGCCCGCCGGATCCGCGAGTGCCAGGTCTTCTCGAAGATCTACCACTTCTCGACGCCCGCCAAGACGCTCAAGGACGACGGGGTGATCGGGATCGTCCTCTCCGGGGGGCCGAGCTCGGTCTTCTCGGCGAGCGCGCCGATACCCGACAGGGGGATATTCGAGATGGGCGTCCCGGTCCTTGGCATCTGCTATGGCCTCCAGCTGATGGGGCACATGCTCGGCGGAAAGGTGGCCAAGGGGGAGCGGCGCGAGTACGGGCACGGCAACCTGGTCGTGAACCGGCGGGGCCGGCTCTTCGCGGGCCTCCCGAAGAAGCTCCGAGTCTGGAACTCGCACGGGGACAAGCTGATGAAGCTTCCCCCGGGCTTCTCCGCGATCGGCAAGACCGAGAACTCGCCCTTTGCGGTCATCGAGGACTACCGGCGCAGCCTGTACGGGATACAGTTCCACCCCGAGGTGTTCCACACGGAGCGCGGGATCGACATCCTGAAGAACTTCCTGGCCGGGGTCTGCCGCGCGAACCAGGACTGGACCACCAAGGACTTCATCGAGCACGCGCTCTCGGAGATCCGCGCGGCCGTCGGCGAGTCCCGCGTGATCCTCGGCCTTTCGGGCGGCGTCGACTCGTCGGTCGCCGCCGCGCTGATCCACAAGGCCATCGGGCGCCAGCTCACGTGCGTGTTCGTAGACAACGGGCTCCTCAGGAAGGACGAGCGCGAGACGGTCGAGTCCCTTTACAAGAGGAACTTCAAGATCGACCTCAGGGTCGTCGACGCCGCGGCGATCTTCCTGCGCAACCTGAAGGGGGTCGATGAGCCCGAGAAGAAGCGAAAGATCATCGGCAGGACGTTCATCGAGGTGTTCGAGAGGTCGCTCAAGACGATCGGGCACGCCGACTTCCTTGCCCAGGGAACGCTTTACCCGGACATCATCGAGAGCGTCGCCATCGGGGACAATCCCGCCGCCCTGATCAAGAGTCACCACAACGTGGGCGGCCTGCCGGCCCGCATGAAGCTGAAGCTCCTCGAGCCCCTGAGGGAGCTCTTCAAGGACGAGGTCCGCCGGGTCGGCAGCGCGCTCGGCCTTCCCCGCGAGGTCGTCTGGCGCCAGCCCTTTCCCGGCCCGGGCCTGGGCGTGCGGGTGATCGGGCCGATCACGTCCGGCAACCTCGAGATCCTGCGCTCGGCCGACGCGATACTCCAGGAGGAGATGATGGCGAGCGGCTGGTACTGGAAGGTCTGGCAGTCCTTCTGCGTCTTCCTGCCGGTCAAGTCGGTCGGCGTAGTCGGAGACGAGCGCAACTATGCCTACGTGATCGCGCTCCGCATCGTCGAGAGCACGGACGCGATGACCGCCGACTGGACCCGGCTTCCCTACGAACTACTCCAGAAGATTTCGGGCAGGATAACGAACGAGGTCGGCGGGGTTTCCCGCGTCGTCTACGACGTGAGTTCCAAGCCCCCGGCCACCATAGAGTGGGAGTGAATTATCTTCGACCTTGCGCGGGATTCGGGTGTCATTAAGGCCATGTCGAAAGTGTCCTCCAGCATCCTGGCCTGCGCCCTCGCGCTCCTGGTGCCACCCGCCGCCCGGGCGGAGCCGGCCGCGGTGGCGCTTGCGCGGGCGTACCTGGGGCCGCAGTCGACCCTCGACGGGATCAGCTCGATACACTTTGTCGGCACCCTGGACCAGGCCGACCCCGACCACCGAGGCGCGGCGCAGGCGCGCACCACGCTCGACATGATCTTCGCGAAGCCGCTCCGGCAGCGCCTCGTGCGCAGGAACGACAAGGTCAGCATGACGACCGTCCTCGACGGATACGACGCCTGGGACTGGCTCCAGAGCAATTCCGACCCCTCCCGCTACAAGATGACCTGGCTGTCCGCCGGGGACATCAAGACCCTGAGGGCCAACACCTGGGAGAACCTTTACTACTACCGCGTTCCCGAGAGCGGCTCGGTGGAGGACGAGGGGCCCGCGACGATCGACGGGATCGTCTGCGAGCGCGTGGATTTCACGGACGGCCCCGGGATCGTCTATGAGCGGTATTTCGACAGGGACACGGGCCGCCTCGTTCTGACCGTCAGGGGGACGGAATCGATCCGCGAGAACGGCGAGATCAGGGTCGACGGAATCCGGTTCGCAAAGACGATCGTGAGCGTGACGAAGACGCGCTCCGGGAAGGACCTGGTCTCGACGGCCACCTTCGACAGCATCGTGCTCAACGAGAAGCTGGACCCCGAGCTCTTCGCGGTTCCGAGCTTCGCGCCCAAGCGGGCGCCGGTCCTGCCGGCGGCGGCGCCGGCCGTCCAGGGAAAGTAGGCCGTGCGCACGATCGCATTTGCCTCGAAGAAATTCGACTCGGACCTGGCCGCGTTCTGCCGCGGCGCAGCAGTCCCGCGCGAGATCTCGGCCTCCGTCGCCTCCATACTTGCCGGCGTACGGGTCCGGGGGGATGCCGCCCTCGTGCGCTACGCGCGCAAGTTTGACGGCGCCAGGCTGAGGCCGGCGCGGTTCCGGGTCACCGCGAGGGAGGTGGCCCGGGCGGTGGAGGCCCTTCCCGCTTCCAGCAGGAAGGCGCTCCGCGCGGTCCGCGCGGCCGTCGAGGACTTCAACAGGAGGGCTATTCCCCTGGGTTGGTCGGCGAGGAACGCGCACGGCGCGCGGGTTGGGGAGAAGTTTGACCCAATCCGCCGCGTCGGCATCTACGTGCCCGGGGGCCAGGTGCCCCTCGTCTCGACCGTCCTGATGACGGCGACCCTGGCGCGGATTGCCGGCTGCCCTGAGATCGCCGCGTTCACCCCCTGCGGCCCGGACGGCAGGGTTGCGCCGGCGCTCCTTGCGGCGCTGGACCTTGTCGGTGTCACGGAGATCTACCGGATTGGAGGCGCTCACGCCGTCGGGGCGATGGCCTACGGGACCTCCAGCATCCCCGCCGTGGACAAGATATTCGGGCCTGGAAACGCCTATGTGTGCGAGGCCAAGCGCCAGGTCTTCGGCCTGGTGGGCGTGGATCTCCTTCCCGGGCCGAGCGAGCTCATGGTCGTGGCCGACGACAGCGCCAGGACGGACTTCGCGGCGGCCGACCTTATTGCGCAGGCTGAGCACGGCTCGGGCCGTGAGAAGGTCTACCTGGTCTCCACGTCCGCACGCATCATCGGGCGCGTCGCTGCGCAGATGCGGACGCAGCTCGTCGGCCTCCCGCGATCGGCCAAGGTGACGCGTATCCTGGACGGCGGCTTCCTTGCGATCCAGGTGCGGAACCTCGGTGAGGCCGCCGAGGTGGCCAACCGCGTGGCCCCCGAGCACTTGGAGCTCCTTGTGCGCCCAGGCGCCGCCAAGGCGCTCGTCAGGTCCGTGACGACGGCAGGCGCCATCCTGGTCGGCAACTCCACCCCGACGGCGCTTGGGGACTTTGCCGCGGGCCCCAGCCACGTGCTACCGACAGGAGGGGCGGGGCGCTTCTCGAGCGGCCTGCGCGTCTCCGACTTCCTGAGGCGGACGAGCCTCCTCTCCTACGACCCCGGGAGCCTGCGGAAGGCGGAGCCCACCGTGGCGGCGCTTGCCGCGATGGAGAAGCTGGACGCCCACGGCCGGTCGGTCGCGATCCGGATCCCGCGCAGGCGATGAAGGGCCAATCCCCCGGGCGGCTCGCCCTCGCCCATGTCTCGAATCTTCACGCCTACACCCCGGGGCTCCAGCCCGCGGGGCCGGGCTGGGTGAAGCTGAACACGAACGAATGCCCCTATCCTCCGAGCCCGAGGGTGGCGGAGGCGGTGATCCGCGAGGTGGGAGGCGACGGGGACGCGCTCCGGCTGTATCCCGATCCGACCAGCTCCGCCCTTCGCGACGCACTGGCGCGACTCCACGGGGTGGACGCGACGCATGTCTGCGCGGGCAACGGCTCGGACGACATATTGAACCTCCTTGTCCGGTGCTTCTGCGGGCCGGCCGCGGCCGCGGCCTTCACGCTCCCGGGCTACTCGCTCTATCCCGTTCTGGTCGGAATCCAGGACAGCGCCGTCACCCCGATCCCGTTTGACCGCAGCATGCGCCTTCCGGTGGATAGGATCTCGGCCTCGCGCGCCCGGGTGTTTTTCCTCACGTCGCCCAACGCCCCCACCGGCGTCGGCTTCCCCACTTCCGATATCGCCAGGATCCTCGAGTCGTTCGATGGGATCCTCGTGGTCGACGAGGCCTATGCCCCCTTCGCGAGCGAGAACGCCCTCGGCCTCCTGGCGGGTCACCCGAACCTCGTGATCGTCAGGACGCTCTCCAAGGCCTACGCTCTCGCGGGGATCCGCGTGGGCTATGCGCTGGCGGCTCCCGAGGTGATCGGGCTTCTCGACCGCGTGCGCGACAGCTACAACGTGAGCCGCCTGTCGCAGGCGGCAGCCATTGCGGCCTTGGGCGATCCCGGCTACTACGAGGCCATCGTGGACAAGATAAAGTATACAAGGGATTATTACGCGGGTAGTTGGGAAAAAGACAGGGGGTGGTTCACCTATCCATCCGAGGCGAACTTCATCTGCACCGAGCCGCGCAACGGTCGCGGCGAGAGCGGACCCGCCGTGGCGCGCTCGGCCTATGACTTCCTCTTCTCGCGCAAAGTGTTGGTGCGGCACTTCCCGAGCGACGCCTTGACCGCCTCGTTCCTGCGGATCAGCGTCGGCTCCGATGACGAAATGCTCGTCCTCGAAGAAACCCTCGACGCATGGCTAAAGGAACCTCAAAACGCGTAGCGACCGTCTCCCGAAAGACGGCCGAGACGGATATTTCGATCACACTGGGCATCGACGGGACCGGGGAGTCGAAGATCAGCACCGGCGTCGCCTTTTTCGACCACATGCTGACGCTCTTCGCCAAGCACGGGCTCTTCGACCTATCGGTCAAGGCCAAGGGCGACGTCGACGTCGACTACCACCACACGGTGGAGGACGTCGGGCTCGTGCTGGGGCAGGCCTTCAAGAAGGCCCTGGGGGAGAAGGTCGGGATCCGCAGGTACGGGTTCTTCATTCTTCCCATGGACGAGTCCCTCGCGCGGGTCGTCGTGGACCTCGGCGGCCGGCCGCACCTGGAGTACCGGGTGGAGTCCCCCTCGATGTTCGTCCGGGACTTCAACCTGGTCCTCGTGAAGGAATTCTGCCGGGCCTTCAGCAACGCCCTCGGCGCGAACCTCCACGTCGCGCTGGTGTACGGCGAGGAGCCCCACCACATCGCGGAGGCCATCTTCAAGGGCCTCGGCAGGGCTCTGGATGCCGCGACCCAGATCGAGCCGCGCGCCTCACACCTCCTTCCGACCACCAAGGGCACGCTGTAGCCCCCCACCGATGAGCGTGCCCATCGCCGTCATCGACACCGGCATTTGCAACCTGCGGAGCGTCACCAAGGCCCTCGAGGCCGTCGGCGCGTCCCCGAGGGTCGTGCGCACGCCCGATGAGGTCGCCGCGTCCGGCGCCGAGGGCCTCGTCCTTCCCGGTGTCGGGGCGCTCCGCGACTGCGTCTTCTCGCTGCGGAACTCGGGCCTCGACGCGACCGTCCGCGAATGGATCCGCCAGGACAGGCCCTTCCTCGGCGTCTGCCTGGGCATGCAGGCGCTCTTCGAGCGGTCGGAGGAGGGGGGCATCATGGGTCTCGGGATCATCCCGGGCAGGGTGGTGCGCTTCACGGTCGCCCCGCCCCTCAAGATCCCGCACATGGGCTGGAACACGATCCGCTTCGTGCAGGAGGGGAGCCCGCTCCAGCGGGCCCTGGCCGACGACGGCGAATCCTTCTATTTTGTCCACAGCTTCCACTGCGTTCCCCTGGACCGGGACTATGTCCTGGCGGAGTGCGACTACGGCACCCCCTTCGTCGCAGCGCTCGGCCGGGGGCGTCTTTTCGCCACGCAGTTTCATCCTGAGAAGAGCCAGGCAAAAGGGTTACAGATCTATCGCAATTTCGCGGCAATTGCCGCAGCCCCGCCAATCAAGCGATAAGGCCCCCGATTTCATCAGGGGCGGGCCGAACTTTTCTTTGCAAGCGGCCCGTTTCTAGCTTGGCTGGATGTGTTATGGCCCACACTGCCTCAGTCAAGCTGGACGACAAGGAGTACCCGCTCCCGGTCCTCGAGGGGACGGAGGGCGAAAAGGCGATAGACATCCGCAAGCTGCGCTCGGACACGGGCTTTATATGCTACGACCAGGGCTTCGGGAACACGGGCTCCTGCGAGAGCGCCATCACGTTCCTGGACGGGGAGAACGGGATACTCAGGCACCGCGGGATCCCCATCGAGCAGCTGGCCCACGACAGCGACTTCGTAGAGACCTCCTACCTTGTCATCTACGGCGACCTTCCAAACGCGGTCAAACGCAAGGAATTCGGGATGCGCCTGCGCCAGAACGCGGCGATAGAGACGCAGATGCAGAGGGTCTTCGAGGGGTTCCCGAAGGACGCGCCGCCGATGGCGATGCTCTCCTCGATCGTGGCCTCCCTCGCGGCGCACTACCCCCAGCTGGCGACGAACAACTTCGAGAAGGACCTCGCGAACTTCGACCTGGCCGCTGCGATGGCGATTTCGAAGGTCCGGACGATCGGGGCGATGATCTACCGCTACCAGAAGGGGCTCCCCCACGTCTTCCCGAAGCAGGACCTGCCGTTCTGCGAGAACTTCCTGCACATGATGTTCTCGGAGCCGTACAAGGACTACGTCGCCGAGCCCGAGGTGGCGCGGGCGCTCAACCTGCTTTTCCTGCTCCACACCGACCACGAGCAGAACTGCTCGACGGCGACCGTGCGGACGGTGGGATCCAGCGCGGCGAACCTCTTCACGTCCCTCTCCGCCGGCATCTGCGCCCTCTCCGGGCCCCTCCACGGCGGGGCGAACGTCTCGGTCGTCCAGATGCTCCAGTCGATCCATGACGAGCACGACGACGGCACGCGCTTCATCGCGGCGGCCAAGCTGGGGACCAAGGGCAATCGCCTGATGGGCTTCGGCCACGCCGTGTACAAGAACTTCGACCCCAGGGCCAAGATCATCGGCAAGGCCTGCGAGGACGTGCTCAACAAGCTGGGGATCAAGGACCCCCTCCTTGATATCGCGAGGAAGCTCGAGCAGGCCGCCCTGAAGGACGACTACTTCCTGTCCCGCAAGCTCTACCCGAACGTCGACTTCTACAGCGGGATCATCATGCGCGCCCTCGGCATCCCGACCAGCATGTTCACGGTCATGTTTGCCATCGGCCGCACGCCGGGATGGATCGCCAACTGGCACGAGGTCGCCGCGAATCCCAAGGGGCGCATCTACCGCCCGAGGCAGATCTACGTCGGGCCGGTCAAGCGGGACTACGTCCCCATGGCCCAGAGGACCTGAGGGCCGGGGCGGGCTCGTTTTGAAGGTTGGCCGTGGGGCCTAACTTTGCTTCGATGGGCGGATGATTCTCCTCGGGGTCAACATCGACCACTGCGCGACCCTGCGCCAGGCCCGCTACCGGGAGGCCGGCGGGGGGACGCCCGAGCCGGACCCGGTCTCGCTTGCCGACGCGGCGGAGCGGGCGGGGGCGGACGGGATCACGGTGCACCTGAGGGAGGACCGCAGGCACATCCAGGACCGGGACGTCTGGCGCCTGCGGGAGAGGCCGTCCACGAGGCTCAACCTCGAGATGGCCTGCACGCCGGCGATGATCGCGCTCGCGCTCAAGATCATGCCCCAGGCGGTCTGCGTCGTGCCGGAGAACCGCAGGGAGGTGACGACCGAGGGGGGCCTAGACGTCGTCGGGGCCAGGGACGCCGTCAAGGCGTGCATCGACGCCCTGGGGGCCGCCGGGATCGAGGCGAGCCTCTTCATCGGCCCTGACGAGGCCCAGATCGAGCTCTCGGCGAAGCTCGGGGCGCCCGTCGTCGAGCTGCACACCGGCGCCTATGCCAACGCCTATGCGACCGACCGGCGCCCGGCGGAGTTCCAGCGCCTGAAGCTCGGCGCCGTGCGCGCCCACGGGCTCGGCCTCAAGGTCAACGCCGGCCACGGCATCAACTACGTCAACATTGCCGAGGTGAGGACACTCCCGCACCTTAACGAGTTGAACATCGGCCACAGCATCCTCAGCCGCGCCCTGTTCACGGGGATCGAGGAGGCCGTCCGCGAGATGAAGGCGCGGATGAACCCATGAACCTCCGGCTTCCACCCGGCGGGATCCTTGTCGGCCTCGGGGCCGACGTGATCGAGGTCGAGAGGATCCGGGGGGTCCTCGAGCGGCAGGGGGAGCGCTTCCTCGCGCGCGTGTTCACGGACGAGGAGAGGGCCTACTGCTCCAGGATGTCACAGCCCCACAAGCACCTCGCCGCGCGCTTCGCCGCGAAGGAGGCCGTGTCCAAGAGCTTCACGACGGGGATAGGCGCCGAGCTCGGCTGGCGATCCGTGTCCGTGTACCACGGCGAGCGCAACCAACCCCTGGTCCGGCTTGACGAGAAGGGGCAGGCGCTCCTCAGGGACGCCGGCGCGACCCATGTCCTCCTGACCCTTTCCCACACCGCCACGGTCGCGATGGCCGTCGCCGCGCTTGTCCGGGCCCAAGCCCCCACTCCCTAGGCCGATGGAAGAGGAAGCCCAGCAGAAGCCCGTCCCGGGCAAGCCCTCGCAGGTCCCCTCCTGGATCACGCTCGGCTTTGTGCTGGGTGCCCTCTCGGTCCTGGCGCTCCCGAAGCCCGCCCCCGCGCCGCCCCCGAGGGCCGCCGTCGAGGAGGCCCCGAAACCCGCGAAGGCCCCCGAGGCCCCGCGGATGACGACCATCGAGGCGGTGTTCACGGAGTGGGACAAGTTCGCCGTGTGGAACGACGACCGGACCGAGGTCGCGCTCTGGGACTCGGACACGAAGAGCTTCTCCGACTGCTACGAGGTCGTCAGGAACGCCAACGGCTATTTTTTCCGGTCCATCCCCGGGCTGACGCAGCCGCTCCTCACGCATGGAGTCGCCGAGAACTCGCCCCTCCAGTTCACGGAGACCGCCCGCCAGAGGCAGGAGTGGATCGACGCCGTCAGCAGGCAGAACTGGAACGCGATCGCCCAGGGGGCGCACGACGCGCTGAACCCGACTCCCAAGCCCGAGGAGGGAAAATGAGAGCCGTGCCCGCCCCTTCGATTCCGAGCGTCCCCGTCCTGTCGCCGGCCGACGCCGGGGCCCTGGAGGTCCGCCTCCTTGGGGGCGACGAGCGCAGGGAATGGAAGGCGATGCTCCAGGCGGGAAGGTCGGCCGCCGAGGCCATGCTGCGGGACTATTCCGAGATCGGGAGCTTTCCCGCCGGGGCCCGCGTCCTCGTCCTTGCCGGCAAGGGAAACAACGCCGGCGACGCCCTCATCGCGGCGCGCGAGATCCTCGAGAGGTTTCCGAGGGCCACCGCGGACGTCCTCTTTGCCTTTGGGCCCAGGAACCTGAAGCCGCTCGCATCGCGCGCCTGGCGGGGCCTGTGCGAGGCCGGGCGCTCCCGCGCCCGCTCGGTCGGCGTGGACGCCCTCTCGCCCTCGTACGAGCTCAGCATCGACGGCATATTCGGATTCCAGTACCGGCCGCCGCTTCCCCCCGAGGCGCGCGCCGCGATAGCCGCCGACGCGGGCCGGTTGATCCGCATCAGGGCGTCCATAGACCTCCCGACCGGCCTTGACGAGGAGGGCGCCTACAGGGCCGACTTCACCTATGCCACCGGGTCGGTCAAGGCGCCCGTCATCGGCTGCGCGAACGCGGGCCGTCCCCGTTATCTTGACCTCGGGTTCTTCGACGCGGAAGAGGCGGACGGGAGGGGCGGCGGGGACCGCGTCCTCATCTCCTCGATACTCGAGCCGCTCTCGGGCCTGAGGCCGGCCTCGTCCGACAAGCGCAGCCAGGGACACCTCCTGGTCGTGGGCGGGTCCGAGGGCTTTCCGGGCGCCGCCCTCATGATGACCCTCTCGGCGCTCAAGAGCGGCGTCGGCCTCGTGACCGCATGCGTCCCCGCACGGCTGGCGCCGGTCTACGCGGCGCATGCCCCGGAGGCCATGTGGATCGGGCTCCCCGAGACGCCGGGCGGCGGCCTTTCACGGCGCGGGCTGGCGAAGATCCTGAAGGGCGCCGAGCGCGCCACGGCGCTCGCGATAGGGCCGGGGCTCGGGCGCGACCCCGAGACGCACAAGCTGGCGCTCGCGGTCGTCAAGGCCGCCCAGGTCCCGCTCGTGATCGACGCCGACGCGCTCCAGCCCGACATTGTCCGCGTGGGCAATGCCCGCCGGATCCTGACCCCCCATGCCGGCGAGCTCGAGCGGATCTCCAAGGGCGCCGCCCTGCGCACGCTCAGCCGCTCGCTCCCCGCCGTCGTGGTGGCCAAGGGGCCGGTCACCCGCATCTGCTCGGGTGAAGCCGTGTACCATGCCCTCTTCGGAGGCCCGGTCCTCTCCAGGGGCGGCAGCGGTGACCTCCTCGCCGGCCTGACGGGCGGGCTCCTGGCCCAGACGCCTTCGGACCCGCTCCTCGCCGCGTGCCGGGCGGCGGCGTGGCACGGCATCGCCGCCGACCACCTCGCCCGCGCGCGCGGGCAGACGGCGGTCCAGATCCTCGAGTGGCTCGACTTCCTGGCTCCGGCCCTGCGAGAGTCGGGCCCATGCGGAGCGAGCTGACCGAGAAGCAGGCTTTCCTGGCGCTGAACGCCCTGCCGGGGATAGGCCCGATCGGGCTTAACCAGCTTCTGGACGGCTTCGACGGCGACCCCGCCGCGGCGCTCTCCGGCGACCGCAGGAGCCTGGAGGCCGTCCTCGGCTCCCGGCCCGGCCTCGTCACCGCGATCCGGGACTGGCGCGCGCACTTTGACCCGTCCAGGGAGGAGGCGAAGATGAAGGCGAGCGGGGTCGCCTTCCTGACCCGCGGGGAGCCGGGCTACCCCGCGCTCCTGTCGGAGATCCACGACCCCCCGATCGGGTTGTATCGAAAAGGCAACTACCCATTTGACAACCCCTGCGTCGCGGTAGTCGGGAGTCGGCGCGCCACCGCCTATGGCCAGGGAGTCGCGAGGCGCCTGGGCGCCGAGCTCGCGCAGCGCGGGTTCTGCGTCGTCAGCGGGCTGGCCCGGGGGATCGACACGGCCGCGCACGAGGGCGCCCTGTCCGCCGGCGGCAGGACCGCGGCCGTCCTCGGGACCGGGATCGACGTCATCTATCCCCCGGAGAACCTGGCGCTTTACCGGAGGATCGCGGAGACGGGCGCCGTCCTCTCGGAGTTCCCGTTCGGGCGCGCGGCCGACCGCGACTCGTTCCCGATGCGCAGCCGCGTCGTCTCCGGCATCTGCGAGGCCGTTATCGTCGTGGAAAGCGACATGTGGGGCGGCGCCATGACGACCGCGAGGTTCGCCGGCGAGCAGGGGCGCCTCATCTTCGCCGTCCCGGGGCGGATCGACCAGTCGACAAGCGGGGGGTCAAACCAGCTGATCAAGGACGGGGCGACGCTCCTCACCAAGGTCGAGGACGTGCTGCAGGAGATCCAGTACCTCGGCGGCCTCCGCCCCGCGCCGCTCGCGGGCGCCGCCGCGGCGGCCGACGCGTCGCAGGGACTCGGGCCCGACGAGGCGAGGATACTCTACCACCTGCGCGGCGAGGCGACCCTCTCCACTTCCGACCTGTCGGCTCAGACCGGCCTCGCCCAGGGGGGCGTCGCCGCCGCGCTCGTCCTCCTCGAGGCCAAGGGGTTCGTCGCGAGGCGGCCCGACGGGTCCTACGGCACGGGCGGGGCGGCCTGACCGCGCCTCAGCCCGGGGGCCACGCCATCTGGCGGCCGGCGAGCAGGTGCACGTGGACATGGGGGACGCTCTCGCCCGCGTCCGGACCGCTGTTGACGACAATCCGGAAGCCCTTCTCAAGCTTCAGCCCCTTCGCGAGCTCGCCGGCGACCAGCAGGAGGTGGCCGAGGAGGGCCTCGTCCTGGCGGCCGGCGTCGGACAGGCGCGCGATCGCCTTCTTCGGAATGATGAGGAGGTGGACCGGAGCCTGCGGCTGGATGTCGCGGATCACGATGCAGCGGTCGTCCTCGTGCTCGATCTTCGCGGGAATCTCGCGGTCGATGATCTTCTGGAAGAGGGTCTTTGTCATGTCGGCCCCAAGGAAGCCAAGTTTTTCCCGGCCGGGCGAATCCAAACCGACCCCGGCCGGCTACAGGAACAGGAGCGTCAGGTCCGCGCCGGACGGCGAGCGGGCCGCCGTGAGCTCCCTCAGGAACCCGAGGAGGTCGTCGTATTCGCGGCGGCGTCGGGGCGTCTCGCGCTTTTTCGGGGGAAGGACCGCGGGCCGCAGGTTCGTGATGAGGAGCGTCGACTCGCGGAACGGCGCCAGCTCCTTCAGGCCCGCCATCACCTCCGCCCGCGCGAAGAGCTGCGTCCCGGAGTGCAGCGTCCGCGAGGCGTCCCAGTGGAAGAAGCCGTGGCGGGGGAGCCGCGAGTGGAGCTTCCCGAGGAGGCGCGCCGCGGCGGCGTTGAAGGCCTCGGAGTAGGTCTCGGCGAGGGTGGGGTCGGCGGCGGTCCTGGCCTCAAGGTCGGCCAGCGTGAACGCGATGGCCGACTTGATCTGGTTCGCGAGGTACAGGTCGCGCCCCGTCACGTGCGCGAAGAGCGCGTTGATGTAGTGAAGGCGACGAAGCTCGTCGCGGTCCCGGGTCATTTCTTGGTCTTCGAAAGGGCGCTGATCTCGCTCATGAACTCCGAGACATCGCGAAATTCCTTGTACACGCTCGCGTAGCGGACGTAGGCGACCTGGTCCACCGTCCGGAGCCGCTGCATGACGCCCTCGCCGATCGCCTGCGACGGGATCTCGTTCTCGAACCGCGCCTCGATGGCGTCGATGACGTCCTCGACCAGCATGGTGATCTGCTCGATGTCGACCGGGCGCTTATGGCAGGCGGCGCGGACGGCGTGGACCAGCTTCTCCCGGTCAAACTCCTCGCGGCGGCCGTCGCGCTTGATGACCACCATCCCGTCCAGGACGAGCGTCTCCGTCGTCGTGAACCTGTGGCCGCACTCGAGGCACTCGCGGCGGCGCCGGATGGTGTTTCCCTCCTTGCTGATGCGGGAGTCGATCACCTTGTCCTCGATGGAGGTGCATTTCGGGCAGCGCATGGTCAGTTGAGCTCGAGGAAGTTCTGGAGGATCCTCATCCCGCACGGGGTGGCGATCGACTCCGGG
>Ga0182015_10003533_pt1 | contig 17457 bp, 16 predicted proteins | sample 712P3MmetaG_FD_120478 | JGI IMG/M metagenome (GOLD analysis project Ga0182015, IMG submission 120478) | Permafrost microbial communities from Stordalen Mire, Sweden - 712P3M metaG | ecosystem: Environmental > Terrestrial > Soil > Wetlands > Permafrost | place: Sweden: Stordalen | collected... | reverse complement strand
GTCGCTCCCGCTCGATAGCAGAAGCGTGCCGTTGCTGGAAGTCCAGACCCCGGCGAAATACACGCCCTCGTGGGAATCCACCGCTTCGGCGCCTGGCACGGGAACGGGCTCGCCTGAAAGCCGCGCGCGCTCGGGATCGAACGGCTGCGCCGTCAGAGCGCCTTCGCGAAGCCAGATCAGATAGCCGGGATGATTCCCGTGGCCAGGAGAATACACTGCCGCGGTAGAACTTTCGAGCAGCCGGATTTTCTCATGCGGGCGATCGAGCGACCCAACATAGACGCCCGTCAGTTGCGGCTGCGAACTCAGGACGAAATAGAGAAAACGGCGGGTGCCAGGCAGGAACTGAGGCCAGCGATGGCTGCCTACTTCATGCGGCGATTCCGGATCTGTTGCGGGCATGGGCGTTCCCCCGGACGACGGAACTCGAAAAAGCAATCCGGTATTGCCGGGACCGAACACAATGGTTCCGTCGGCGATCCAGGTGCCGCCGCGCGGCTCGGGCGCGTCCGCAAGGATGGTGGACGCGCCGCCCGCGATCCCGATGCGTTTGAGCTTGCCGTCGGCGAAGAAAGCCAGAGCTTGTCCGTCCGGCGACCAAAACGGGTATCGGGCGCCGTCCGTCCCTGGCAACTCGCGCGCCGTTACCGAGTCGAGCGGGCGAACCCATAGCTGGGGCACGTCGGCTCTGGCCGCGACGAACGCGATCGTCCGGCCGTCCTGCGAAATCGCGGCGCCGCCTCCGACCCCCAGTCTGACCTCCGCGCCGGGCGGAACGTTGACCTGAAAGTGCAGCACACCTTCGTCAGGGACCTGACGCCGCGCCGCCAGCCACAGCAGCGTCCCGAGTCCAATTGAGACCATCGCCAGTACCGCCGCCAAAAACCAACCGAGCCGTGACCGTGGGGGAGCGGTTACTTGCGCCGGTTGCTCCAGCGCCCATGTGATCGCGGCTTTGAGATCGCGGGCGGTTTGGAAACGCTGGTCGGGATCTTTCGCCAGAGATCGTCTCACTACCCGGTCGAGCGGTTGAGCGATCTCCAGCGGTGCGGGCTCCCGCTCCAGGATCGCCGCTATCACGCTCGCCGCATTGGCTCCATCGAAAGCTCGTTGGCCGGTGAGCAGTTCGTACAGCACGCAGCCGAAGCTGAATAGGTCGCTGCGCACATCGACCTCTTTGCCCTGCAACTGCTCGGGCGACATGTACTGCAATGTGCCGACGATTTGCCCTTGCTCCGTGAGCGCCTTGGTGGCGTCGTCTTCGTGGAGGCGAATCGCCTGCTTCGCCAGCCCGAAGTCGAGCAGTTTGATCCCTTGCTTGGTAACTAATATGTTCGCTGGCTTCAGATCCCGGTGGGTGATACCTTTCTGGTGCGCGGCATCCAGGGCATCCAGAATTTGCGCGGCGTATTCCCCGGTCTTCTGGAGCGGCAGACGACCTTTCAGCGGTGCGCCCTCGACGAACTCCATCACCAGATAATCCGGTCCGACGTCATAAACCTGGCAGATATGTGGATGGTTCAGGGCCGCAACCGCACGGGCTTCATGCTCGAAACGCGAGGAGAATTGTTCCTTGGAGACCTTGATCGCGACAATGCGATTGAGTCGCGTGTCGCGCGCCTTGTACACCTCGCCCATGCCACCCGCGCCAATCGGCGCAAGGATCTCATAAGGGCCCAGGTGAGTGCCGGCAGAAAGCGGCATAGGCAGAACTCAGCTAAGTTTAGCCGATCAAGAAATGAAATTCGCCCGCCCCGCTTACCGGCTCCCCGGCATAGCCACATCTCGCGCCCGATCCGACATTCCGTCTTCCCAACTGCTCCATCCCGACGTCATCCGGTATGGCGACCGGTCTAGCACCGCTTCAATCTGCCGTAGCTTGCCGTTCTCCACTTTGAACATCTCCGCAATCTCCCAGGTCCACGGCTGCGTCGGCCCCGCCACCACGGCGCGCCCGTTCGGCGTCTCGAAATGCCGCGTCTTCCCAGCCGAGTGGTCGAAGAAGATGAAGCTGAACACCAGCCCGCGCTCTTGATCCACCGCCACGTACCGGCGGTCGCGAATCCGCGTCACGAAATGCAGCAGGCCCGATTGAAACTGCTCCTTGCATCCCCACGCCGACGAGTAATTCGTCGCGGTAGCCGGGTCCGGCCTCGCCTGGCCGTCCTTCACCGGCACGTTGGTCGATTGCATCCCGTTCTCGATCCGATTGCAATCGTCCGTGAAAGGATAGTCGCCCTTCCCGTCATTTTGTTGCATTCCCGAAAAATACATGTTGGCCGTCTTGACCAAATCCGCGCGCGACATCCGCTGCGCCTCCGGCACCGCTTCCAAAAACAAATGATTCGGTGTGCCGATTTTCTCCAGCCGCTCGGCTGTCATCGGATTCCGCACCACGAACGTCTCCGCTTCCGAGATCTGCCGGTTATCTACCTTCAGGCGCAGCGCGATCACCCCGGCCACAGGCTCGCTCGCCGTTCGCCCTTCTTCCTTAATCGTCCCGATGAACGCCACCGATCCAGCCTGCGGATCGTCCACGAACAACCGATACGTCCCCTTGCCCGCCATCGAGTTCCACAGCCCATCCGGGATCACCAGCTTCTGCCCGTTCTCGGTGAACTTCACGTTCTTCGCCAGCGGCACTAGCTTCGGATCGTGCGCCGTCACCGCGTCCAGATACTGATCCACCAAGCCCTCCAGGCAAGCCCGGTCGCACGCTCCGCTTTTTGCGGTTTGCGCCGCCAACCCTGACGCCAGCGCCATTCCCACCAGAATCAATGTTTTTGCCATAACGCTCCAGGCAGCCATTGTATACCCACCGCGCAGCTTATTCCGTCCGCGGTAGTGCGCTAATATCGGCGTTCTGGCTGTGGATCTCAAGGAGATTCATAGTGACCTTTCACAACTGCCGTACTGAATGCCGGAAGTTTGGTAAACGCCAAAACCGCCAGCGCTACCAGTGCCAGCAATGCCGCAAGGTGTTCGCGGACGCCCGCGATAACAGCTTGGATGGAATGTATCTGTCCATCGAGAAGGCCGACATGGTTCTCAAGCTCCTGCTTGAGTGCAACAGCACTTCTACCGTGGAACGCGTTACCGAAGTCCATCACACGCTCATCCTTAAGCTTCTGGTGCTAGCGGGCGAGAAGTGCGAACGCATCATGGCCGAGAAGGTCCGTAACGTCCAAGTCCGCGACGTTGAGTGCGACGAGGTGTGGTCCTTCATCGGCAAAAAGCAAAAGCGCGTGCGACCCGAAGACAGCCAATTGCCTGGTGACTGTTACGTCGGGGGTCGGGATCGAGCGGCATTACAAATTGGTACTGACATCACCGTGGGTAAGCGCGATCAGGCTACCTGCGACGTATTTGTTGAAGGATTGCGCCACGCGACAGCGCGGACGCCATTCCAAATCACAACCGATGGCTTCGCTCCCTACCGCTCCGCGATCACGACCACGCTGCATGATCGGCTGAGGGGCTTCGCTCAGCTCATCAAGGTTTATCGCGCTTCGCAAGAAGGTGAGGCCCGCTACTCGCCAGCGGAAGTAGCGTCAACGGAGGTTGTCCCGATCGTGGGGCAACATGATCCAGAACGTGTCTGCACCTCGATGGTTGAGCGGTCGAACCTGTCCCTACGAATGGGCCTACGTCGCTTTACGCACCTCACGAATGCGTTCAGCAAGCGCTTCGATAACCACTGGGCTGCTGTGATCCTCTGGTACACGTGGTATAACTTCGGGCGCGTCCACAAATCTCTCCGCTGCACTCCAGCGATGGAAGCGGGGATCGCCGATCACGTGTGGAGCGTGCGGGAACTGTTGGAGGCGGCATGATGGGCCACTGTGGCCAAGGCCACCGTCAAATGACCTTTCCGGCCGCCGGGGCGGCCATTTTGACCACCCGGGGACACCCCCAGTACCAAAAAACCTCCCTCACCGGTTGTTTTTGCTTGAATTCTCGGTGCTGATCCAGCATCATTAACCAACAACCGTGTTTGGGTGCAACTTTCGGAAGGAGCCGCGAATCTATAGTTTAGGCAGACTGCCTGAACGAAGCCTCTTCCACCCGGAGTGATAGTCCGTGTTACGATTCACGTTTGGCAGTTCACCTGCCGATGGAATATAGGAGTGAGGACCATGGCACCAGCAGCGAGCATGAAGGACTTTAGCAACCTATTGGCCGGGGTTCCTTCTGGAGCATGGGTGGCCATTTCGACAGATGGATCGCGCGTCATCGCGTATGCCGCCGAGATACGAGACGTAATAGAGCAGTCAAGGGAAGCTGGCGAAACCGACCCCATCATTACGCGCGCCCCCCAGGCGAATATGGCGCTGATTCTCTGATGACCCATGTGGCATCAGATATCGTATTATCCTAGCCCGCCTTATCCTGCTGGGCACGGATTACCGCAGGGGCACATTGCGTATCGGCCTGTCGTCGCTGCTCAGTTGGTTGTCGGGCAAAACCGCATCCGTTGTCTCTCGGTTATTGATTCCGGGGCCGACCATTGTGTTTTTCCTTTGTCCTTTGCTTTGCAACTCGGATTCAACCCCGTAGGCGAAACCCCGGTAATGACTGGAGGCGTGGGAAGTGCTGGAGTTCCGATGTACTACTGGAAGGTCACAATTGACTTAGGACCAGCGCAAATCGAGACGCTAGCTGGTTTCACCGAAGATATGAATAGCAAGGGCCACGGCTTGTTTGGCCAGCACGGCTTCTTTGATCACTTCAAAGTTCAATTCGATCTTCCTAGTCGATTGTTTTGGATAGAGATTCCAGATCCGCCCCAAATCAACCTTCCCCCTACTCCTACCCCCTGACCGCTCAACCAACTTTTAGCGCACTATTCCGTCCGCAGCGCCTCCACCGGATCCACGGCCGTCGCTCGCCGCGCCGGAAAATAACTCGCTAGCGCGGCGGCCAAGATCAGCACCGCGGAAACCGCGGCGTAGGTCACCGGGTCGAGTGCGGCGGTCTTGAAAAGCAACGACGACATCAGACGAGTGAGCCCGGCAGCCGCCACCAGGCCCAGCACCGCGCCCACTGCCGCTAACAGCAAGCCCTGGCGCACGAACATTCTCTGCAGTCCGGCGGGCTGCGCTCCCAGCGCCATGCGAATGCCGATCTCGCGGGTCCGTTGCGTGACGGCGTAGGCGATGACGCCATAAATTCCCACCACGCCCAGCACTAGTGCCATTGCGCCCGCAATCGCGAGCAGCACCAGCGTGAACGAGGTTCGCGCCATCGACTCGTCGTATACATCCTTCAGCGTCCGCACGCGGAACACCGGCACACTTGCGTCGACGGACCAGATGGCCTTCCGCGCTTCAGCAAGAAAATTCTCGGTCCCGGCCCGATTGCTGCGAATCACGAACACGCCGTAGCGCGTGACGTGCACGGCGTCGAGCTCGAAATGGTCCAGCATGGCCGGCCAGTAGGCGAACGATGGCGCCTTCTGGTCCACGCCATTGTCGTAAACGTCAGCCACCACACCCACCACCTCGCGCCACTCGTCGTTCTGAAGTCCGCTTCGAATTTGTTTTCCCAGCGCCGCGGCCGGCGAGCCCCACAGCTCTCGCGCCAGGTTTTCGGAAACCATCGCTACGTGGCGCTTGTCATAGACATCCGTCCAGGTGAAATCGCGCCCGGCGATGAAGGGCGTCCCGCCCGTTTTCAAAAACCCCGGCGAGATGTATCTGAAACCCCGAACCGGAGGAATTTGTCCCGGCGAATACGTCTTGTCCCGCGCATAGAGCAGATCGCTCTGTTGGTTGATTCCTTCCAGCGGCGCGGCGCTCGCCCACCCGACTGAGGCGACGCCCGGAATCGCCGCCAGCTTGTCGAGCATGTCGTTCTCCATCCGCATCGCGCGCTCGGGTTCCTTCACCTGTGTGTCTGGAATCGAAATACGCATCAGTTGTACTTGCTCGGGGTGCGTGAATCCCGGCTGAACGCTCCGCAAAGCCTGGAACGTCCGAATCATGAGCCCGGATCCGATCAGCAGCACCAGCGCCAATCCCACTTGCGCCACCACCAATGTGTTGCGCGCCCGGTGCCGTTCCCGGCCGTGGCTCATGGTGCGCCCGCCGCCACGCAGCCCTGAGGCCACCTGCGGCCCCGCGTACTTGATCGCGGGGATCAGGCCGAAGAAGAAGCCGGCCAGGAGCGAAACCACCAGAGTAAATCCCAATACCAGCGGATCGATCCCAATCTCGCCGAGCCGGGGCAAGGTGGCCGGTCCTTGAGCGACTAAGATCCGTAACGCCGCATTTGCTAACGCCAGTCCCAACGCTCCGCCCAATACGCTCAGAGTCAGGCTTTCTAGCAGCATCTCCCCGGCGATTCTCCCCCACCCGGCGCCCAGCGCGGCCCGGATCGCCAGTTCCTGTTGCCTGCTTTCGGCGCGCACCAATAGCAGATTGGCGACGTTGGCGCAGGCGATCAACAGCACCAGCCCGATAGTTCCCATCAGAACCCAGAGCGTGGCCCCGATGTCTCCCACCACTTCCTGCTTCAAGGGCTGAAGCTTGGGTGCAACGCGGGCGCTTTCAAATAGCTTTAGACTAAAACCGGGCGGCGGCGGCCACGACTTCAGCCAGATGGGGATCATCCTCGCTACGTCGGTGTTGGCCTGTTGCAGCGTGACGCCGGGTTTCAGCCGCGCGATACCCTGATAACTGAAATTCCCCAGGAAGATTTTGCTGCGGTCGAATTGCATCGGCAGGATCAGGTCCGCGCGGGAGTTGAGGAACCGGAAATTCTGCGGCATCACACCGATGATGGTGTGCGGCGTTGCATCCACCGTGAGCGTGCGTCCCACCGCGTTGGGGCTTCCAGCAAAGTGCCGCTGCCAGTAGCCGTAGGTCAGTATTACCGTGTCGCGCGCGCCTGGAGCGTCGTCAGCCTGGGAAAACCAGCGTCCCATCGCCGGCTGTACCTCGAGCGCGTTGAGTGTTCCGTAAGTGACATCCAGCGCTGAGACCTGCTCAGGTTCGCCCGCACCCGTCACGGTTACCCCGTCGTTCGACCACAGACCGAACTCCTGAAAGGTTCGGCTCTGCTCGCGATACGTGAAATACATGGTGGGCGAGCAGTTCAGGTTTCCCGCGATCCCAGCCACGCCCGGCGCCACGTGCCAGACTCCTGCCAATTGCTGCGCTTCAGGATAGGGCAGCGGCTTGATCAGCACTCCATTGACAACGCTGAAGATAGCAGTGTTGGCGCCGATGCCGAGCGCCAGCATTACCAGGGCGACCAGGGTAAACATAGGGGCCCGTCCCAGTCGCCGAAAGACGTGTCGTAGGGATCTCATGGAGGGTTATACGCGGGCGGCACGAACTTGGTTCGGTCACAGAATCCAATTTTTTTAAATGATGGTCCCTGCCACGGCCGGGGCGCCAAACACCGATGGCAGCCTTAAGTCGCGGGCCTAGACTGGGGCATGAGCCTCCTCTCGCTAATTCCAGATATTACCGTCGAGATCGCTACGCGAATTATCCCCAACGCCCCCCGGGCCAATATCGAGTCGAATCTCCCGTTCGTTCTCAACGCGCTGGTCGCCCCCGAGCTTGCCGACAAGCCGATGATCCTGATGGCGCTCGCTACCATTTGTGCTGAGACCGGATCGTTCCTCCCGATCAGCGAATTCGAAAGCCGCTTCAACACTTCGTCCGGCGGCCATCCGTTTGACCTCTACGACTCCCGCGCCGACCTCGGCAACCAGGGCGCGCCCGATGGCGAGCGCTTCAAAGGACGCGGCTTTATCCAGCTCACCGGCCGCGCCAACTACGCGCTACACAGCGCGGCCATCGGCCTTAGCAATCAACTCGTCGAAAATCCCGATCTTGCCAACCATCCCGACATCGCCGCCCGATTGCTTGCCAGTTTCCTCAAGACTCACGAAGAGCGCATCCGTGCCGCTCTCACAGCCAACGATCTCCGCGAAGCTCGACGCCTCGTCAACGGCGGCTCACATGGACTCGATGCGTTCACCACAGCCTACAACACCGGCCTCGCCCTAATCCCCAACACCTAATCCCCAATCCCGGCCTCAGCCTGCGGTATATACTTCTAGCTATCGTGAGCATCCGCCTCTCCCTTCTGCTCTTCATCCTCTCCATCTCCATCTGCGCACAACCCCGCCCGGAAGCTGGACCCTTCGACGCCTCTCGCATGGACATGCAGCCTGCTCCTTCGCAGGGCGTCGCCATACGCGCCGGCCGCTTGTTCGATTCCAAATCGGGCGCGATGCTCACCAACCAAGTCATCCTTATTAAAGGCGATCGCATCACCGCCGCCGGCCCCGCCGATCGCGTCCCGATTCCGTCCGGCGCGATGGTCATCGATCTCAGCCGCGCTACCGTCCTGCCCGGCTTGATCGATCGCCACGTGCATCTGATGCAGGAGCAGCAGCCCAACGACGCCCGCGCCGCGTTCTCCGGCTGGAACTACGCGCTCAAGGATCTCAACGCAGGTTTCACCACGCTGCAGGACATGGGCTCGCCCTACACCTACGCAACCGTCGAGCTGCGGGATGCCATCAACAAAGGTCAAGTCCCCGGACCGCGTTTGCAGGTGGCCGGTCCCCAACTGAATCCGCGCGCCGCTGGCTATTATCCCGCGCCGTCCGTTGTCACTCCGTTCAGCCAAACCGCTGGCCCCAACGCGTTCCAGCTCTCGGGCGACGTCAACTCTCCATGGTTAGCGCGTGCGGCTGTCCGCGAGCACTCGCACTATGGCGTCGACTGGATCAAAGTTTACGAGACCGAAGATTACGAAGGCGGTGGTTATCCCGACCCCTCCGGCGCTGGTGCCTTCACGCCCGATGGCAAAATGATCAACGTTCCATCGCTCACGCTCGAAGAGAATCAGGCCATCGTCGACGAAGCGCACCGCCGCGGCCTCCGAGTCGCTTGCCACGCCTATGGCGGCGAAGGCTTGCGCAATTGCCTTGAGGCGCGCGTCGACATGCCCATGCACGTGATCGTCGGCGTCACCGGTGCCGAAGGCCTCGACGACGAGACCATCCGCTTGTTCAAGAAGCCCCTTTGGGACGGCACCCAGCGCCCCGTCATGCAAACGCTTTGGGATTTGATCGGCGACATGGAAGCACGCGACCTCAAGGCCTCGGGCGGCCACACCACGCGTTTTCGCCTCACCGAAATGAGCTTCAAACGCCTGGTCGCAGCCGGCGTGAAGGAAGTTTTTGGCAGCGGCGCATATACCAACGGCCACGGCGTGCAAGCCTTCCAGTTCGCCTACTACGTGAAGTGGGGGATGACGCCCGCCCAGGCTTTGCAAATGGCCACCAGCTCCGCGGCCGAAAGCCTCAGCTTTGAATTGGCGAAGCAAGTTGGGAGCGTGGACGCGGGCAAGTACGCCGACTTGATCGCCGTCGCGGGCGACCCGCTCGCCGACATCACCGAGATGCAGCGAGTGAAATTTGTCATGAAAGGTGGAGTGGTTTTTCGAAATGAGATCAAACAATAATATGACCCGGCGATCTTTCGCCGCCGCTGCTGCTGCTGTTGCTATTCCGCTCCGCGCCGCCACCGCGCAGGCCCCCAGCCCGGCGATGAAGCGGCTGAGTTCGTACATGACTGAGGCCGGCACTGGCCCGCTGCCATCGGAAGCCCTGGAAAAGACCAAAGAGCATATCCTCGATACCTTCGCCGCCATGGTCTCCGGTTCCGAGCTCGCGCCCGGCCGTTTCGCGATCAGCTTTGCGCGAGCGCACTCTGCCGAAAAAACAGCAACCGTCGCGGCCTCCGATGTGGTCTGCGGTGCTATCGAGGCCGCCTTCTCTAACGCGATGCTCGCTCATTCAGACGAAACAGACGACTCGCATGCGCCGTCCGAATCGCACCCCGGCGCTTCGGTTGTACCCGCCGCGCTCGCGGCCGGCGAGCAATTCAACATCGATGGCGCTCGATTCTTGCACGCCGTCGCGCTCGGCTACGATGTCGGGACGCGCGTCACCATGACCGTGGGCGTGGGCGCCTTTCAAACCGCGAACCATATCAGCACCCACGCTCTGGCAGGCACGTTCGGTTCGGCTGCCGCTGCCGGTTGCGCCGCAGCTCTGAACGAACAGCAAATGCGCTGGCTGATCGACTACGCATCGCAGCAAGCTTCGGGAATCAAAACCTGGCAGCGCGATACCGATCACATCGAAAAGGCCTTCCTGTTCGCCGGTATGCCCGCGCGCAACGGCGTCACCGCCGCGCTGCTGGTGCAAGCCGGAGCCACGGGCGTCGATGATGTGCTTTCGGGACAAGACAACTTCCTCGCCGATTACGCGCCGCAGGCCGATCCCGCAAAGCTGGCCGCAAACCTGATCAACAAACTCGGTGAACGCTACGAAGTCACCCGCACCAATATCAAGAAATGGACTGTGGGCTCGCCGATTCAAGCCCCGCTCGATGCGCTCGAGATCATTCTCAAACGCCGCCCCTTCGACGCCGATCAAGTGCAGTCGGTCACCGTCCGCGTCGCCTCTAGCGAAGCGGCGATCGTGAGCAACCGCGAGCTGCCGGACATTTGTATGCAGCACATGATCGCGGTCATGCTGCTGGACAAAACGGCAAGCTTCAAAGCCGCGCACGACAAGCCGCGCATGCAGGATCCCGCAGTCCTCAAGCAGCGCGCCAAAGTGCAGCTCATTGGGGACGCCGAACTCGAGCGTCAACTACCCGCCCGCATTGCGATCGTCGAGGTGGTGCTCACGCATGCAACCCATCTCACCGAAACCGTGAAAGCCGTCCGCGGGACCGCCGAAAATCCGATGCCGCGCGACGAGGTGATCACGAAAGCAAGTGAACTAATGACTCCCGTTCTCGGTCCCGATCGCTGCGGCAAACTCATCCAGACCACGCTCGCTCTCGAAAGCCTGAAATCCGTCCGCGAGCTGCGCCCCTTGCTCCAGCGAAGTTGATATACTTTTCGCTTATGCGCAAGAGCTCCGTTGTTCGATTGTTCGCGGCCGTGTTCGCTTTGGGCGCTCTGTTCACCGCCTACACGCAGTTTGGCAACCAGCCCTCGAAGCTGAACACCATCAAATTAAAAGACGACCTGTACGTGATCCACAACGACTTCGTCCCCGGCAACACCACGGCGTTGATAACCAACGACGGCGTCCTGCTGGTGGACGACAAGTTCGACATCGATCACGCCGGCATCCTGGCCGAGCTGAAGAAGATCACCGACAAGCCCGTTAAGTACATCATCAACACGCATCACCACGGCGACCATAGCGGAGGCAACGCCAAGTTCCAAGCCATGGACGCCAAGGTCGTCGCGTCTCAGGAAGCTCGCGAGCAAATGGTGATCGCCAACCAGCCTGGCCTTCCCGACATCGTGATCGAACATCACGCGCACATTTTTCTCGGCGGTAAGAACGTGGCGCTCTATCATTACGGCCGCTCGCACACCAATGGCGACGTGGTCGTGCTGTTCCCGGCCGATCGGGTCCTAGCCGCCGGCGACATGTACACCAAGGGCGACGACGTTCCCGAGCTCATCGATTATTCGGGCGGCGGCAGCGCCGTCGAATGGCCCAGCACCCTGCGCTCGGCCCTGCAACTCGACTTCGACACCGTCGTTCCAGGCCACGGACCGATGGCCACCAAACAAGAGATGGCGGCTTACCGCGAAAGCACCATGCGCCTGGTCGCTCGTGTGCGCGAAATGAATCGCGCGAAGAAATCGAAGGTCGACATCGCCATGATGCTTAGGACGGAGTTCCACTGGGCGGACCTGCATCTTGCCCGGGGCCTCAACGGGGTGATCGAAGAAGCTCAGTAATGAAGTACCTCGCCTTACTCCTGGTGTCCGCCGCGCCAATATTCGCGCATCATTCCTTTGCCGCGGAATTCGACGCCAAGAAGCCGGTGACGCTCAAGGGCGCCATCACCCAGCTCGATTGGACCAACCCGCACATCTGGCTTCACATCGATGCCACCGACGACGCCGGCACCGTAACTAAATGGATGTGCGAAGGCGGCAACCCGAATACGTTGATGCGCGCCGGCTGGCGGAAAGACACGGTCAAAGCAGGCGATCAACTGACCATCCAAGGCTTTCGCGCCAAGGACGGAACCAACACCTGCAACACCCGCTCGGTCACGTTTCCCGATGGCAAGCGAGTGTTCGCCGGATCGCAATCCGACGGTGGACCCCAGCAATAATTCATTTGGCCAACTTACTTACCGACCAAATGCTGCACGTCTAAATTATTGCCGTGCTCGTCCTGATTCTCGTTGCAAATGTTTTCCATGATTTCCCAACCGGGCGCGAGCTGCGCGACCTCCCGCACGGTCCATGGTTTCGAGTAAGCGCCGGGATCGTCAATCGTGATCTCGATCACCACCTTCGCTAACTCCGGCCGCGTGAAACGCTCGATGGTGTGAGCCTTGGCCGTTCGCGGATGACCATCGGCGTCCAGCCACACGCGATCGTTCATTCCAACCGTATCCACCACCAGCGCGTCGCCGTCCCAATGGCCGATCGAATCGCCCCACCAGGTTTCGATCACATCTTTATCGTGCGGCCGCCCGTCGAGAAAGACTTGCCGATAGCTGTGAACGTTGCCCTCATAAAGGATGATGAACAGCTTGTCGGTCTGCACAATCTTCCACGGATACGGATTCACGCGCGGCGTCCCCATGGGCAGGCAAAACCCTTCCGGGTCATCCTTGCTTTCGGCATCCATGCGCTCCTTGTAAACCTTAGCGGCCCAAGGCAGCATGGGGACATCGGCGGGATTAAGGTCGCGCGCAATGTTATGTGCGTAGCCCTCTCCGGTTTTGCTGCGCGGATCGCCGGGTCCATAGCCGGGCGCGTGATAGACGCCGGAGAAGTCCACCTTCCCATCTGCCCTGCGAGGCGCTGGCTGGCCCTGGGGTGCGCGCGGGGCCCGGCTGTTCGCGCCAAAGTCTTGACCCGACAGTACGAAAACGGCGGCCGCAGCCACGATCGCGGCTTCGGTGCCGAGGCGCTTGAACATGGCGTCGAAATCTCCTCTGTGTAGCATATCAGCCCGCGGGAAAATTCCGGCCTTAGTACTCTAAACATCCTTGGGCTAGGTGACGATGTTCACTCATTGTGAATCCAAAGGTTGTTCCCTTGCCCCGGCCCAAGCTGCTGAACCCGGCCGGCGGCAACGCCGAGCAGCCCAAGGGATTCCGATTCTCAGTGACTTGGGATACGCTGCTGGCTTTTCCACAGCCTGTGATCGCCGCGCCCTCGCGCGCTCTCCAAGTTGTCGAACCCCCTCCGCGCCGGCCCTCACGTGACGAGGCGGCTTGGGAAATGGTGGTTCCGAAAATGGTGCGGAAATGAAAATGCCGGACGAAATCAAAACCGAGTTGATGGATCAAGCCTTGGATCATTTCTCCGCCGTGATCGCGGACCCCGACAACTCGGCCGCGCATCTCAATCTCGCCATCTGGCTCCAACACGCCGAACGCTGGGACGCGGCCGCCCAGGCATTCCATCGCGCGCTATGTCTGGAGCCACAGCGGGAAGCGGCGCGCATCGGCCTGGGAGCGTGCCTGCTGAAATTGGATCGCATCGAAGACGCGTTGGAAGTATTCAATCACGGCGACGACGCGCCCGGCCCGGCACTGTTCGGCAAAGCCGTGGCGCTGCAACTGCTGCATCGTTTCGATGAAGCCGAAAGCGCGTATGAGATCTTGCTCGAAGCCGGTCCAAATTCCGAAGAGACCCTCGCGAACCTGATCGCCATGAGCGCCGAAACGCGCGACCTGGAAAACATGCGTGAACATTCGCAGAAACTGCTGAGCATTGCGCCGCAATCCGCTGTTGCGCTGCAGGGACTGGCGACCGTGGCGCTGGAGCGCCGCGACAACCACGCCGCCGCGAAATACTGCGATCGCATTGTCGAGCTCGCGCCCGATTGTCTGGAAGGCTGGCACAACTTGCGGATCGCTCTCGATCGTATTCTTTCCGCGTTCACTGTCTCGAAGCCCGCTGCTTCGATCCCGGGGGTAAGGTAGATGGCCCGCTTGCGCGTTCGACTGGAATTGAACCGGCGTACTGCCGGCGTGCCTCTCGACAAACTGGCCAGCGTGGTGGAAGAGACGCGAAAGTTCTTCCACTTGCTGGCCGAGGATGTCCACATCGAGGCCGAGCGCGGCGAGTGGATGGCGTCGGATTTCGATACCGAGTCGCTCAACTTCACCGCGGAATATTCTGGGGCAGTCACCGCCGAACAGGTACATGCGTTCGGCGCGGCGTTCGCGGGCGCCACTTCGCTGCGGCGCGCGACCATCGCACAATTTACCCGCATCGCCGATTTCTTGGGCGAAGACGAATTGGTGGGATTCGGACTGTACCAAGCGGATGCAGAGGCCGAGCCATCGGAGTGGCGGTGCTTGTCCAAGCGCGATGCCCAGCGCTTCGGCCAGGAGATCCAATTGCTGGCGGAAGCGGCCGGCGAATCACAACCCGTGACAGCTCTGGCGGCGGTGATGAACGGCAGTGTTGCGGGGCGGCGTCTGTTCAAGAACCGGCATGAGCGGGAAGAGCTGGCGGCTGATCCATCCAAGATGATCCGCGAAGTGGAATCGAACCTGTCCCGGCGGATCGGGCTGCTGGAAGGCGAACTGGCGGTGCAAACGCGAAAGCTGGAGACGCGGATTGTCACGACGCCGGATTTGAGCGACGAGCGATTCAAGCAACTGTTGTCGGCCATGGAAACGTTTTGGGCGCAAGCTCCCCGGCAGATGCCCCTGCTAACCGCACCTGTGCCGGCCGCACCCACGCCCGCCGCTCCCGCGCCAGTCGAAGCCCCGCTAAGTCCGGCGAAGAAACCGAAGCGCCGCTGGATCGTGGGCGTGGTGATGGCTGCCGCCGCAGTGGCTCTCAGTTTTGCGATTCCGGACTTGCAACGCGAATTGTCGCACTACATGATCGTGGGGACCATGCCAGTCGTCCTGCCGAAGTCTCCCGCCGCGCCGGCGCCGCCAATGGAAACAGCCCGGGCTCTGAAGCCGGACCAGCCAATGCCTGCGAAGCCCAAACCCGTCAAGCCGCCCCAGCGATTTGAAGGGCCGCAGATCGCGCTCGAGATCCCCGCTAATGTGCGGACGAAGGTCCCGGCGGAAGCGCGCGTGCAAGTGATCGTCGCGATCGATGACCTGGGCAATGTGACCAACGCGGAAGTGGCATCGACGATGGGTCAAGGCGCGCCGCTGCTGACCAAAGAGGCCCTTCAGGCGGCATGGCGGTCGCGGTTCCGGCCGGCGCGCGAAGGCGAGCGGGCGGTCGAGAGCCAGATGGTGTTGACCTATTTATTTAAGCCAGACTCCGCCGACTTCTGAGGGCCGGCGCCCGGTCACAATTCCAGGGTGCCAGCAGGGCGGCGACTTGGTGCGCCTGACAGGTAAACTGGTTCCTGTCCGGCATGATTAAAACTCTGATCAAGAAGGCCCTCGGCCACAGAGGCCTCATGATCATCAACACGCGCCGGCATTACGACGAAGACGGTCTCTTCACCGTTCACAACCAGCATTTTCGCCAGCACCCGGTCTTCAAAGCCGCCTATCAACGTGGTATCGAAGCCAACAATAACATCGACCCGCACTTAGAGTGGCGAGTGCACGTGGCTCTCTGGGCTGCCTCCAGTGCCTTGGCAGTGCCGGGGGATTTCGTCGAGTGCGGTGTCAACACCGGGTTCTTGAGCTCGGCCATCATGGGCGGGCTCAATTGGCGGAACGTGGCCAAGCGCTTCTACCTCCTGGACACGTTCGCAGGCCCGGTCCTGTCGCAGTTCTCCGCCGAAGAGATCCAGCGCGGTAGGCGCAAAATGGCACAGGACGGCATGGAGACGGGCGCCTACGAAACCAGCCTCGCCCGTGTGCGCGCCAATTTTGCCGAATGGCCGAATGCACTGGTAGTTCCAGGAGCCGTGCCGGATAGCTTGCCGGCGCTGAACATAGCCAGCGTGGCATTCCTGCATATCGACATGAATTGCGCCTATCCGGAACGTGCCGCGCTCGAGTACTTTTGGAATCGCCTGTCGCCCGGCGCCTTGGTGCTGCTGGACGATTATGCCTACTATGGTTTCGAATACCAGGCCGACGCTATCGACGCGGTCGCCCAATCGCTCGGGTTCAACGTGCTGTCCCTGCCTACCGGCCAAGGCTTGATCGTGAAACGCTAAGGATCCAGGCCACTAAAGTAATTCCTACTCCGGGCCGATAAGTGATTGATGGACCGCCGCTACAATCAGCGCATCACCGCGGACTTGCCGGTGCTGCTCACCCTCCTCGAATCCGAAGAACAAGCGCGCGGAAAGCTGCTCGACCTTTCCGAATCCGGCATTGGCGTTCTGCTGCGGACCGCGGCCGATCCTGGAACGATGGTGAAATTGGAAATCCTCGGGATCATTTTCTACGGGCATGTTGCACATTCCAAACCGGAAGGCGCCGGATTTCGAACCGGGATCTTCGTCGAACCGGCATTGCTGGACGCGTCGAATCTCGTCGAGCTGGTAAACAGCTTCCTGGTCAGCCACGTCGGCTGAACTCAGCTTCAACTCCGATCTGCCCCAATCAGGTGAGTGGGCTCGATCCAACTAGTTCGTGGATTGCAGTAATGCGCGGCGCATCAGCTTGGAATCAAGCTTGCGCTCGATCTGGGCGATCTGCGAGCGCTCCGAGCGCGTGGCGAACGTGGAAGCTGTTCCGGAAGCGCCGGCGCGGCCCGTTCGACCGACGCGATGAATGAAGTCTTCCGGGACTTGCGGAAGATCGTAGTTCACCACGTGCGAGATTCCTTCCACGTGGATGCCGCGAGCGGCGACATCGGTAGCCACCAGCACGCGATAGTCGCCCTCCTGAAAACCGCGCAAGGCGTGAATGCGCTGGCTTTGGCTGCGATTGCCGTGGATCACCGCGGCGTTTACGCCTCCCCGCGCCAGCTTCTTTGACAACTTGTCGGCGCCATGCTTGGTGCGGGCGAAGACCAGGAACGAGCCCGGTTCTTTTCGCAGCATGTTTTCAAGGAGGCCGAGCTTGCAGTCCTGCTCCACTTCATAAAGGTGCAAAGCGATTTTTGCGATCGGCTGGGTTGTGTCGCCAGCTTCCACGCGCACGGCATTGCGAACGTGCGTGTGAACCAGGTGCTGGACCGAGCTTTGAATGGTGGCGGAGAAGAGCAACGTCTGGCGATCGGACGGCATGGCCGCCATGATTTTCGTGACGGTGGGAAGAAAGCCCATGTCGAGCATGCGGTCGGCTTCATCGAGAACCAGCGTGCGGACCTGGCTGAGATTGACGAGCTTGCGCCCGAGGAAATCGAACAGGCGGCCGGGAGTCGCGATGAGAACTTGCGCGCCCTTGCGAATGGCTTGGAGCTGGACTCGCTCGCTGAGCCCACCGACGGCGACGGCGGCGCGAACGCCGGTACCCGCGGCCATTTTGGCGAACACTTCGC
>Ga0182015_10003532_pt1 | contig 17461 bp, 17 predicted proteins | sample 712P3MmetaG_FD_120478 | JGI IMG/M metagenome (GOLD analysis project Ga0182015, IMG submission 120478) | Permafrost microbial communities from Stordalen Mire, Sweden - 712P3M metaG | ecosystem: Environmental > Terrestrial > Soil > Wetlands > Permafrost | place: Sweden: Stordalen | collected... | reverse complement strand
GCACCGGGGCCACGGCAAGCTGTGCGGCTGTGAAGCCAGCGTTATTTGCGACACAACCGGTGGCCGGTCTCTTCGAGACCGACGTCTCCACTCATCAGAAACTTGAGGCAGTCCGAGCGCTCGGGGTCGACGACCCGCACCCGGAAGTCATCACAGGGGGTGACCTCTACCTGACCTACGGCGATGCGGGCAAGTACGACTGCAGTCGAATCGCCAGGGTTCCACTCTCAGGTGGACACGTTGCGCAGTCGCCATGGTTGCACCTGTCGGCTTCATTCATCGTCGCCTACGGTTCGGTCTGGGTCCTGGGATATCCGTCCCCGAAGAGCGATGCGCAGGTCCTCTACCAACTGAGCGTACGGACCCTCGCGATCAGGCGTGAGATCCCTCTCGGAAGCCGGTTCGGAGGCTGGGAGCCGGCTGCGAGCGCCGGGGCTGTGTGGCTTGGTTCCTCGGACGGCACAGAGCTAGGGCGAGTTGACGCCCGCACGGGCCGACTGACCCTTGTGAAACTTCCGGGGTTTAGCAAAGGCCAGTCGATCTGGAACGTCGTCTCGGGACCGGGAACCGACACTCTGTACATCTCGGCTGTCAACCAGATGGCGGCTACCTGGTCTCAGAAGACAGAACGGTTCCACCCTCGGACGGGACAGTTCGAGGTCGAAGCCAGCACCGAAAGGTTCATGATCGTGGGATTGATCGGTGTCGCTGGGACGCTTCTGTGGGTGTCTCTGCAAGGCGGCATGATGGGACACGTTGGCCCGCTGTCGGCGGTGACGATGACGCCCACGCACTGTGCGACAGAAAGCACCTGCACCTTTAACGGCTGGAATGGCACGTTCGCCGTGACGACTGCCGGGAACCGGTTGGAGTCACGCCCTCGGGTCGCGGCGACGTACAAACCGCGTACGACCCGGATCCTGCGACGAGCCACGACGGCGCCATCGCGCCACAGAGCGCGAGCGACGTGCTCGCCGGCGTGCTCACGAACGAGGGTGCGGAGCGTTCCGCACACGAGGCGCTCGAAGCTGCTCAGCGACAGGCAGAAGACTTCGCCACCCTCGCGGCTGAGTACGAGACGCTCGCCCGCCTGGGTCAACGGCAACGCTGGGACGAGCTGCTCGATCGGTCGGGACTCGGTGCTGACCCACTCGAGCAGGTACGCCGGAGCCCCGCCTACGGCCCGTTGCTCGCCACGCTTCGAGATGCCGAGGCGCGCGGCTTCGACGTGGAGCGAGCGTTTCCCACGCTCGTCGCGGTTCGTTCGCTCGAGGAGGCGGACGATCCCGCAGCCGTCCTGCATGGTCGGGTGGAGCGCTGGGTACAAAGCGCCGGGCCGACGCGACGGGTCAGTCCGAACCTCATCGCGGGGCTGATTCCGCGAGCGGCCGGTGTGTCCGACCCCGATATGGTCCGGGCCCTCTCCGACCGGGACGAGGCGATGCAACGCCGATCGCGGGAGCTCGCCGAGCATGCAATCGAGCAGGGAAAGGCGTGGGTTCGGCGGCTTGGAAAGCCACCCTCCGATCCGCCAGCTAGGCAACAGTGGGTCGAAGCGATCTCAACTGTGGCCGCCTACAGGGACCGCTGGAACCTCGGCTCGGACGTCCGACCTCTTGGCTCCGAACGCCCGGTCGGGGTGACCGAAGCAGGTTGGGACCTCAGGCGTGCTCAAGCAGCGCTCCAGCGGGCGATCAGGCTCGGCGTCGAACCACAGAGGCATCGAGCCGAATCCCAGCACGATGTGACGGTCCAGATCGAAGCTGAACACTTGATAGAGCTCTGACGCACACCTGCCGGAGGGTTCCGGAGCGTTCGGAGTGCGACGCACTCTGGAGCGAACTGCCTGCGCGAGGCCTACGTTGGCGATTCGTTGTCGTTCGCCTCGTCCGCCTCATCGCTCCGCGTAGGGGACGGTTCGCCTGGGAGCTCGTGCCTGACCCAAAGCTGAAGTCCAGGACCCGCGTGGGTCTCGATAGATGTGACGTTGATCAGCAACTCGTCGATGTCGACACCACGTCCCGTCGCGAGATCGGCCAGCGCCTGGTACGCCTCGGCGAAGACGGCAGGCGTCCTTCCGGCACGCACCACATGGACTGTCCAGCTGTCGCCGATCGGCACCGCAGTTGGCTCGACCCTCTGGTGCTCAATGGGGGCCAGCCGTGGCTCGCCACGTTCCTCGCGGCCCTGATAGCCGGAAAGCAGCTGGATGACCTGCTGGCGGACGCGGGTCAGGTCGACGCCGAGGCTGACGAGGACCTGAGCGGCGACGCCGTCGCCCTCGCGCACGAGGCCGAGCAGGAGGTGCTCGGTGCCGACGAAGTTGTGGCCGAGCTGAAGCGCCTCGCGCTGCGAGAGCTCGAGGACCTTCTTCGCTCGGGGTGTGAAGGGCGGTGAGCCGGTCGGGTGCGATCCGACAGGCCCGATCGTCTCCTCGACCCTTTCACGGACGGCCTGGAGCGAGATGCCCAGTGACTCGAGCGCTCTGGCTGCGATTCCCTCGCCCTCGTCAATTAGGCCGATCAGGAGGTGCTCGGCTCCGATGAAGCTGTGGCCCAGGAGACGCGCTTCCTCCTGAGCCAGGACCAGTACCCTGCGTGCCCGATCGGTGAATAGCTCGAACATGGAGGCATACTGCCACCGCACCTTGGCGGTGTCTCGACGGATCCCGACCTGAACGCTCCAGGCTCGGAGCGCACCTCATTGAGCCGTCACTCACGCAATCAGTGCGCGTCGTCCGAAGACACTCTGGAACGTGGTGGCTCGTGCCTGCATACGGTCCGTACTGTTCGTATTCGATCGCGGCATCGGGCAGAACACTGCTGGTGCTGTGGTGGTGGATTCGGTTCCCCGGCTTTCCATGCGGACATAGGTCGTACGGGACCGCCGAAGTTTCCAGAAGCATGGGTCTACGCTCGCGACGTGTGGTCCGGGGACATCTCGCTGACGGTATCGAGTGACCGTTGTCCCTGATCCACAAGCACAGCACCGCCAGGACCGATCAGAACCCCACCCGTCGAGTTGGTCGAGTCCAGCAGAATCCCCTACACCCAATCGGCGGCCGGAATGCTGCACGAACGCGCCCTTTCGAAGTCTCCCTAGACGCGACGGGAATGATTCCCCCGAAGGTGATGAAGGGAAAACGTGTCGGCGCTCTGTTGGTGATCGTGGCTGTCCTGCTGTACGGCTGCAGTAGCGGCCCTTCTGGCGCGAAGAAGCCGAACGCTGGCGGCGAGTATCTCAATTCCGTCAGCTGCGTCTCCAAGACCATGTGCGTTGCCGTCGGCGTCTCGAAGGCTCACAAGGCCTTCTCGGAACTGTGGAACGGAAGAGCATGGAAACGCCTGAACGCTCCCAACCCAGCGGGCTTCATGACTGTCCATCTGGACAGCGTTTCCTGCGTTGCTCCAGATGCGTGCATGGCGGTGGGAGGCTCTGGACAAACCCTTGCCAACCTTCGACCCGTTGCTGAGTGGTGGAATGGAGCACGCTGGGCGATCGAGCCCACGCCGGCGTCGGCCAACTCTGCGGTGGCGTGGCTTGGCGCAGTCGATTGTTTGTCAAGGGCCGTCTGCCTAGCGACGGGATATCACTTGCAAAGCGGAAGGCTTCTCAAGCCTGGTGGGATCGTTGAATCCTGGGACGGCTCGCACTGGAGGCTCCGTGCCGCTCCGAACCCGACTTCTTGGTTCGCTTTGGGCGCCATCTCCTGCAGCGAGGAGGCGACCTGCATGGCGATAGCACTGAGCCGAACTCGAGCTGACGAAGATTGGGTCTTGTCCTGGAACGGAAATGACTGGAGGCGACAGGCACTCCTCGCGGAGGGAGGGGTGCTGCAGATGCGGTTTGTCTCCTGCCGAACCGCTTGCATAGTTGTGGGAAACCGGCAAGGGCGACAGTATCCGCAAACTTTCTCTATTGCGGAACGTTGGAATGGCAAGACCTGGTCGGTCTTGCCGACCCCGGATGGATCGCAGAAGATGCTCAACTCCGTCTCGTGCGTCACGTCCCAGAGCTGTATGGCAACCGGGTTTTCAGGTGTGGGTCAATTCAGCTTGGCGGAGTGGTGGAACGGCAGGAGCTGGGCGATCACGTCGACGCCGAAGCGGGGTGCTAACTCCGCGTTGGATGGGATCTCGTGCGTTCCTGCTGGCTGCATGGCGGTCGGAGCAGCAAATTCGGACGGCGACACGGGGAAGCTGCTTGCGGAGTGGTGGAGCGGTACGACGTGGACCGTGACCCAGGCAACGTGATGACCAGAAGGTTGATCGACAGGTTGACCGCCGTTGGCAACGGGGTCTCACCGCTCAAGGAAGTAGCGGCGGAAGAGCGCCAACGTGAGTCAAGAGCACCTCTCGAGAATTCGCCACTCCCGCCGACGACTGATCAACTCCAGAGACTGGGGTGCCGAGATCTAGCGCGCGGGTCAGCGCTCGCTACTTAGGACAGCGGTGCGATCGTGTAAAAGGGAGGCCGCGAAGCGACACTGCCTCCCCGGTCGGCGCAAGGTTCGGCGGTCTCGAATCTCTGCTGACCCGTTCGGTTCGAGGGCGGGTTGGCCTTGTCCCATTCAGAGAGCACCCGCCTGCGAGTAGCTATGGCGCACCACGCCTGGCCCCTCATTCCGGCAGTCTGGGCGTCGGAGATTCGATGCACGATGGAGCCTGGTGGACCTCCATACGCGCCTCCATTTAGCCGCGGCGCAGTATCAAGTACGGTCCGCGATCACCAAAGAGCCCCGTTGTCATCCAACACGATCCGCCAGGTGACCTGTCACACGAGAGATCAGTGGCCGGCTGGTCGCTTCGTGGCAGCGCGGCGAGACGGCGCCACTTGGTACCCGAGCGTGTAGAGGAATAAAGGATTCCAGGGGCGTCCAGAGCAAGGATACACTGCCGTCTGGTCCGTGGCCCGCACGACCCACTGACTCCCGACACGAAGCTCCCTGGCATCTTAAGAGCGATGTGCCACCGTCCGTCCAGGTTGCCACTCGCCTCGACGACCTCGCCGACGGCGCCCTCGGGCGATGCGACAGAGCCGGATGCGAAACAGGTCACCCGTGGCGCCCTCTGATCACAGAAAGTGCCGTCGAAGTCGAGTTCGTCGCTCTCGGCCTCGCCCGGGACGACCGGTTGATGCCAGCGAAGTCCGCCGTCGGTGGATACCGATAGGGCACCGCGTCCGATGAGGGACCACCCTGCCAGGCAGAGTCCGTGTGTTCCGCACCACACGCTCGCCGGCCCGCCGACCCCCGGAAGTCCGAGTGGCTGCTGCCACTTGGTCCCCGCGTCGGTCGTGACGAAACCTTGCAGCGAGGACTCCGAAACTCCGAGGAGCACGCACGCCTCTGCGGATCCGCACGCGAGGGCCTCCGGGATCAGGCCGCCTCCGAGCACCTGGAGTCTCCAGCTCGCACCACCGTCGGTGGTCCACATGACCTTCGTCACGAGCGAACTCGGCTTCGGGCCCGGCTGCCCAACTGCCAACACACAGGAATTCACAATCGGGCAGGCGAGAACGGCCTGGAATGCGGATCCCCGGACGGTAAATCCCAGTGGAACCGACACGGTGTTCCAGGTCTCGCCATCGTTCTCGCTGTGGAGCAGGCGCAAGTGGTTCGAGAGTATGTGTTCCTCGACCGAATAACAGTCCGTTGATGTCGGACACTGGACGGCGGTCAAGCGACCAGATGACGAGCGGTAGCTCACCGTCCAGGCCGAAGCCGAACCAGCGTGGATTGCCGACGGCCCTGCCGAGATCTGCAGAGCTCCGACGCCGATCCCAATCGCTACGAGCACCGCGGCGGTGACGTAAGCGAAGGCCCTCACGCTGGAACGGTACAGGACCGTTACCGCATGGAAACACTGGGTCCGCCTCTGCTGGTGGGGCGTCGCCGAACTGCAAGGGGGGCTTGCGGACCGCAGGGCCATGCCGAACGCTGGAATATCATTCCTCCGTGGTCAGCCGACTGTGCTTATTCCTGAGCGGTTCTGTGCGCCCTCTGGTTGTGACCGACGGTCGTAGGCCTCTGCAGTTTGCGGTGCTGTGTTACAGGACGCGCACCCGAGGCTTCGCGTTCGCCCTCAACTCACCACGTGCAGTCGCCGCATCTCCTCCAACAGCACATGGCCCTGCTGCGACGCCGAATAGCCAAACGGTGCGGAGAGGAAAATGACGTAGAGGGCCTGGTGCGCCTCGAAGGACACTGCCTCGATTGTCGGTGAGAAGCAGAACCTTCGGCCGTTCTCACTCGCCCAGTAGGCCACGGAATGTCGCGTGCCGCGACAACGGAGACGGGAACCCGATTTAGTCACCGCCGTAACCGACCATTCAAGGGTCCAAGGAGCGCCCGGTGCCTGGTAGTCGACGCCCACCGTCCAGTTGCTGGGAGCTGCCACAACAACGAGCCCCCACGTCACGGAAAGCCTGGGGTCACTCGGAGCCAGAAAAGGGCCTTTCCCGGTCCATGCAGACATTGCGTCGAAACAGTCCTTGGCCGAGGTGCAGTTGAAGGCCGTGGAGTACGGAGTCGTTGCCGAGAGAACCCCGACCCCGGCGCCGATGACGATCAGCACGCTCACAGCCAAGATGACGAAACCCCGCACCTCCTCAGTCTGCCACCACTAATGGAGCGCCCAAAGTGCCTCGTTGGACAACGGAACGGCAGCTCACGGCCAGTCAGAGATCCGCGCCGCCGGCCCTCTGGCGCAATCCCCACCGCCGCTCTCCCCACGGCGGGCGCCGCTTGACCGATCACGGCAGGCCGAACGTCTCATCTGTGTGGTCACCAAACGCGTCCTGGCAGGAGCAGCGGCCTCCAGATCGACCTTCCTGAAGAAGCGCTCGATGTCAACCTTCTTCGGCGAAGCCGAAGTCCGCTTCTCCTGCGTAACGTCCAACCGGCGTTTGTTCGCGGGCGCGCCTTGGGCGCGCTACGGGCGCGATACAAGCATGTAACTACGCCACCTGGTGACAAATGCAGTCAGCTCTTTTCCAGGGCTCAAATGGCATTTCTCGCCTGGCTCGAGCAGCCGGTCGGGGTGGTGCTCGACGTCTCGGGGCCGAGCGATCGTATGTTCTGCAACGCGGTCGACGTCGAGGTGCTCAACGAGACGACGAAGGGCACGGTTTCCGGGTCGGACCCTCGTGCTCGTGGATGCCGCCGGGCACGTCATTGGCCGACCACGACGAGCACGACCACCAATCTGCTTCTTCCTCTTTGGTCCCCTTGGCTCCTTCGGTCCCTGCCGCACGCCGTCGATCAAGCCAGACAGTGCCAGAAGTCGTGGCACCTTCAGCCTGGAGTTCCCAGATCAGCCGGACCGCAGGGTGGTGCGAGCCGCCGAAGCGCCGCGAACAACTCGGAGAAAACTCTGTTGTACAGGCGGATGGCCCACGACTCGATATCGATCAAACCCCAACCCTCGTCGCTCGCCGCCTTCGCGGTCAGCTGGACGATCCCTTCTTCTTCCTGAGCGACACTCAGTTCGACCGTGAGCGGCATTCGGCGTGAGGGAGTCAAGAAGCCGAGCATTCGATAGGCGAACCTTGAACCGAGGATAAGGGTGATCTCCGTGTCACTCGCCTGCTCGAGCCGGCCACCATTCCATGATCCGGCCAACTCCGACACCGCTTGGAGGACTTGGTACAACGAGCCTTCGACCAGCCAGGACTCTGAACGGCCCTTAGAACCTGAGAAATCCGGCACCGGTATCAGGCCACATCATCTAGTCGTGACACCACGGACTCCAGAGTAGGCCCGCGACCGACGACCGAACCGCGCCGACTCTGCCGCCATGCCAGCGCGGTGTCGTGTCTCCTCAGCCCGAAGGGCTGTCCACGGTCCTGCGCCTCCTGGCTCGTTGCGCGCCAGTCGCACGCGTTGTGGATGATTATCTCCTCGGTAGCGAGCGCACGGAAGTCCAGGTCTAGGAACAACCAGGAGGCCTTGGCGTACACTCGGCGGGCCGCCACATCCGCACCGAGTACCATCGGACGACGGAGTCGACGCTGGGCCCGGTTCAGGACACACGGAAACCTGCCTCTACGATGTGATCTGTGCCTGTAGGAGTCAAAGTCGGGCTGTTCATCCTTGTCGTCTTCGCGTTGCTGATGTTGATTGCGGTCTACCCACTCCGCCGTCAGGGCTATCGGCCCCTCCGCTGGCCGCCATTTGAGTCTCCTTACTCCTTCGACCCTGCGCGCTCGCAGACCTTTCGTGGGGGCGCGCGGGTCGGACTTACGGTCTCCAGCAGTCCTTTCGTCACCCTAACCGCCGACGAGCGGCACGCTTCCCTTCGCGGCATTATGTTCGTCCCAACCGGCGTCGAACGTCGGTACTGCACGGGTGTCCGCCGAATCGGCTCTGTGACCGGAAGGGGAATCCGGTTCGATTCGGCGGATGGGCGCTATGACGGAATCATCTTCTGGACTGGAAAACCCCAGGCAGTGCTGAATACGCTCCGTTCGCTCGGCTGGCCGATGCAATCCGTGCCCCCCTTGCCATTCGGTGAGCCGTAATGCGCCAGGTCCCAGGCGACTAGGGACTGTTCTCGCTGACCGCGTCGCGTGCGCGAGCACTACGGCTCGAACCTTTTGACGGGTGCCACCGTGCACCGCCGTAGGTTAAGGGAGCGGTCCGAGTCAGGTCAGCGGCAAGATCCGCTTAGATGGGAGATAATTTGTCTGTGGCCCAGCCGCCGACCTGTCGTCGATGCGGCCGCCCAGTGGTCATCTCTCTCGAACGGTACGACGTATTTGAGCACATGCACTACGTCTGCTTTCACTACGAGTTCGAGCACGACCCGACGGACCCAGACGAAGAATGCGAAGCAGGCGGCTGTCCTTCTGCCGCCGTGAATCCAAGACCCGAGCGCCGACCGACATAGCAGCATCTGTTAGACGGTTGGCGCTGGCGTAAACTGTGAGTCGGCGGTCAATCTTCGGCTCTGGGCCGATACTCTGGCACCGAAGGTTCTGCTCAAGTCAATGGTTCCGGCCGCTCCGTTGCTGGATGTTCGTCGCTCAGCGCGTGGAACTAACGTCGCGTGAGCTAACGCGACGGCCCGAACCGTCGACGAGTGCCATCGCACCCCGTTGGGACAGCGTCGGCGTTGAGCCGCGGGGCGATTTCGGTCCAGCTCGCCTCGGCGTCACTCAGGGCTACCTCCTCATCTCCCCGCCAGTGGTGCAGTATGGCGTCATGGCGGCTGGGCGACGCCTGCGCCCAGGATTAGCCGGCCGATCCGACGAAGGTCGGCACGGCCGGAAGCGTCGGTTTGATCAGTGTCCTGGTCGTGGCCCCGCTGATGCCTGCGCGAGCACAACGGCCCGCGCCATTGACGGGTGCCACCGCGCCCCGCCGTGAGCGGTTGCGGTTCCTGCCGCGGTGAGCTCGCGAGCAATCTCGCTCCAACCAGCCCCGGCCTCGTGGAGGCGCACTAGCCGGGCAGCGACACCGGCACTGAGCGCCTTCGGCCGACCGAGCTGGGTACCCTGCCACCGGTTTCACGGCCAGGCCCCCGAGAGCGAGCGGAGATGTACCAGTAGCCACTGGGATGGCGTCGTGCCGACGTCCCACTTGCTGTTTCAACCGCCCGACGCTGATCGGACCACCCCGCCCTCGATATAGACCCTTACGCGGCGACTTCGTAGGTCAGCGGTGACCGCGGTCGCGCCGGTGATGTCCTGCCATTCCCGGCCGGTTGCCTTGACGATCGACCAGGCCTCCCGCTCCGGCGTGCCGACGAGTTGAGTGGCGAGTCGTCTGGTGTCCGCCAGCTCATCAGGCCCGGCAAGCAGCTCATCAAGAACAGGCGCGAAGCGGTCGGGCACCCCGATCTCCGTCCACCCCTCGATCTCCTTGGCTGATACTTGAAGCTTGCATGCCAACGGCTCGACGCCCCACCCTGGCATCGTCAATAACTGCTGCAGCGCCTCGTCGCCACTACGTTCGGGACGAACGAGGCCGACCCACTCAAGATTGTCGTTGACGACGCGGTGCTCGTCGATCCAGCGATCCAGAACCTTCCTCGTGACGGTCCAGTCGCCCTTCTTGTGCTCGCCGGCGATCTCTCCCGACTCGAGGAATGCGAGCATTCGCTGGTATGAAAGGCCAGTGAGTTGACAAGCCTCTCGGGCCGACAGCCGCTGCGAAGGTTCCACGCATCGCAGCTTGGCACGCAGGCGCTGCGAGCGCTCCCGCGCGGATCGATCGTCACCGCCGTCTTCGTGAACACGTCTGCGCACGGATGAAGGCGTCACGGCGATCCCGAAGTGGGGTTCAACGCTCCCGCGGTGCCTCCAAGCTTGCCCTTGATCGGCTCGAACCAGGTATTGCCTGGACGACCTGTGAACTCGGAGATTGGGCTGGCCCCTGCCGGCGCCAAAGGTGGCGTGCCACCGTTCCAGTTGCTGAAGGCGAGCATCGCCGGACCTGTCAGCTGGTTCCCCAAGCTCATCGCCACCGGGTACGGAGTTCCCGAGTCCGCGATCCAGAACGTGTCGCGCGTCACGATGGTCGAAGGTGTCGACGATGTCCCGGGCAGTGAGGTCGTTGTTGACGGCGCCACTTGCACGACGGTCGACTCGTGCACGGGCACTACAGCCTGGCCGTCGATCCTTTCGGGAGGGCCAGTGCGCAGGCTCCCAGCCGGATGGAGCAGCAGATCGGTCAGGTCCGTCAGTGCGAACAAGCTCGCAGTACCCGAGGCAATGTCAATACCCGAAGCAATGATCCACACACCAGAGATCTTCCGTGCCACCGAGGGCGCAGCTTGTTGCCGGACGTAGAAGTCCGCGTTTCCTCTGTAGTAGTTGGCTATCGCGTAGGCAGTGCCGGGAGCGACCCTCGGTACGATGTAGACAATGTCCGCTCTTCCGCCAGGGTCGCTGATCGTCCCTGCCAGGTCGCCGTTCGAGAAGACCACGTAGCGGACGCGATCTTGCACAGTGCGGTCTTCCAGGATTCCTGTCACCGTGCCTGTGATCTTCACCGAACTTGCACGGGCCATGGCCATTCCGGCTGTCTTGAGGATCTCGCGGGGCGGCTTCCCGCTGACTGCGCTCGAGGAGCCGCTGCTGCAGCCGGCAACGAACGAGAGAGCCACGACTGCGACCCCGACAGCCCATGACCCCCGCATCACACCACCGGTCCTCCCTGGCTCAGGGTAGACCCCCGGAGATGCCCCTGACGTTCATCTGGACCGCGCCGAGCAGTGAGGTCGGCGGAGTGCCCCGACCCACAACTCTCGTCACACAGTCCGAAGATGAGCACTGCGATCTAGGCCCATCTAGGCCCATCTTGGCCTGGTCGATCTCACCGCCAAGTTCGTCGAGAGCCTGCAATAGCCAGGCATCCGTCGAAGCCATTCAGTCGACGATGGGTGGCCTCGGGCGGTACGGCGGCGATAGTGCGGGAATGCTCTTGACACCCCAGGTCCGCCCGCCATCAGTCGTCGACACGAAGACGTTCGGCTGCAGGGCTCCCAAGCTCAGGCGGTGGCCAATGGCGACACACTGCTCAGCACTTGGGCACGCAACGATCCCAGGCTCGGGAGGTGCGCCGCCGTATCGGAAGGGGGCCGCGCCGAACTCCACTCCACGGGGAAGTGGAGAGGCTTCGGCCCAGTGTCGTCCACCGTCGGCGCTACGCCAGATCTCGCGCTGCCCCTCGGATAGGGGGAGCGCCCAACAAACGAGACGGGCAACGCAGGTCACGGTAATGTCGTCTTGGCCCCATGCCGTGGGCGCGGTCGCCACAGAGAAGGTCGCTCCGCCGTCGGCGGTCAACAGGACCCGGGCAGGTCCGCCACGTTCTGCAGGAGCGACGAGCACACAGTGCGACGCGTCTGCGCAGGCGAAGCTGCCGGGAACGAATATTGGGACACTCAAGCCTGTCGATCGGACCGTTAGCGGTCTAATCGGGCGTCGGCTCCACGTTCGGCCGGCATCGTGGGTCGCGAACAGCCATGTCGTGGAGGATTCGTGCCCCCGCGACCTCGCGACGGTCTCAAGCGTGACAAAGCAGACCTGGGCGGCGGGGCACGCCACTCCGGCGAGGTAGTTGTTCAGTTGGCCGTGAGCCGGCACCCCTCCCGGTACCGGCAGCGAGGAGTAGAGCGTCGCATTAACCCATGAGGAGCCACCGTCCAACGTCACCGCGAAGCCCTGCGGGACAGCGAAGACGCACGCATTATCCGAGATGCACGCTGCTTGTATGCCGGGGAGGCCGTAGGGGCTCAACGGTTCGGTTTGTTTGAAAGGGAGAAGGATCGGTTTCCAACGAAGACCGCCGTCGGTCGATCTGGCGAGTCTTGCCGGTTGCGGTGCGTACAGGCTGAGCGCGTAACACTCGCCCGAACCAGGGCAGGTCAGCACGTTCTTGCTGAAGGGCGCCGTTGAGGACTGGGCCGTGGTGATCGGGAAGGGTGCGACGTGCCATTGGCCACCCGATGTCGAGTAGAACGCTCCGTAGGAGGTGGCTCCGGAGACGTCCCAAGGCAGACCGAAGGCCACGCAGTGCGCAGGGTCCGAACAGGCGACGGACAACGGTTCTGTCCGGCCCGTTGCGGCGAGTCGTACGGTCGTGAAGCCGGTCCCGAGATCCCTTCCCCCCGGCGCCGTCGGTCCGTACGAGATCACCGGTGCCCACGCCAGATTCGAGCCCGGTGCTCCGAACCGGCCACCGCCGACGCCAAAGGCGATCCACGGCACAGCCACGAGGAACAGCGCCACCATCGCCGCGCGACCCATCGGCGCTGCACCAAGGCGCATGCGCCGCCACATGAGGCCGGTGAGGACGAAGCCCGTCGCCAGCCCGACGACGAGGATCGCCGTCGACACCCTGCTCTGGTCCTTCGACAGTGCACCAACGGAGGGACGCACCGCGTCGACCCTCACGCTAAGTGCCAAGGCGCCCATGAAAGCGATCACCGGCTGAGCGATGAGAACTCCGGCGTCGAGCGCCGACCAGCGTTCCATGACGACGACGGATCCGGCCGGCACCCGATCATCTGGAACCGCGTCGAGCGCCGGCGTCCCGACCCGCTCCCAGGCCCCGGTCCCCGCCGAACCAAGCGCGACCGCCAGCACAACGAGCAGCAGCAGGTAGGCGGCCAGGTCCAACAGATGATGCTGGTAGCCGCCAATCCGAAACGCGAGGTTCTGCAATTGCGAAAGAGGATACGGAGGCCTCGACCAGAGCTCGACTGCGAGCCTGATCCCGGTCGCGACAAGGATGAGCGCTGCGACGCACTCCAGAGTCACGGCGAACGCGTACACAGCACCGGCCTTGTCGGACCGGGCTGCGGCAACTCGGCGCCCCAGCCCTGCGGCGACGAGTGATGCGCACTCTCGCACCGAGGGTCGCCGTTCTCCGGCATGAGACTCCTCGAGCACAGCCACCAGATCGTCACCAAAGGCAAGCCGGTACCACGCCGGGTAAGCCCTCAGGCAACAGCGGTACGCTCGCGAAAGCGAACTCGCGGGGTCCTCCGCCCCCACCGTGGTCATGCGATCGCCGGCGTCCCGTAGGGCAGACCCGGAGCCGGCGTGCGCCCACCGGAGCGCCTGACGCCGACCTTCTGCCTGCCCGCTCGTGCTCTCATCGCCTTCTGGACCGCCTCGGCCGCTTGAGCGAGCCGTTCGGCTTCGAGCTGCACTGCGCCAGATCCCTTGTCAGTGATCTCGAAGTACTGGCGCGCCCGGCCCCGTACGATTTCACTTCCCGCCCGCTGGATGAGCCCCTCATCGACGAGCCGGTCGAGCGTGCCGTAGAGCGTTCCGGTCGTGAGTGAAACCTTGCCCCCGGTGATCTCCTTCACTCGCTCGAGCACGGCGTAGCCGTGAGAAGGTCCATCGAGGAGTACGGCCAGCGTGTAGTACGTCGCGTCTCTCATGAAATCACTATACTCGTAATACTCCGACGGCAGGAGTATTCCAGCGACTTGCTTATCTTGCTATGACTTACCTGAGCAACTGGTGCGCTGGCAAAAGCCCTGTGATCAGCACTTTTGCGGTGTACTTACGTCCAGTGAGACCGCCCAACGCCTTCACGAGCCGTCGACGTCGCTGAGCTCATCGTCAACGCCGTAGTCAGCCCGGCTTGGCGGAGGAGGTTAGGAGCGGCCGTCGCGGCGTCGCTGAGCGGGCGGACGGGAGTGCACCTCAGAGGACACAAGCCGTTGGGCGAACAGGAAGTCGGCCCCCTGCCCGGCATAGCAGTGCAACCTTTTGGGAGCCTGAAGTGTGTGGAAGGTAGGCGAGCAAGGGCGGAATCGGATGGGCCCGAGTGAAAAGTAGTCCCGATTCCCCCGCGGATGAGGCGGAGGAGTTCGGCCAACTCTACGAGAGGACTCGCACACGTCTCGCCGCCCAGCTCTACGCGTTCACCGGCGACGCGCAGGACGGGGCTGACCTCGTCCAAGAAGCGTTCGTGCGAACTTGGGAGAAGTGGAATCGAGTCGCCCGGTACGACGATCCGGAGGCATTTATCCGCCGCGTGGCCTTCAACCTGGCTAAGAACCGGCTCCGGATGCGGCACATGCTGCCAGCGAGCCGGTCGATCGCCGAGGCCCGGTCGGCAACCGACCCCTTCGAACACGAGGATCTCATCGCTGCGCTCAAGACACTTTCGAGCCAAGAGCGAAAGGCAGTTGTGCTGCACTACCTGGCGGATCAGACCATCACCGATGTCGCTCGAGATATGAAGGTCCCCGTTGGCACGATCAAGTCGTTGCTCTCCCGCGCCCGGTCACATCTCGCCCCACTTCTGTCCATTGACGAACATGAGGAGACAACCCGTCATGCATGACAGCACCGATTCACTCGCGGTCGCGCTCAGCCCGCTGAAGGAGGTTGCGACGTCCGAGCGGTGGGCGACCGCCGAGGAGTTGCAACGACGGGGAACCCGTCGGCGTCGGCGCCGCAGGATCACCCTGCTAACCGGGGGTACGAGCATCGGCCTCGCCGTCATTCTCGTCGTCGCCCTACTAGCGCTCCCTGGTAGTGAAGGACCAACGCCGGTCGTCGCCCAGGGCGTGCAGCCAGTGGCCGGGCCGTTCGACTCCATTCATCTCGTCGTTGCCCCGAACGGACCCCGCATTAGTGCAACAAGGACGAACGAACGGGAGATCACGAAGGCCGAGGAGGCGTTTGCCCTAGAGCTAACGCGATTGGAGCTCGCCGGGTCGTCCGGTGGCAACGTTCTGCTCTCGCCGATGAGCGCTGACCTTGCTCTGGCGATGGTGGAGCTCGGCGCCGCAGGCGCAACCCAGCGCGAGATCGCGACGACGCTGCAAAGTACCGGCCTGTCAGCGACTAATCAGGCTGCCGCGTTGCACGAGCTGGTGGATCAGCTCACGTCCGGCGGCTCTGCTGGTGAGGTGAAGGTGGCGAACTCCCTCTGGGTAGAACTCGGACTTCGCGTCGAGGCTCCGTACCTTCGCCAGGCGGCCGAGGCGTTCGGCAATCAGACGTACCAGGTGAACTTCGCCTCGAGCGCGGCGACTCAAGCCATTAACGCCTGGGTGAGCCGGGAGACAGCGGGACATATCAGGCAACTCTTCAGACCCGGCGACTTGCCCCTGGATGCCGATCTCGTCATCGCCAACGCTCTCCGCTTCCACGCTGCTTGGCAACGAGGTTTGCTCAACACAGCCGCCCTGACTCCCGAGCCCTTCTTCGAGGCGAACGGAGCGAAGGTCTCGGTTCCAATGCTAGTTGAGTCCAGAAACGTGCTTGCTTACGCCAAGACCAACGCCTACAACGCCGTACAACTCCCCTACACCAATGGGCGTTTTGCAGCACTCCTCGTCGAGCCGAAATCTGGATCCGTCGGTACGTTTCTCCAGACGCTCCGGCCCGGCACACTCTCGAAGATTGCCGACTCGGTGCGCCTCGGCCATGTCATCCTCACCATGCCGAGTCTGACTTTGTCGACACGCGAGTCTCTCAACGAGCCTCTATCTGACATGGGATTGGCCGGCCTCTTCCAATCAGCCGACCTCTCACCGATGCTGGGTGCTGCAAACGGAGCTCAGCAGCTCGCATTGGTCGAGCAGGCAGCAAGCCTCCGCGTCAACGATTGGGGCACAGAAGCCGCTGCCGCGACCGGAATCGTTTTCGTTCCCAGCAGCGGGGAGGCGATGAACCCACCACCGCCGTCGATCATCTTCAACCATCCGTACCTTTTCCTCATCCGGGATACGACGACTGGCGCCATCTTGTTCTCGGCCGTTGTGAACGACCCAACTGCAGGTTGAGTCGCGCTTCTCGGGCGCCTTTCGGCGCCGACCACGGAGTGGGCTCGAAAGTTCCAGCAGCTCAGTCCCAATCACTGGGTATAAGCATCTGAGCAAGTTGTTGTCGAGCCTGAGCCAGCTCACCTTCAATCGCAGACTCGACAGCCGGGCTCAGGCGGGACTTCGGGCGCTGCAATGAGTCGCGTGCTCAATAGATCGATTCGCTGACTTGTCGGCGGGTGGGAGGCATCGACGGCCTGATGCTTGAGCCGTGCCACCCTGCGTAGCCGCTCCCGTTCCCGGGCCGGTACGGCGATGAGTTTGGACCGAACCGTGCTCCACATTTCAGCATCGCGACCTCTGATCGAGGTCGCTACGAACGCTCGGCTCATCTGAGCGAGTAAGAGCTTGTCGAGCAGCGCCGCAACCGCATCGGTCGAGGCCATCCGTGCAGCGGCCTCATCGGCGCGGTACTCGGCACGCGGCCCCGCACGACGGGCAAGCTTCGTCTGCAGACGTGAGACTGAGCGCACGGCGTAGGCAAGAATGTGAAGGATCCCTCTGACGATCGTCTCACTGAAATCGGTGAGGCCGGCCAGGCCACCATTCGACTGAAGACGGTGGCGAGTCGGACGGAGCACTCGGTACCACGCGGTCAACGTACGGAGTGAGCTTTGGACGAGGGTGCCGTGAAACAGATCGCCGCCTAGGTCGTGCGCGACTTCATGGGCGAGGAGCGCAACGCGTTCTTCGGAGTTGAGCACGTCCCAAAGGGGTAGTCCGATCACGATCAGTCGACGCTGACGCGCACCCACCGAGGCCGTAGCTGCATTGAAGCGCACGTCGACACCAATGAGCGACACCGGGTGCGTGCCGAGCCGGACCGAGATGTCGTCAACGATGGAGTAGAGCGCTGTTGCCTCGGTTCGTTGTAATAACACAACGCCCTGCCTTATCCGGCCGAAACGAGGTCTTGACATCCAGGCGAGTGCAATGAGCAGGAGTGAGGCAATGACGGTCCACGCTTGCAGCCCGAAAGACACCCAGAGCCAAGCCGCCAAGCCAATGAGGACCGGTCCGATGAGATGGACGAGTGCGGCTAGTGTCCCGTCCGGCTGAAAAGCCGCGGAATGTGTGAAAACGGGGAATTTCTGTTTCGGCGGGCGCGTTCTCTCCGATGTGAGCCAACATCTGAGGTGCGCTATGCCGAGACGAGGACG
>Ga0182015_10003531_pt1 | contig 17466 bp, 26 predicted proteins | sample 712P3MmetaG_FD_120478 | JGI IMG/M metagenome (GOLD analysis project Ga0182015, IMG submission 120478) | Permafrost microbial communities from Stordalen Mire, Sweden - 712P3M metaG | ecosystem: Environmental > Terrestrial > Soil > Wetlands > Permafrost | place: Sweden: Stordalen | collected... | reverse complement strand
GGCATATCGCAAACTTGGCCCAAACTTGGCCCACAGTTTGCATAGCCCTGTTTGCGATCTCGGTCTCACTCACGTGTTGAATGAGGTTGCTAGAGCCCCGGCATTCCCGGCACCGGGGCTCTATTATTTTTAAAATCAATCACTTAGCTGATATATTGGCGGCAGTGGCGACAGCCATTGGCGACAGGTCCGGCGGCCGATTTTCCACGACTTGGCAACACGCCTTACGCGCTAATCCTAGAATGCTTCCACTCACCCGAATAAAGTTCATCATAGGTCGGACTCTCCGCGCCAGCCCCAATTCCGAGCAGCGAGCGGAAGGCGCTGAATGGGGCGAGTCGCCGGTCAAAGCGAAAGGCGAACTCGTTGAGGTAGGCTTGCAGATGCTTCGAACTGACGCCGTGGTGTGTCCCGCTAAGCCACGATTTCAGATTTAGGAAAACGAGACGAACCATCGACAGGCGCTCTTCGGCCGCTTCGACACGATGTTGATAGCCGCGCTCGGTAAGCGTCGCATACTCTGAGCCGTCATCAGTCACCACTACAGTTCGTGGCTCAACTGCCGCCTCAACGAAGCTGCACAGTGCCGTCCGGTCGCGATTTTGGACGACTCCCATTCGTAGCCGTCCGGCATATCGTCTACTACCACGTCGCACAGACCCGTCTTTCTGTGGCTTCCGCAGAACCTCAACGGCGGCTACCACAAGTGTTTGGTCTTTAACGTCGCGGGCATTGCCACGGAGCGCGCCGCCGATCCACGTCGCGCCAATCTCGACATGATCTTCGCGGCCGATGTTTCCACCGATCCGGTCCCGATCCGAGCGGACCATTCCAGCGCGCAGCTTGTGCAGAATTTGGAAGGCGGTCTCAAACCGTTTCAGACCCAATTGCCGCTGAAATTGGAGAGCAGATATTCCGGGCGTCGAAACCGAAATGAGATAAGCGCCCCAAAACCATGTTGTCAGAGGAGTATGCGTGCGCTCCATAACCGTTCCTGCGGTCAAACCAACGTCGCGGCGGCATGCTTTGCAGCGCAGTACTCCGGGACGAGTGGCGAAGCGGTAAGGCTCCCGCTTCTTTTTACACCACGGGCATATGAAGCCGTCTTCCCAGCGGGCTTTTTCCAGATAAGCGGCACACGCTTTCTCATCCGGGAAAAGCCGTTGGAATTGAGCGAGCGACGTTGGAAACACCAAATCCATTTGCCAGAACCGATAGCATTAGACACTGTAGGTGTCAAACGGATAGAAGTTTTAACCGGATAGATGTGTACGGACGATTAAAATCTTAGAGGTTCCGCTAGAGGTCCTGAAAGACGTTGGGGCCTACCGTGCACCCTAACCCCTCGATCATTCGGCGCGGTGCCGTGCCTTCGGTCACGGCCCGGCATTCGAGGCGGAGTTTAAGGGCCGTTCGCGTGTGAGAGCGCAGCGGCCCTTTTCTCATGGGCCAGCGGGTCCGTCGAGGGGAAGATTGTGAAGCGGTTAACCGTGCCTATGAAGCGGAAAATTCTCGAATGCTCGAAATGCGGCGCAACGACGGACGCCGCTTGTAGCTGCGCCGTCGCCTACGTTCCCGCCGGGACTCGCGCAGCGTTTGCGGTTGCTACCAATCCCGGAAAATCGAACCGCGCCTTAGCAATCGAGTACGGCATTGACGAGAAAATGCTTCGTCTCGCTCGCAAGAAATCAGGTGCGGAACATTCCGCACCTCGGCTCGGCAAAGACGGGAAGAAGTACCCGGCGAAGCCGCGACTTGTGAGCAGTTCTGCGGACGAAGGCGCGCGACAATTTACGGCTCTTGTGTTGCGCTTGGTGCTCATGATCCAAGGGCAATCACCGGAGCGGTACACCGGAACAGGCGCATTCGCCGACGATCTGGATGCCGTTGCGCATTTCCTTGGGGAAGTTGCCGCTGCAAAAACGGCAAGCGGGAAGCTGAAAGCCACCGGATGACAGCGTTGCGCGCGACGAAGAGCCGATGGCCATCGCGCCCGCTCAATGGCCAATCCGCCTCAATGCCGCCGTTCGATCACCCTGCGCTCACCGAAGGTAGAACGTTCTTTCCGTCAACGGTGCGAGGCGGCCGTAATCGCTGGGCGCTTAAATCTGGCGATAATAACTGGAAGATCGGCGCTCAAATCTTGAAAGGGCGGTGGAAGGGTTTTCCGGTTTACGTGCTGACTTTAGAAGAAAGACGAACATGCCCGACCTCATGTCACCATTGGCGGAGTTGCATGGGCAACAAAATGAATTTTGCGGATCGCGTGCAAGCGGGTGCCGATCTTGAATGGCGACTAGAACGCGAGGTTGCGCTTCTCGCCGCCGAACACCCTGACGGTTTCGCTGTGCGCCTGCACATGCTCGGTGATTTCTATTCGGTCGAGTACGTCCAACTGTGGGCGCGCTTGTTGGAACAACATCTGGCATTACACATTTTTGGCTACACCGCACGCCACGATGCAGACGATCCGATTGCCGCTGCGTTGATCGCGCTGGTAGCGCGCAAGTGGGATCGTTTCGCCGTTCGGTTCAGCAATGCATCGTTTGCGGTGCCCGCAACGATCACTGTAGAGCATCCGCTTCAAGTCCCGGCCGATGCAGTTCTGTGTCCTGAGCAAACCGGCCGCACCGAGTCGTGCAGCACATGCGGGCTGTGCTGGCAGACTGAGAAGCGGATCGCTTTTTTACAGCACTGAGCCGCCACGTAGCGTCGGCCGCACCCGAACGATCCGCCTCTTAAGAGTTCGCGTTGTTACACTTAAATGCAACAAATGAAGCTCGCCGAATACAAAGAATTTTTCCCCGCCCGGCACTGCGCGCATTGCCAAGAATTTTTTGTAGCGGCTCGGTCGGACGCAAAGACGTGTTCGAATAAATGCCGCATGGCATTGAGCCGACGCAAGCGAAACCCGACGCGCTGCCATCAGAAGATCAAGCGCGACGAAGAAGCGCGAGCGAGTCCGCGTCCGCAGGATACGGTGATCGACTATCGCATCGAAGCCATCGGCGCACGCGAAGCGGCCGACTTCATCAAACGGTACGAATTTTTGGGCACGGTCGGCCGATCATTGGCCCGCTACGGCGCACGCAACGCCAAGGGCGAGCTTGCGGCGGTCGCGGTGTTCGGCACGCCAAGTAAACTTGCCGATGACATCATTGTGCTGGAACGCGGCGCGTGCGCACATTGGGCGCACCCTCATGCCGCGTCGTGGTTCATTCCGCGAGCGGTCAAGCTGGCCGCAGCCGATCATGGCTGGAAAATCTTCTTCGCCTACGCTGATCCGTCCGCCGGAGAAATCGGGATCGTCTACCAAGCGTGCAATTGGATTTACACCGGGCGGACGCCAAGCCGAACCGTTAACGGTGCGCCGCGAGCGCGCGACTACTTCCGTGGACCTGATGGGCGCGTGATTTCGGATAAGGCATTCTACAAGCGCGGCCACAGTATGGCCGACGTGAAGTCGGGCGCGTGGAGGCGCGTCGCCAAACCGGCCAAGCATCGTTACGTCTGGATTGAAGCTCTGACGAGACAGGAGCCGCGCATGTTGGCCGCTCGCTTCGCTGCTTTGCCATATCCCAAGCGTTGACCGAATAGGCGTACCGTCCGCGCTGAATTAGGCTGACAGCGAAGAAGATCAACGGCCGCGGGCACAACTCGCCGTTTTTGTTTGATGTGAATACCGGGTTGCTTTCGGTAAACGGTCGTCTTACGTTCGTATCACCTCGCCGGACATGGGTTTGGCGAAGTCCCCCGACGATCAGGACCCTATCAGATGGTGCAACGTGGCGCTTCGCCGCGTGCCGCAGCTACGGCTTACGGCATCGGCCAACATCACATGCGGCGATTGATCCGCGAAGGTGCGGTGACGCCCCGAGCAATCGGTCGGCGTAGCATCGTGCTGTTCTCCGAACTGGAACAAGCCATCCGCAATCTGCCGCGCACTCGGTCAAGTAAACGGGAAGAGGCATGTCATGTCGGAACGTGAATTTGGCCGGTGCAAATTTTGGAATGATGACCGGGGATTTGGTTTCATCCGCTGCGATAATGGCGAAGACGTTTTCGTGCATGTCTCTCAATGCGGAATGCTACGGCTTGAAGTCGGCCAGCGCGTGGGGTTCGACCATGGCGCAAATCCGCGCACCAACAAGCCCGAGGCGAAAAACGTTTCCGTTCTTGAAGGGAGTAGCCCCAATGGCGCGTAATTTCCTCCTTGAAGCGCAGATGAAAGAAGCCGCGACTTTGGCCGGTTGCCTTGGGTCCGCACTCCCGGATTTCGAGCTTGATGTCCAAACGTTCGCGGTGACGGCGGCGAGCGAAATCCCGGCATGGGTTGAAAAGTGCCGCACCACGAAGCCGCACCGCTTCGCGGTTCAGAACGATCACGACGGCGACCTTTGCCAGCGGGCGTTCATTTTCAAAAACAAAACCGCTGAAGGCACGTTGTACAAGGCCGTAGGTGAAAAGCGGTTCAACGAACTGAAGGCGCTCTATGCCAATGGACTTCCTGAGTCCGAAAAGAAGCGCCTGAACGGTAGCGCCGATCATAAAACCAATCCTTGGAACGCGGAAGGCAACACAGATAGTCGTGGCCGTTTTTCAGATGCGGCTATCCAAAAACAATTTAGTTACACCCGGGCTGTGGGACCTGAGAAGGCCGCCGCTACTGCGGCTGTATGCGGCTCGAAATTGGGCGATCTTTATGCGGCAGGGTTCAAGAGGATCGCATGAGCAACAGATACCGCACAGGCCCCGACGCGCCGACGCCTCGTCAAACGACACGTATCACGCCGGGCAAAATTCAGCCGGGCAGGTATGGCATTTACCGAGGCCCAAACCTCGTTGGTCAATGCGGACCCAAGGCCACGGCGGCAACGTGCCGGAGATTTGGCGTCATGGATGCCAAGTTCAAGAATGGTGCATGGAGGGGATCATGACAGACAGTCGCACGCTAGAACATCTGCAATCGCAGAACACGGACATTGCGCGGCGCTCAAGCGTTCCAAAGCGTGCCAATGGTCCCGCGCCCATTCACCCGCACATGGCGAACCGGACGGATACCAGCGTCGGCGCTCCGCCGCGCGATGCCAATCCGCCGGACGCTTCGGACTCGCGCCCCACTGATCCCACCAAGCAACACGGCTCGAAGAAATTTCCTGTGCCTGCCTTGGCGCAGGGCATGAAGTCCGATCCCGAACGCGGATCGTATCAGCCGCAAGATGCGGATCGGATCATAGGCGGGGTGGTGCTGTCCGGTTCAACCAAACTCCCCGCCACCGTCAAGGAGGATTGACCATGCGTAACTTTCATACGGACAGCAAGAAGTTCGCGCCGGGCAAATCGACCGGCACCTATCGCGGCCAGATGAAACACGGCCGCGCGGTCGAAGCCTTCAAGGATGCTCTGCACACCGAGCAACCCCGCACGCCTGTTGTCGCGCACGCCGACTGCCCAAGCGTCGGCGTTGATGATGCCACCTTGGCCCAAACATCTGCGAAGGGCGCTACGGATTTCACCGGAAAGGGTAGCTAATGGCTAAGCGCGTGTTTGACAGGCCAGCGCCGGGAAACCGATACACAGCGGCCGAACGAGCCGAGTGGGGCCGTCAGCAAGATCGCGCACGGGCCGCACGCGCGGCGCAAGCTGCGCAGACGGAAGCGGTACTAAAGCCGCCCGCGAAGCGGCAGACCCGCGCGAAGACGTTGGTTGCCGACACGTCCGGTAGCGAGTGCTTTGACTCGCTGGTCTATCGGGACGGAACGGTGACGGCCAGCTTCATAGGCCCCGCTGCTGGCGAGTGGCAATACGACATGAGTTTGGCCGATGCGCGCGAATGGTTTGGCGCGGATAGCTTGGGCGGTTTCTTCAACGACGAAATTCGTGAACCGCCAGTCAAAGGAAACTAAACAGGGAGAACGATCATGGCTTTCCAATCGAGCAAAAACAAATCGCGCGCGGTCACGGTGCCCGCCAAGGGCGACGCGCCGAATACTGGCGCACCGGGCTTCACGCCAGCGCCGACGCGGAAATACGTCAACCCCACTATGCGGGAGCGTGACCCGGCGGTCGGCTACGGCAACGCGAGAGACCCGTCACCCTCGTCCTTCGATCCGAACGATCCGCAGGGCTATGGGCAGAAAGACGGGGGGCCTGTGTCTGTGGACCCGGGCGTATCTCGTACCAGTCCGCTTGCGGATGAACTTCGCCGCGTAGCGGCCGAGTCAGACGCCGGGGATTTACTCGGCGACATTGCGGCTCATGGTACGGCCCGCGACGTGTCCGTTGATTTGCAGTCATTGCAAACGCGGCCGTACTCGACCGATCAAAAAGTCGGGACAACGCCGGGCATGAAGCGGCAGACCACGCCGTCGAAAGTCGGCGACGTGACTGTCGGCAAGCTCCCGGCGAAGAGCGGAACCCCGGCCGCGCAGCCGGTGCGCAAACCGAGCTAACGACAGAGGCGTTGGGCGATGGCTAAAAAGTGGACCAATGATCGCGTAGTGCAAATCGTCGAACCAATAGACGAACTGCGTGGCCCGCGCGGCTCGGATCAATGGCTGTTTTGGTGGATGAGTCTTGGCTTGCTGATAAATCGTCATGTGCCGGACTGCATACCGGACGAAGTGGTTTCGCAACATTTGGACCACGTATTTCGGACGCAAGAACATCTGATGCCGTTTAACACCCCCGGAGAATGACCATGGATGTATTTGAAATGCGAACCGGCAAGTTCACACCGTTGCCCGACAACGTGTTGGCCGTACTCACTCCCGACCAGCGCGCGGCCTACGACAACCTTGCGACGGCCGCCGCCCGGCTTGATGCCGCCAACGAAGAGGCCGCGAACGCCATCGCAGCGAACCGTGATGCCGTGACCACGCTTCACGATGCCGAGGCTATCGAGGCGAAGAAGCCCAAGCACACTTTCTTAGACGAGTTGCGAAAGACGCAAGCTCAATGGCGGAAGGATCACTGACATGGATAATCTGGCCCGCTTTCCGTCGCTCCGCGATCCCTTGGATGATACGGCCGCCGTCGCCGAAATGTCCCAAGAGGTTACGCTGAACGAAGACATCACTGATCCTCTAGCCGACTTGCCGCCGGAAACGGTGGCAGTGGTGGTCGACGAGGCCGCGCCCGCTGATGAACCGAGGGGGACTTTGCATTCATCACCGCAAGCGCGCCTCGTCACCGTCTCTGAAGCCCAACGCAATCTATTGGACTCGCAGTTGCGGAACGGCCGTGCCACCGATGCACAACGAGAGGCACGCGGCAACGTGGCACTCGCATTGCAGCGGTTTCAAGTAGCGACGCGACAGACCTGCACTCAAGAACAGCTTCAGCGCGAAGCGATAGCTTCATCGAACCAAGAACGCGCTGATCGTGTAGCCGGACGAATTCCGCCCCGTGGTGCCCAACGGCGTCTTGGTAGCGCGGTCGATAGCTACGCCTTCCACACCCGCAATCGTGGGCGGGGTGCTGGCGGCGGCAGAGCGTTCGCCCGAGGAGCCGAGCCGTCTTCAGCGCGCGTTCTCGGCGGCGCTCCTAAAGCGTTCCCCGGGTCCGGCTTGCCGCAGGTGAAGGGTGACTGAACCGTGCATGACTTTGACGCAGCATATGACCGCACTGGCGAGAGCGTCTACTCGCGCACGATACGGCGCGCTCGGCGCAAACGGCTTGTAGGCGAGGCGCGCTCGGTCACCGCGCGGCAGAGGATCGACAAGCACGAAAGGGAATTGCGCGAGCTTCGCAGCGATCTACCACGCGCCGACATGATCCGCCGTGAGCACATCCTCCGCGATATTCGAGCGAAGGAAAACTTCCTTAAGCGCCTATGGGCGGAGCTTGCCCAATGACCCACGCATCAAGCGACATCCAGCTAATCAAGCCGTGGCGCGATACCCGTGCCGACGCCAAGGCGACGGCGGCGGCGAAGCTGGCGACGGCGACCCGACAAGCCTTGTGGAAGTTTGCGCACGCAAATCGGCAAACAGCAATCGAGCTTGGCGATCCTCGTTATCAAGGTCATCTTTGCCGCCATCCCGGCCATGGTTCCGAACGCTATACGAACGACGGCGGCTGCGTCCGGTGCGCCGCCGAAGGGGCAGAGCGGCGTCGGCGTTTCCGGGGTGCGGCCGTCAGAGGCGCTATGCTTCAAGCTCGTCACCAATGCCGCTCTGAGCGGCGAGCGGCGGCGCGTAGTCGGCGGCAAGAGGACGGTAGTGGGAGATGACCGGCCTCGCTGTGAGGCCGCCCCTAGCGCATCTGCGGGTTTTCTCGAAAAAGGAGAAATGTCCTTTGAGCGCGATGTGAAACAGAGTAAGGAACCTTCGCGGACTCTATTGGAGCCTCGCTTGCCAGCAGCGCCCATTCGGCCCTGCGTAAGTGCGCGAACCTCGCGAAAAACATCCCCTGAAACGAAAAAGCCGAGCGGTAGGCCGCTCGGCAACTTTCGTCCGGCTTGTCCCGCCAAGGCAGCCGGACTGACACAAGGATCATTTGTGCCATGACCCAACCTAGCTGCATCATCACCAAAGATCAAGTTCGCGCTGTGTTGGCCTCTCTTTATAGTGGCCGCTCGAAACGCGACGGTTTTCAATACGTGCGCTCCATTCTTCACCGTCATGGCGGACGCGCCACCTCCCTTAATGATCTAAACCCTTTTTACTACGCGGCGGTAATCGCGGCGGTGACGATCCCCACGCTCGCAGAATTCTACGGCACCGTGACGGATGTGCGTGCCCCACAGGCTGCGCCGGTTGCACCCGTACCCCCGGCACCATCGAGAGTCCGCTCGCCCTTGGTTGCCGATTTTGAGGCTCGGCTTAAGGAGCGCGTCGGTAAGCCTCGGTCGAAGCCGACCATGCACGTCGATTACGGGAACCCCGGACATTTCGGTGACCAGCGGGATGATGTTGTCCGTGATTTTCCTGCTGGGGAGCGAGTCCGATGAGTGACACAAATCCAAGCGCAAAAGCCGCAACGGTCAATACCATCTATGCGGACATCCAGCACGCGGGCGGACGCCTTAAGGCTGCGGTCTCCCAACTGGATTACGAGCGCCACGTCAAAGAAATCTTGAAGGGCGGCAAGCTCAAAGAAGTGCCCGCCGCCGAGCTTCCCGCCGTGCTGGTCAATCTGCGCATGGCGCTCGCAATCCACCTAGTCGAAACCTTCGGCCCGATCTTCCCGCTCAACGCCGAGCTAAAAGACCCGTGGTGTGCGAACGGTCATAAGGATGCCACTAGCGACCTGAAACAAATCGAGCGATGGGTTCGGGAGAAGTCGAATTGCAATTGGGGTGGCTGTATCAACAGCGTGGCCGATGTTGATACCAGTGAAGCCCACGGCAAGGATGGTCTCGGCAATTGGATTAAGCTCCTGATTGAGAACAACGACGGCAACGAGCCGGACACGCTGCGCCTCAAGACGCCGACTGGCGGCTTTCATTATCCGCTGACGACCAAACACCCGAAGCGCGATCTGCGACCCGGGGTCGAACTTCCGAACTACATCGTGCTCCCCGGTTCGCACGTCACAGCGAACGGCAAGAGCGTGAAGGTCACCGGCTTCTACAAGCCCGACAACGATCTGCCGATCAACGGCGTGCCATTCATCGGCAAGCTGGTCGAAGAAAAGATTGAGACAGCGGCGAACGACAACGGCGCGCCAGCATCCGACATCGACAGCGATGCCGCTATCGCTCAGGCCACAGCTATGTTGAAGGACTTTGCCCGCAGCAAGGTCATGCGCAATAAAGACGGTGTGCAGTACAACGGCCCGGCAATCGAAGGTGACTATGGCGACAACTGGACTGTGCAAGTTGCAATGAAGGTCGGCGATCTTGGCGTGTCATGTGAAACCTGCCTCGATCTAATGGACGAGCATTTCAACAGCGCGTGCATTCCGCCGTGGTCATTCGATGGTCGGCAAAGCCTTCGCACCAAAGTCGAGAGTGCGTACAAGTCGCGCCAGTCGGCAATCGGTGCAGGATCGGCGCAAGCTGACTTCGAGGATGACCCTGTAGATGTTGATGAACGGGAACCGGAAGCGGTCGCGCCCAAACCTAAATTGATTTTGTCGGCGACGCCGTTCGTGCGCCGCGATCCGAAATCAGTTCCGCCGCGTGATTGGCTTTTCCTCCGACATTACATTCGCAAATTCTGTGTCGCCGACATATCGCCGGGCGGCGGCGGTAAATCAACCAACATCATAGCCGAGAGCTTGGCGATGGCGACCCGCACCGATCTGTTCAACTTCGGCTGGATGTACCCGCGCCCGCTTAAGGTGTGGTACTGGAACGGCGAAGACCCGAAAGAAGAGATTGACCGGCGCTTTGCGGCGGCGATCAAGTTCTACAGCGAACCGGGCGAGGATTGGGAAGGCGCGCCGCCGCTCAATGCCGCCGCGCTCGCCCTGCTCGATGACAGCAAACATCTTTTCACTGACAACGGCCGCAACACGCCGATCAAGATCGCGACCGAAGTCGGCAAGAACGGAATGCAGATGGCGATCCCGCTGGTCGATGCGCTGATTGATGAAAGCCGAGCGCGCGGCATCGACGTGCTAATCATCGACCCGTTCGTCGCTTCGCACAGTATCAGCGAGAATGACAACACGAAGATTGACCGCGTGATTAAAGAGGGTTGGAACCTCGTTTGCGAGCGGGCTGATCTTTGTACCGACCTTATCCACCACACCCGCAAGGTCGCAAAGGGTGTGGACTACACCGCAGCCGATGCCCGTGGTGCGTCGGCTATCGTCGATGCCGCCCGCGACGTGCGGGTCTACAATACGATGTCGGGGGAGATAGCGGAGAAGCTCCACATCCCAGAGTCCGACCGCTGGCGGTACATCAGGATCGACAGCGATAAGCCCAACATGGCGCGCCGCAATGGCGGCGTCTCGCCTTGGCGCTTCCTAGCAAGCGTGTCACTCAACAACGCCCGCGACGGTATGCAGGCCGACGATATGGGCGTAGCAGCTCCGTGGTCGCCGCCGGAGGCCGATCCGATAGCGGACGAGACCCGCAACGAGAAGATCATCGAGGCGGCGCTGGCGCTGTTCAAGGAAGGCAAGCGGATCACGAAGATGCACGGCAACAACGCGATCAAGAAAGTGGTGCCGCAGTTCCAACGCCTCACGGGCATCGAGGACTTGAACGCAGCCGACATCAAAGCCGCCTTCGATAGCGTCGAAGATCGCACTTGGAAATATCGCGACAGCGTGCCAGGGCAGCGCAGCGGCACAGCGGGCTACTATCCGATAGAGGATTGATCCCCTTCCCTTTGGTCTCAGCGGAGCGAAGCGCGAGCGCCGTAAGGCGTGCGAGCGCGTAGCGCACGCCTTTTATTACCCTTTTGTGTTGCGACATCGAATGTCGCATTGGTGATGGTCAATGCGACAAGCAAAATCAATGGGTTGTCGCATTGCGTCGCATTGATGTCGCACACCGATGTCGCATTCAATGCGACATGACCCCAAAGCGTCCGAGCGACCGACAAATCGGCCGTCGCGGCAGCCGATCCGCAAGCGCCGATACCCCCGATTTCGGGGTCGCTGGCCCTATTCGTTAACCATCTTATTTCGCGCAAATCTCAGCCAAAACCTCGCCTCTCGTTAACGCACGCGCCGGTAGAACGGCCGCTGATTGGCGACAGTTGGCGACAGTGGACTCGAATTTCTCAGCAATTCCAATGGCGACTTCCCCTGTTGCAGGCGTAGCGATTGGAGCGCGGGATGCTATTAAGGACGGTTCCACCCCCGCGTGTATTATTGGGTCCTACAATAGAGGGTTGAGATACCGGGCCATTAACCATGGCACTTCCGGTCTGCGGCAAACGTGTGTGAGAGCCTGACATCACTGCCTGATTTGGAAATCGACAGAACCCCCTCCCGAATTCTTTTTAGCCCTATTGCTCTGAGAGAGCCGACCCAAAAATTTCAGAGCGACTCAGAATTCGAGGAACGTTCGCTCTGACGAGCTTGCGCATCGCATGGCGATCAACGTGCTCAAGACCGGAGTTGAATTTATAGCGTTTCCGTGGTAGAGGATCGGTCGAAGTCCCCCTTCAAAGCTGATCGGATACCAGCGCCGCACGTTCGGCGGGGGAGCTTCACATGTCACGCAATCGCATCACTGACGAGACTTGGCAACTCGTTCTCAACCGACTCGCCATTCGCCCAAAGCTGCGCGCGGCGGCACGCGCTTCCGGGATCAGCGAAGCCAGCCTGTTCCTCAAATTGCGGCAGGCCGACGAGGACCCCCAAGCTCATCAGGTCGAATGGTTGGGCCGCACCGACAGTTTCAGCAACCACGTCCGGGCGGCCAAGAAAATCTTCCTTCTCGACCTTGATCGCTCGGCTCTCGAATTGGCGATGTTCGGCCATCGCACCCCAAAGTATTTCCAAGGTGCCCCTGTATGGGTCGTCGATGAGGCCGCAGCCGCCGACGCCAAGACAATGGAAGATTGGGATTGGGAAGTCGCTTACCCCAGCCGCAGCCGCGCCGATGTCTATGCGCGCACGCCAGACGGCAAGCTCATTCAGGCCATGGACGCCAGCCCGCCGAACCCGATGCTCTTGAACAAGGTACTCGCCTCCTACCTGCCGCAGATTTACGGCGAGCGGATCGAGCATGAGCACCACGTCTCCGGCGGGGTGTTCATTGAAGGCCGTTCCGCCCAAGCGCAACTGTCGGCACCCGGCGCGCGCGACAATGAATTTGGCGCGGTCATTCCCGAGCACGCACGCCAGCGGCCGACGAATGTTCTGGCAGTGCCCCAAATCCTCGACAAGGAAACCTTCGACAAGAAATGGATGAAGCCACTGGTTCGGGATTGCGTGCTGTTCAGGGATGCCAGCGGAAAACTTTTAGCGCCCATCGCTGGCGAAGAGCCTGATGTCGTGGTCGTCGGGACGCCGCAGCATCGTGCCTTCATCGAAGCCGGGATCGAAGTCGTCGCAGTGCATCCGCAGACGCTCCTTGAACAAGGCTTTCGGAATGACTTTCTGTTTGAGCTTTGCCCAACTTGGAAAGAGCCGCCTAAGCCGAAGCCGGTGCGTCCGACCGATGAAGAGCGCGAGGCGGTAGCCCAACAGGTAGCGGCGAAGGTCGCGGGGCAGGGGATCGCGTCAACAGTTTCGCTCTATGAGCCGCAGGAAAAAGTCGGCGTCGGCAGGCCACCTGTTGGCGGATTTAGGATAGTTGGGCCATGAGTAGTTCAGCGGTTTACGAATTCCAGCATGATCCCGCCAGCGGGCTTTATCGACCGTTCGTGCGTGAGTCAAAACAGTTGTTGCCTTGTGTCGCCGCCGCGCAGCCGGGACCGCAGCTTGCGTTCATGCAGGACGACTCCACCGAAATATCAGTTTGCGGGACGAGGGGCTCGGGCAAAACCGAAATCATCATTCTGAAAATTCTGTCGGGCATTGGCAGGGGTTGGGGACAAAACTATTCCTGCGTCTTGCTGCGCTCTAGCTTGCGCGAGTTGACGGACATTGTGCAGATGGTTGAAACGCTGGCGCGTCCGGTGTGGGGCCGCGCCATGAGCTACAACAAATTGAACCACATATTTGAGTGGAAATCCGGCGAGAAGCTGGAACTGAACTACCTACTCGACAAGGAGCAAGCCAAGCAACTTTTCATGGGCAAGCAGTTCGCTATTTGCGCCGTCGAGGAATTGACTCTGCAAAAAGACCTTGAGGCGTATCTCACTATGTTCGCGTGCCTTCGTGGTCCTCTGCCTGAGAGTGCCGGTTTCCGCCGTCACATGCTGTCCAGTTGCAACGCAGGCGGCCCGGCGCACAACGCCGTGGCGCATCGGTTCCGCCTATCTGGAATTCCGAAGGGCGTATGCGGACCACAAATCGTCGATACCAATGGCGAGACACGGAGGATGTTTTTCAGTACCTACTTCGATAACACCGTTTTGCGGCGGACATCCCCGAATTATATTTCGACTCTGATGACTTCGACGGAAGGTGACGAGCCGCTTCGTCAAAGTTGGGTCTATAATAATTGGAGCATCGTTAGCGGCGGTGCGATGGATGCGATCTTCTTCAAGCACTCCAATACGATCTTCATCGACGACTTCGAGATACCGGCGACGTGGCGCACATTCGCCAGCTTCGATTTGGGCAGCACGCGGCCTTGGGCGTGGCTGGCGTTCGCCGAAAGCGACGGCACAGATTTTCAATATAAGAATGGACGTGTCGGGCGTTCATTGCCGGGTGACTTGTTTTTGATTGGAGAGCTTTACGGTTGGGATGGTACACCGGACAAGGGCGATCATGCCAGCATCGCGGAAATCACCACGCGCATCCAGAACTACAAGATCGCGCGTGGTTGGCGTTTCCAAGATGTGCAAAATCCGAAGAAGTGGAATGACATGTTCCGCCGGAATTTTGCCGACGACGCTATCGGCCAAGAAATGAACGGCTACAGCGCGCAAGAAGAATTCAAAGGGCGCGTTCTCATCAACGGGATTTCTCACCCCGGCATTCCATTCGAGCTTGTCAGCAAGCCGCCGGGATCACGCGAGACCGGCTTTACGCTAGTGCGCGAGCGCCTGATGAACACCGCCGCGCGACCGGACTCGAAAATTCGGGAAGGCAAAGGACTGTTCATCGTCAAGGAAAACTGCCCGAACACCGCCCGCACGCTGCCGGTCCTGTCGCGTAATCCCAAAAAACCCGACGACGTTGATCCGGCCTGCGAAAGTCACATCTACGACGCGATCCGCTACGCGCTCGCCGCCGACCGCGCGCCGCATTTCAGGTCCTATCGTCTACCTTAATCGTGGTAATTAAAGAGGAGACCAAGGCAATTGAGGGATGCCATGACTACGCAACGTCTTGGCGAATGGATTGGATTTATAATCGCTGGAATAATTCTCGCCACTTTGGCGATGATTGTTATCGACCATGTCCTTGAGGCGCCGGAAGTCAGCGCGTACTGTGAAAATATGTATCCGTGCAGGATTGTGCCGGGAAAATCACTGTTTAATGGGTCAGTAAATCAAGGATATGCCGACGCGGTCGCAGAGGCGCTGCGGCAAAGAATAAAGCGCGAGGATGTTTTCTACCGATATGAAAAGGCTTATCCGATAAGCGGTCCCGTTACTGGTTTTCTGCTGTCGTTTTTGGATCCCGTAAAGCTTCTATTGACAGTGATGTTTGCGGGGATTGTTGCTGCCGTTTATAGGCTGCTCCGTCGGCGCGGCGTATTTTCGTGATGCTACTGTTCGACATGGCGGTCCTGACCGGACCGTGCGCACGCGCCACGGCGCACGCCTTAATGCGGTGCCTGTCGGCGGGGTGCTATCGTCAACCGATCAATGTCTCCCTGCATTTGATCGGCCAAAATTTTTTCAACCAATTCTAGCCGTCGCTCAGTGTCCGCCAATCGTTGTCGAAGGCGCTCAAGCTGCTGGTGCTCGTCATAGAGATATTGAGACAAAATCGGGTCTTGGAGAATCGGAGGCGGTGGTAGCGGCTTCGGAGGGGGAGAAAGAGATTGTGCAAGGACCAAAGCCGGGCAGAGACAGACAAGCAATGCTAATAGCAGTTTCATGACAATCATTTCACGATAGCGATAATGAGGCTCACGACCGCGATTACGATAGCGGCGACGGCGAGCCACATCGTTCGGCGGGTATCTTGCTGAGTCTGGCGAGCGTCATGGTACACTTGTTCTGCTCGATGCTCGGTCTCGCCTTCTTTTTCCCTTAACCACCGGAAAGCAAATTGGCGGCGTGGCTCATCCCAACCGCTAGTGCCGGACACGGTTCTCCTAACCGCGTCAACTCCCCACTGTTCAAACTCGCGGCGCCAACGACTTTCGTGGTCATCGGACACGGCTCAACCCCTCTAAGCCCCGTGCAAATCTTACGCCTGCCCTAGCAGCGTGACAATCCAGCGTGGCGGGCCGCTAAATCCCACACGCCAATGCCGAGCCGCCACGCGACGACCGTTAGAAGCCGATCTTGTCGACCCACTTCTTCAATGTGACGACGGAGAAGCCTTCGCCATATCCTTCGGCGACAGAACGGGTCTCATGACCAAGCAGAGCGTGGCGAATATCTATCGGGCATTCATGGGCGCGCAGCCTGTCCGCCGCTCTATGCCGTAACGAGTGGACAACGATGCTCCGGTCGGTCAATCCACATTCGTCAAGGAAATCATTGAGCCGTTTCGACGCAGCTTTCACTGCAAGCTCGATTGACGGACTGGCCGCGAACAGCGGCCCCACGATCTTGTCCGGCAGGAATGGGATTAGCGCAGATGGGAGCGGCAACCGGCGCTGCGATGCCTCGGTTTTGGAACCGATCACAACGTATCTCACGTCACGCTCTATCTGCTCGCCGTCGATTTGAAACGCCTCGCCTAATCGAGCGCCGGTCGTCGCCAAGAAGCGGAACAGCAATTGATCGGACTCGCCGAGCAAGCCAAGGTGCTTTTTGCAAAGCTCCATATCGGTGTCGCTGAGCGGTTTGCGGCGCAGTTCATCGTCGCCGTTTTCGGACACAACCTCCGCAAATGGGTTGAACTGCAACTGCCCTTCCTTGATGGCCAGCCGCACCGCCGCGCGTAGCCAGCCTAGCTTTTTGACGGCCGTGGCGCTTTTGTTGCCGGTATCCTTAAAGTGTTGGGCCAGCAATCGGCCGTCGTCGCGGGTCGCGTTCTTCAACGGCTTGCCGATGAGCGACTTGTAGAGCGCCCAAGAAGCCTCCGCTTCGCGCCTCTTATGCCCGGTGATGTTGCGGTGGCTGAGGTAGGTCTCCATAATTCCATCATCGCCGTTCTTGACGGCGGGCGTCGGGCGTTTGGCATCGTCGAAGGCTTTGAAGCTCGGCACGCCCGACGACGGCGCTGGCGTAAGCAACTGCGCCGGGCCGCCGTTGGGTTCGCGGCGAACGACATTGCCGCTGGCATCAATGAATTGCAGTTCGCGTTCGGTGACGATGGCTTGCTCGCCGTCGATGACGCGCAAGCCGGGTTCGTGAGCACGATGCCATATCAGCGTCACCTTGGGCCTGTTCGCAAGCAACGCGGCTTTGTGCTCCGCGATCAGCGGCAGGGCGGCTATCTCAGCCTCCCGGAAATCCGACGTGCGTAGGCTCTTCTCTACGCGGCATGTGGGGCTTTGCAGCTTGACGTACCATGTCGAGCCGCGCTGGAAGATGTACGTGCCGTGCCGTGCTCTTGTCTTGCTCATGGCCCGGATATAACCAGCGACACCCCTTGGCGGCAAGCGAATAGCGACAAATCTTAGCGACATGGTAAACACCGATGAAATGGGCACAACTTGCATTTTTTGGCCGTCAAAAACATGTAGGTTTCCCCGGCACCGGGGCTCTAATTATTTGCGGATACCTGTAGCTCAGACCTTGCCTCGTCATGGCGCCGCGCAGGCCCTATAAGGCCCCGCATGAGCGACGATATTCCCCTCGACAAGAGCTTGCC
>Ga0182015_10003530_pt1 | contig 17473 bp, 17 predicted proteins | sample 712P3MmetaG_FD_120478 | JGI IMG/M metagenome (GOLD analysis project Ga0182015, IMG submission 120478) | Permafrost microbial communities from Stordalen Mire, Sweden - 712P3M metaG | ecosystem: Environmental > Terrestrial > Soil > Wetlands > Permafrost | place: Sweden: Stordalen | collected... | reverse complement strand
TCGGACAGCAAGTTCCGGGTGTGGTCCAGGTCGTAACAGACCTGGGAGACGAAGAACTCGCAGCCCGCATCCTGCTTGCGCAGCATGCGCTCATGCTCTCCCCCCGCGTCCGCGTGCCGCTCGACGATGACAATGCCGCCCATGCGCGGCGGACGCGACAGAGCGGCGCGCCGGCGGTAGGCCTCAGGAAGGCTCGTCCTCACCACCTCGCGTCGGGACGCCGCCCCGACCAGCACGGTCAGCACCCGGTCGCGGTCCGCCTCCGACAGCCACTCACCCAGCTCGTCCCCGGTGTACTTGCCCACGGCACGGTAGACGACCACCGGCCCAGCCCACCCGGCCAGGTGGCGGTCGAGGAAGACGGACGGATCCATCATCGGCATGAATGAGAACGGCCGCGGGGTCGAGGACCGGTCCGCCTCGGCGTCCACGTCATAGAGGATGAGCCCGTCAACCTGCACTGACCGCAGCCGGGCCAGGGCCGCCTCGGCGATGGCGTCCGCCTGTTCCGGGGTGGTGGTTCCCCGCGGCGGGGTCAGGCCGTAGAGCAGGACACCGTCACGGGTCCTGGCCAGAAGCTGAGCGGCCCGGGTGGTCTCGGCAGACGCCATCGATCAATGATGCCAGCCGCTCTGCGGTGTGCCTCACCTCGGCCCGATCCCGAGGTGACACATCCGCGCCGATAGTCAATGCCATGAACCATGATCCCTATGAAGTAAAGGTCTATCCCTAACGCAACACTAGTAGCCACCAAAGTCGACTTTGCTCGTGATGGCGGAGATGTGATCACGCCACCTGCAAGTATCAGATGAACAAGCTGGGGCAGTTGGCCCTCACGTACACGGCGGTAAAGCCACCTGCGTCCTACGGAAACGACTACGAGGACATCATTTACGCGAGTCACTTCAGCGATCCAGGTGTGCTCGGCTCTCCATCCACATACGCGAGCTACCAGGGCGAACCTGGCTCGTAGCGGATGCGAGAATTCGCCTGACGTCAGTTCCCCAAGCAGGGCGGCCGACCGGTGGCGACTGCCACGGGGCCGTCTCGACCGAAGTCGCTAATGTGCACCGGTACGCCCGCCTGGCAGGGCTACTCGAGCCGCCAGCGTGCACCCTTCCGGGCCAGTCTTCTCCTCAACGTACATTTGTGGATTGACCGGCATCACATCAGCATTGGGCTCACGGCGGGCCGACCGATCTCGACAACCTGATCTCCCTGTGCCGGCCGCACCACCGAGCAGGGGTGGCGCATCCACACTGCCGACGGCATAGCCGTAGTCGAGCCGCCACCCCGAACTTGTGTTGGATGCAACGCGCCGGCGCGGTCAGATACTCAACTCAACGCCCTGCCCGCCACGCCGCGAGAGCTCGTTAGAGGACGCGAAGCTCTACCGAACCGTCGTGGGCGGTGGCGACTGCTTCCGCGTGCGCGCCTCGTCGTAATGGACCTGGCACCACGCGACGGTCTTGGTCGGGCCGGGTGGCCAAAGGCGCCGCGGACCCCGTGCGTTCCATGTCGCATGCACTGCCGGGCCGGCACACATGCTGCAGCCGCCTCACAGCGCGGCGGGGCGATCATGGGCCACCCATATCAGGTAGCGGAAATATCGCACGCGGCCAAAGACGAGGAGAGCCGCAACCAGGGCTCCGAGCACACCGACAGCGATCATCGCCCGAGCCTGGTCTCGCCACGCTCAGGCGACGTGACGATCGGGTACCAGAGTTGACGTGCTGCGGCGGATGATTGACGCATGGAGATTGAGCCCGACGTCGCCATCGTCCTGAGCCAGGCGGCACACCAGCGCTTGCGCGCCACCGTGCTGACCATCGACGACACGACGGTGGGGCGTCCAAGCCGGTTACCGGGCTGGACGGTTGGGCATGTGCTCAGCCACATCGCACGCAATGCCGACGGACACAGCCGCCGCCTCGAGGGCGCGCTGAATGGGATCGAGGTTGCCCGCTATCCCGGCGGCCCCGCGCAGCGCGACGCGGATATCGGGGCCGGCGCCCGGCGAACCGCTCGCGAGCTCTATGAGGATGTGGACGAGTCCGCGAAAAGGCTCGAAGCGATATGGGCGCGCTCGGCGGCTGCAGACTGGCCGAACGCCGAGCTCGTCGCCGCCGACCGCTATCCGACCACCGGCAGCCCCGTCCGCCGTCTTCGCGAGGTCGAAGTCCACCACGTCGACCTCGGTCTCGGCTACCAGGTCACCGACTGGCCGGACGAGTACGTGGAGTGGGAGCTCCCCGTGGCGCTGGAGCGCCTGCCGAAGCGCCTCGGCAACGACAAGGACGCCCACCGGCTGCTCGGGTGGCTCACCGGGCGATCGCCCAACCTCGACGGGATCGACCTTCCCCCCTGGATGTAGGTACCCTTCCGGCCACAGCGACAGCAGGACCAGGTCGGAGGAATATCGATGGCTGACGAGCATCCCAACGCAACGGTTTTCCGTCGGGGCTATGAGGCGTTCAACGCCGGAGACATGGACACGCTCCGCGAGCTGTTCGATGCGAACATCGTCTGGCACAACGGTGGTCGCAACCGGTTCAGCCGCGACTCCCACGGCATCGACGAGACGCTCGGTTTCTTCCTGGAACTGATGCAGGCGACCGACGGAACCTTCCACCTCGATGTCCACGACATCTTGGCGGACGATGATCACGCGGTCGCCCTGGTCACCGCGCACTCCGAGGTCAACGGGACCAAGACCGAGGACATCGGCGCGCACGTCGTGCACGTCAAGAACGGCAAGGTAACCGAGTCCTGGTTCTTCAACTGGAACCCGTACCAGCAGGACGAGCTCTTCCCGCGCTGAAGCCTCGGACAGCTACTCGGGTATCTGTCCAGTCTCGACGAGGAACCGTTCGAGTTGACTCACCACGAAACGGTGATCTTCGACCTGCGGCAGGCCGGAGACCGCGACGGTGCCGATGCAACCGCTCGTCCCGAGGATGATCGGAAAGGCGCCGCCATGTGCAGCGAAGATGCCGGTGTCAAGGCGCGAGTCGGTGTCGAAATCGCCGCCGTCCGCACGGAACTTGCAACCGACGTAGTACGACGAATGACCGTAGCGTTCGACGACGGCCGCTTTGCGCAGCAGCCACCCGTCGTTGTCGGCCGATGATCCCGGCAGCGCGGCGTGGAAAAGGTACTGGCCGTTGCGGCGAAGCGAGATCGCAATCGGCAGCTGGCCCTTCAGCGCCTCGGCGTGCAATCGCGAGCCGAGGGTCCAGGCCGTGTCGTGCTCGAAGGTCTTGAAGACCAATCGGTGCTCCTGCGCGAGCAGCTCCGCGAGCTGCTGAGCGTCAGCGTCCGTCATGAAGGGTGAATCGGCACAACGGCACCGGTGGTGGCGCTGACCCTGGCGGCCTCGAGCGCGACCGCGGTGGCGACGGCATCGTGAGCGTTGACCGGCGGGACGTTGAGACCACGCACGGCTCTGGCGAACGTGGGATAGAAGCGGTCCCAGCGCCCTCGTTCGGTTGCAGCGGGCTGGGACGTCGTGCCCGTGTGGAGCGTGCCATGACTCTCCGGCGGCTCGACGCCCCACCGCTCGCCGAGCGTGGCCGGCGTCTCCCCGGCAAGCAACAGGTTCTCCTGCGTGTCGGCCGGGCCGAGCACATAGGTCGACGTCGTTCCGGTGACCCGATACCGCGGGCCGGGCGCGGATTGACTCCAGCTCCCCCAGAGCTGCGAGCGCGCACCACTCGCATGGGTCACGGCCATGAAGACATCGTCCTCGAGCCCCGAGTCGCGGATGCGCCATTCGGCGTATACGGAAGTCGTAGCCCCGAGCAGAAGGAGGGCCTGATCCATCAAGTGGCTCCCGAAGTCGAGCAGCGTGCCGCCGCCCGAGCGGCCGGGCCCCCGTTCTGGTGCCCAGCGCTCGAAACGAGATTCCATGCGTGTGACGGTGCCGAGAGCGCCCTCATCAACGAGCTTGCGCACCGTGAGGAAGTCCGAATCCCAACGTCGGTTCTGATACGGGCTGAGCACCAGCCCGCGTTGGTCGGCCAGCTCGACGGTATGCCGCGCAGCATCGGGATCGAGCGCGAACGGCTTGTCGCAGACAACCGCGAGCCCGAGTTGGAGCGCTTCCTCGGTGACGCTGGAATGAGTGTCTGCGGGCGTGGAGATTGCCACGGCTTCGACACCCGCATCGACGAGCTCTTTGAGTGACCCGAAAGTGCGCGCCCCGGGCACCTCGCGAGCTACCAGCGCCTGCCGTTCGGGTGAGGATGTCATGACACCGATGAGGTCACACTCGGGCGCTGCGACAAGCAGCGGTGCATGGAAGTACCGGCCACCAAACCCGTAGCCGACCATGCCGAATTTGACGGGTGTCATCGCCGCGGTCTCGGCGCTCATCGCTCGCCCGGGTAGACGACGCCAACGGCTGCGCGGGCGCCGTCAAGGATCTCGAGGATTGCGATCGTGTCGGCGTGCAGGACCAGCGGACTCTCCATGAGACCCGCGCGCAGGCATCGTTCGACTTCCTCGATCTCGGGTTGATAGCCACGCCCGTTGCCGGCGAGCGGGTCGGGGGTATGCACCTCACCGCGGTCGTTGTGGAGGACGAGGCCGGTCGGCCGGTATGCCTCCGGAAGGAACGAGATCCAGCCCTTTGTGCCAAGGATGGCCGCTTCATTGGGGGCGTGGATAAGCGCCGAGGTCCAGAGCTGGGCTCCGGGATGATCGCCATACATCCACTGCATCGCGACCGTCTCATCGGAGCCGGTGGGGGACAGCGTGCCCACGGTGTGGACCGCATCCGGTTTCCCCATGAAGAGATAAGCGAACGTGGCGGGGTAGACGCCGAGGTCGAGGAGCGCACCACCACCGTTGGCGAGCTCGTAGAGACGGTCCTTGGGATCGAACGCGCGGCCGAGGCCGAACTCATTGCGCACACCGCGGACCTCGCCGATGGCGCCATCGGCGATCAACTGCTGTGCCTGGCGGATCAACGGGTTGAGGCGAGTCCACATGGCTTCCATCGAGAAGACACCAGCCCTGTCCGCTGCGGCAAACACCTCGCGGGCGTCGCGCGCATTGAGGCAGACCGGCTTCTCGATGAGCACCGCCTTGCCCGCCTCGATCGCCAGGAGCGCGTGTTCCCGGTGATGGGGATGGGTGGTGGAGACGTAGACGACGTCGACCTCGGGGTCGTCGACGAGTGACCTGTAGTCGCCATAGCTTCGCGCGGCCCTGTGCTTGGCGGCGAAGCGCGCGGCACGGTCGGCATGGCGCGCCGCAACGGCGGTGACCATGTTGCCGCTGGTGAGGTTGATGTCGCCGCTCACCGTGTCGGCGATGCCGCCGGCGCCGAGGATGCCCCAGCGAATCGGACGGCCGTCAGCAATGGGTGTTGGCATGTGCGCTGTTCCTCTGTCAGTGGGATTCGCGAGAGACTCTGTCGCCTGTGGACCCGACCAGGAAGTCGAGGTCGGCTCCGGTGTTGGCCTGCTGGACCGTCTCGACGTAGAGCCGCTCCCAGCCTCGTCGGGGTTTCGCGTAGGCGGTGACGGTTGCCGCGTCCGGTAGCCGCGCAGCCAGCTCCTCCGCGGGAATGTCGATGTCGAGTCGCCGGGCGGCGACGTCGAGAATCACGAAGTCGCCGCTTCGTACAAGGGCGAGCGGGCCGCCGGCGGCTGCCTCGGGCGCCACGTGGAGGACCACCGTTCCATACGCGGTGCCGCTCATACGCCCATCACAGATGCGAACCATATCGCGCACGCCGTGGCGCAGTAGCTTGGCCGGCAGGGGCATGTTGGCGACCTCGGGCATCCCCGGATAGCCCTTGGGTCCGCAGCCGCGCATGACGAGAATCGAGTCGGCGTCGACGTCCAGCTCGGGGTCGTCGATGCGGGCATGCATGTCCTCGATCGAGTCGAACACCACCGCCCGGCCCCGGTGATGGAGCAGATGGGGCGATGCCGCCGCGGGTTTGATCACTGCGCCGTCGGGGGCGAGGTTGCCGTAGAGCACGGCGATCCCCGCATGGGGTTGGAGCGGCTCGGCGCGGGACCGGATGACCTCGCGGTCCCAGATCTGGCCGACGCCGAGATGATCGACGAGCGGTTTGCCGGTGACGGTGAGCGCGGCTGGATCGAGGAGGTCGCGCACTTCGCGGAGCACTGCGTGGAGCCCACCTGCACGGAAGAAGTCCTCCATCAGAAAACGCCCCGACGGCTGGAGGTCGACGAGCAGCGGGACATCCGCCCCGGTGGCGTCGAAGTCGTCTTGCTTGAGGTCGATGCCGAGCCGTCCCGCGATCGCGAGCAGGTGAACCACGGCATTGGTGGATCCGCCGATCGCCGCGAGCGCGACGATGGCGTTGAGAAACGAGCCGCGGGTGAGCAGGCTCGACGGGGTGCGGTGCTCGGCGACCATCTCGACAACGAGACGCCCCGTCTCGTGGGAGCGTTCGAGCAGGCGGCTGTCGGCGGCAGGGGTGCCGGCGAGTCCGGGCAGCACCGTCCCGAGCGCCTCCGCGAGCAGGCCCATCGTCGAGGCGGTCCCCATGGTGTTGCAGTGGCCGCGGCTGCGAATCATCGACGACTCGGACTGCAGGAACTCGGCCTCTGACAATGTGCCGGCTCGCACCTCTTCCGAAAGCCGCCAGACGTCGGTCCCGCAGCCGAGTGGCTGGCCGCGGAACGTCCCGGTCAGCATCGGACCGCCGGGGACGACCACGGCGGGCAGGTCCACCGACGCCGCCGCCATGAGCAACGCGGGGATCGTCTTGTCACACCCGCCGAGCAGGACCACGCCATCGATCGGGTTGGCGCGCAGCATCTCCTCGATGGCCATCGCCGCCATGTTTCGCCAGAGCATCGCCGTCGGCCGGACGAGCGTCTCACCGAGGGACACCACCGGCAGGTTCAGGGGAATACCGCCTGCCTCGTAGACGCCCTGCTTGACGCTCTCGGCAACCTCGTTGAGATGGGCGTTGCAGGGCGTCAGGTCTGACGCGGTGTTGGCGATGGCGATATGGGGGCGGCCGTCGAAGGCGTGGGCGGGGAGACCGCGACGCATCCACGCCCGGTGGATGTAGGCATTGCGGTCGGTGCCCGAGTACCACTGTCCACTGCGATGCTCCGCCACGCTTGACCACCTTTCACTTACGGACACGGCGCTCTCGAACGAGGGCCTATATTGTCGAGCCCTGATGGCATCGCGTCGCGCCGACCGACGCGCACGGGCGATGCCGTGAAGCGGTTCCACGCCGTACCCGCCGGCGACGAGCGCTACGTGCTCGGCGAGGGTCCCTTCTGGGACAGCGATCGCGACCGAGTGCTCTGGGTCGACATCAATGCCGGCGAGGTGCACGGCGGCAGGCTCGAGGAGCAGCGCGTGGTCCCCGAGTGGGTGCTGACCTTCCGGGAAACCGTCGGAGCGGTGGTGAGTTCTCGGGCCGGCGAACTGCTCATTGCCGGCGCGCGCAGCCTCTTCACGGTTTCGCCCAACGGTGGTGTGACCCCTGGCACCCAGGTCATTGCCGACGGAACGGCGAGCCGTCTCAACGACGGTGGCTGTGATCCGGCCGGCCGGTTCCTGATCGGGACGCTGTCGCTCGACGGCCCAATCAACCAGGAGGTCCTGGTGCGAATTGAGAACGGCGGCCACCTCCGCGTTATCGACGACGATCTCGGGCTCTCCAACGGCCTGGCGTTCACGCCTGACGGTGGTGCGCTCTACAGCGCTGACACCACCGCCTCGAAGGTGTGGGCGCGCGATTACGACGCCGACACCGGTGCGGTCGGCCCGCGCCGGGATCTCCTGCACCTGGACGGCAAGCCGGATGGACTGTGCCTTGATGCCGATGGCAACCTCTGGATCGCGATGTGGGGAGCCGGGCAAGTGCGCTGCTATTCAGCCGCAGGTGAGCAGATTGCCGTCGTCGACGTCGATGCGCCCAACACCACGAGCGTCGCGTTTGTCGGCGCGGACCTCGACACGCTCCTGATCACGACCGCATCGGAGCAGCTTTCTGAATCGCAACGTGCGCGTTACCCGGATTCGGGCCGGTTGTTCCTGGCAGACGTTGGCGTGAGGGGATCACCCGTCCCAAGCTGGGCCGGCACCGCCGCGCCGGCGAGGCCCGGGCTCCTATGAGGGCGTTCGTCCTCACTGCGCCGCTTCAGGGAGAGGTCCAGGACGTTCCAGATCCCATCGCGGCGGCCGGGCAGGTGGTCGTCGACATCCACCGCGCCGGCGTCTGCGGGACGGACCACGAGTTCTGGACGGGCGAGATGACGTATCTGCACGACGGCTTCGCCGCGTACCCGCTCCGGCCCGGCCACGAGTGGAGCGGCGTGGTTTCGTCCCTTGGCGCCGGCGTCGATCCTGCGTGGCTGGGTCGCCGGGTGACGGGTGACACGATGCTCGGCTGCGGGCACTGCCGGCGGTGTCTGTCGGGGCACCACAACGTCTGCGAAGACCGTCTCGAGATCGGGATTCGCGGCGGTTTCCCTGGGGCGCTTGCCGAACAGCTCGCCGTCCCGGCTTCCGCGCTGCTCGCGTTGCCTGACGATGTTGACGACACTGCCGGCGCGATGGTGGAACCCGGCGGCAATGCGCTTCGGTCGGTCGGGGCGGCGGGCCTGGCACCGGGTGATCGGCTTTTGATCCTCGGCATGGGGACCATGGGGCTCCTTTCCGCCGAGTTCGCCAGGGCCGGTGGAGCAGAGGTCCACCTCATGGGTCGAGCCCCGCGGAGCATCGAGTTCGCAAACGGGCTCGGGTTCGCCGGTGTCTGGCAGCGCGATACGCTGCCCGCGCTGCGCTGGGACGCGGTCATCGACGCCTCGAACGCCGCGGAGCTCCCTGCGCTGGCTCTTGACCTGGTCGAACCAGGCAAGCGCGTTGTCTACCTCGGGATCTCGGGGACGCCAAGCCTCATCGATACCCGTACGGTGGCGCTCAAGGACGTGACCGCGGTTGGGATCCTCGCGGCGTCGCAGGGGCTGGCAGGTGCAGTCGCGCACTTCGCGGCGGGCTCGGTCGATCCCCTGCCACTGGTCGCCGCCACCGTGGGACTCGAGCGAGTCGGCGACATCCTGTCCGGGTGGCGACCAGAGGGTGTCTCCGCGGGGCCCAAAATCCACGTCGACCCACGTCTGTCCACCGACAACGACTAAAGAGTGCTGCCACATGAATGACTTCGAACGACTGGTCGCGGTGGTCACCGGCGGGGCGAGCGGCATCGGCGCCGCCACAGCAGCGCGGCTTCGCGACCGCGGTGCGCGGGTCGCGGTGCTCGATCGCGCCTACTCGGACGTGAACCACGCGGAGGCGCTCGAGGTCCCGTGCGACGTCGCCGACTCGGAGTCCGCCCGAGCGGCAATCGAGATCGTTGCCGCCGAGTTCGGAGCCATCGACATCCTGGTCAACAACGCCGGCATCGGCGCCGCGGGTGATATCGCGCAGAACGACGACGACGAATGGCACCAGGTCCTGAGCGTCAATGTCATCAGCATTGCCCGCGTCACCCGCGCGGCGTTGCCATTCCTGCTTCGGTCCGGCCACGCGGCCGTCGTCAACACCTCGTCGGTGCTTGCCGATGTCGGCGTGCCGCAGCGCGCGCTGTACTCCGCAAGCAAGGGCGCGGTCCGCTCCCTGACCCTGGCGATGGCGGCCGACTTCGTCAAGCAGGGTATCCGGGTCAACGCCGTCACGCCAGGCACGGCGGACACACCGTGGGTGCAACGTCTGCTCGACCAGGCGCCCGATGCGCAGGCTGCTGCGGCAGCGCTCCGCGCGCGTCAGCCGATGGGACGTCTCGTCACCGCCGACGAGGTCGCTCACGCCATCGCCTATCTCGCCAGCCCACTCTCGGGTTCGACGACCGGCACCATCCTCGGCGTCGACGGAGGCATGGCCGGCGTGCGCGTGACCTAGCGATCAGCCTCGCCAGTGGCCGGGCTCAGACGCCGATCCGATGGGTCCAGTTGCCAGAGACCATGGTGGCCGCGACCGGCATGGTGCGCAGCGTTCTCGGGTCGGCAGTGAAGGGATCGCCGTCCAGGACCATCAGGTCCGCGATATCGCCATCGCGCATGGACAGGCCCCCGCGCCCGGGCGGCATCGACGCGGCCAGTGCCTCGGCGACGGTGATCTCCTGCTCCGGATGCCAGCGCGGGCGCTCATCGCGACTTCGATGCACCGCGGCGGCGATCGCGAGCCACGGGTCGAGCGGCGCGACGGGCGCGTCCGACCCGAAGACCAGGACTGCGCCTGCGTCGATGAGGGACCGGAGCGGGAAGGCACGCGCGGTCCGGCCCGCCCAGTAGTGATCGGCAACATCCCGATCGTCGAGCGCATGCTCGGGTTGGACGCTCGCGATCAGCCCCAGCTCTGCGAATCGCGGCACATCGCTGTCAACGAGAAGTTGCGCGTGCTCGATGCTCCCCCGCGCACCGCTGCGCGCGAAGGCTTGCATGACCATGGCATTCGCGGCGTCGCCGATGGCGTGCACCGCGCAATCGAAACCCGCTTCCTTGGCGCGGACCATGAGTCGTGACAGCTCATCGAGGTCAACCAGGAGCACCCCACGTTCTTCTGATCCCGCGCCCGTCACCGAGGGATACGGGTCGTGGCAGAACGCGGTGCGTGTGTTGAGCGAACCGTCAATGATGACCTTCAACGGCCCAGCCGTCAGCAACCCATAGGTTCCGTCAACGCCGCCTCCGGTGTGGAGGTGCCGAGAGATCGCATCCTCCAGATGTTCGGGCCAGACCGCGCTGACGATTCGAAGACGCCGATTGCCGTTGACGATACGGCGCTGCCACGCATCGAGCGACCACGGTTTCTCCATGTCGACGATGCCAACCACGCCGCGTGCGGCAGCGGCGCTTGACGCATCACCGCACCACATGTCGATGACAGGTTCGGAGACTGTGCCAACCTCGGCCATCACGCCCATCGCCGCGCCTTCGCGGAGCAGCCCGGTCGGATCGTCCCCGTGACCGTAGCGGCGCAGCGCAGCGGTGTTGAGCCAAGCACTGTGCAGATCCGCGCTGATCAGCACCACTGGAACAGCGCCGGACTGTGCGTCGAGCAACTCGCGACCTGGAGCATCCGGCCAGAGCGCATCACGAAATCCGTATCCCACCACAGCAACGTCGGTGGCCGGCGGGTGCGCTGCGATATGCGCGGCGACCAGTCGCGCAGCGGCGCTCGCCGAACCCGCGTCGGCGAGCGGAAGTCGCGCCCTGACCTGCGCCCACTGCTCGAAATGGACGTGCCGATCCCACAGCCCGGGTAGGACGTAGCGGCCGTCCGCGTCGATCATCTCGCTCACGGCGGCGTGGTCGTCGACGTTTCCGACGCCGGCAATCCGGCCTCCGGCAACCAGGACGTCCTGCAGCGGGCCTCGACGGAGAAGGCGCGCGCGGCGAAGCAGCACGTCGCTCAACGCGCGGCGCTCACGGCGACGGGCCAGGGCGCAGCGTGCGTTCTCATGGTGCAGACCGGTATTTCCAGAGCTGGGGGAGCAAGGCGCTCAGCACTGCCGTCCCGGCGACACACAGGATGCCACCGCTCACGACCGACGCTCGAACCCCCGCGAGCGATCCAACGATCCCAGCCTCGAGGTTGCCCATCGCCGGTCCCGACGTGTAGCTGATCATCTCGATGCCAGCGAGACGGCCGCGCATCGCGTCCGGAATCGTCTGGTTCCACAGCGTCGAGCGAAACAGCCCGCTGATCATGTCGGCCGCACCGGCGGCGGCAAGCGCGAGCAGCGCAACCCACAGTGAGGGTGCAAAGCCAAACGCAACAATCGCGATCCCCCAGCTCGCGGCCGCGAACGCGATCGCACGCCCATGGTGACGCACCGATCGCGTCCACCCGCTGGTAACGGTCGCGAGCAGCGAGCCCACCGACGGCGCCGTGTACAGGAGGCCCAGCACGGCCGGACCGCCCAGCCCCGACGCGATCTGCGGAAACAGCGCCATGGGCATCCCGAAGAACATCGCGTTGATGTCCACCAGGTACGAGCCGAGCAGGTCCGGGCGGCTCTTCGCGTAGCGCAGTCCGGCGAGCGCCGCTCGGAGGTTGACCCCCTCGGCGTCCGGCGCGGGAGGCACGGCCCGCATCAGCGTCAGCGCCACCGTCGCGACCAGAAACGTCGCCACATCAACGCCGTAGGTCGCGGGCAATCCAACAGCCGCGATGAGGATGCCGGCGAGTGGCGGCCCGAGCACCTGGCCGAGGTTGCCTCGGAGCGACTCCAGCGCCGCCGCGGCTGTCAGCCTGTCGCGAGCGACGATGCGGGGAACGAGCGCGTCCAGCGACGGTCGCTCCAGGGCGTCGACGCCGGCCGCCGCGATAACCGCGACGAACAGCACCCAGAGTTGGGGATGCGGCAGCGCGGCATTGACAACCAGGACAACGACGACGACGCACGCGCTGACCTGGGTGATGCGCACCATGCGGCGCCGATCGACGGCATCCGCGAGCGCGCCCCCGACGAACGACATCAGCAGGATCGGGATCAGCTCGGCCAGGCTGACCAGACCCACCACGAGTGACGACCGGGTCAGCGCGTACACCTGGAACGGGACGGCGACGTAGGTGATCATGCTGCCCGCGAACGACACACCCTGACCGATGAAGAGCAGCCGGAACTCTCGCGACTCGCGAAGTGGACTGACGTCGACGGCGAACGACGTCAGGTGTCGTCGCAGCGTCGAACGCTGCTCGGCGGCGGAATCGCCGGCCGGAACCGTCTCCATCTGCGGATCCGGTGTTGCGCGCGTATGCGGCTGTGGTTCGTCGGGCACCGCGCGACTCTGCGGCTTCTCAGCGGCGGATGTCGGCAGCCGGGCTCAGGCGACGGAGAGCGGCAAGTCCACCGTCGCGGGCTCAGCTCCGACTGCCCGAGAAACTTGACCATTCTGGTCGGAATTCTTTACCATCGTTGCGATGGGCACCATGGCTCTCGGATTGACGCGCTGCCGGTGGCTCGACCACGGCTGTTGCGGCTCGGCCATCTGTAGTCAGTAGCCGGCGACCCTCTAGTTCCCGCTCGTTCGTGCGGGAGCACCCCGACCGTGTACATAAGTAACCGTGATCAATTTGTGAGGTATGTCATGTCTGCCACCGATGAACTGCTCAAGAACAACGAGCGCTACGCGGCCGCCTTCAACAAGGGGGACACACCACTACCTCCGGGACGCGGTGTCGCGGTCATCGCGTGCATGGACGCGCGGTTGCACGTCAGCGCGATCCTCGGTCTCGAGGTGGGTGACGCGCACATCATTCGCAACGCCGGTGGTGTCGTGACCGATGACGCCATCCGGTCACTGGTGATCTCGCAGCGTCTGCTCGGAACCAAGGAGATCATCCTCATCCATCACAGTGACTGCGGCATGGTGACGTTCACTGACGACGCGGTGAAGGCGCAGATCACGGAGGACACGGGCATCCGCCCGCCGTTCTCGCTCGAGGCGTTCCCTGACGCCGCGGACGATGTGCGCCAGTCGATCGCTCGCATCAAGGCGAGCCCATTCATCCCGTACCGTGACAGCATCCGCGGCTTCGTGTACGACGTGGCCACCGGTCGTCTGGACGAAGTCGTGGCGGACCGCGAGCTCACCGGCGCGACTGCCCCCGCCGGCGACGGCGCCACTCGCTAGCCGCGGCACGCACGCCGGACAGCCCCTGCCCGCGATCGGTGTGGGCAGGGACTGCACCCCGGGTTTGTTCGCGCGGCGTCGCGCCGCCATACTCTGTGACCCGTGTCACCAGAAGAGAAAGCAGCGCTGACCGACGCCGTTTGCTAACTCGTGTGAGCGCAACGCCGAGTCCGCGAAGGCGTACGTCATGTTCCTCGCGGAGCTCGAACGCTTCGAACATGTGCATGTGCATGTCGTCGCTCGCCCACCGGATGTTGTGCTCCGTGGCACCCCCGTCTTCGAGTTGCTCAAGCGCCCTGCCGATGAGTGGGTACCCGACGCCGAGATGGACGCGTTTGCGCTGCGCATCGCGGCTCGTCTGAACGACGCGCTCGGCGATTGAGATCACTCCGCGAGCAGTCACACACTCGTTACAGCAACCAGGTTGACACCCGCCACTCTCAAACGGACGGGCGGCGCTCCGCGCGTCTGTCAGACGCGACAGAAGTTGCGCACAGGCATGTCCCTTACTGCACATACAACGAGCGCGGTTGTCCACATTGTTCACAGGCATGTGCGTGTCAAACGCGTCGTGCGCACGTTGCAATCACCGCGCCGTCGGATGGTTGACAGGGGGTCATGGTGACGGCGTACACTCCGCGAGTGACATCGGAGGTGGGCATGTCGAGGCATTCACAGCGAACCACCATGCCTCGCCGGATCTGCGCACGGGTTGGATGTGGCGAGCCTGTCCACAAGCCCACAGCGAAGTACTGCAGCATCAAGTGTTGCTCGATCGATCCGGCGCGTCACGAACGTCTGCGCAACCAGGCACGTCGCGCAGCAGCGCGTCCCATTCCGATGTTGCGTCAACTTCGCTTCGACTTCCAGCCCACCGGCTTTGATCCCGAGGCGCAGCTGAGTCAGTTGTGCCAGGCACGCGAGGACGTCCCCTCGGGCATGTCGCGCCTCACCGGCTGAGCGCTCACCCGTCGATCGTGGAACGCGCGGGGCGGACTGCGTAGAATCGGCGTCCCATGCCTGACGAGATCGTCGACGACGCCGCGGAAGCAGGCGCGCCGCTTCCGGCGCCGCCAGAGCCGACACTCGAGATCCTTCGGCACAGCGCCGCCCACCTGATGGCGGCCGCGGTGGTCGATCTCTTTCCGGGTGCGCAGTACGACGTCGGCCCGGCGATCGAAGACGGCTTCTTCTACAACTTCCGTCTGCCCGAGGGCCGGCACTTCGTCGACGACGACCTGCCACGCATCGAGACGCGCATGGGCGAGCTTGCCGCCAGGAAGATCCCCTTCGTGCAGGAAGAGGTGCCACGCCAACAGGCGATCGACCTCTTCACCGCCATGCATCAGGACTTCAAGGTCGACATCATCGGGAGACTGCCGGATGACGTCGCCACCGTCAGCATCTATCGCACAGGGGATTTCGTCGACCTGTGCCGCGGTCCGCATGTGCCCGACACCGGATGGCTGAAAGCGATCCGCGTGCTGCGAGTCGCCGGCGTGTACTGGCGCGGCGACGCGCGCAACGAGCAGCTCCAGCGCGTGTATGGCACCGCGTGGTTCAACAAAGAAGAACTCGACGCGTACATGCACCGCCTCGAGGAGGCGCGCAAGCGCGATCATCGCCGGCTCGGTGCAGAGCTCGACCTGTTCTCCTTCCCCGACGAGATCGGCTCTGGCCTTCCGGTGTTCCACCCCAACGGTGGCCTGGTGCGCAAGCTCATGGAGGACTACTCGCGGCAGCGCCACGAGGAAGCCGGCTACTCGTTCGTGAACACACCGCACATCACCAAGGAAGACCTGTTCAAGGTCTCCGGTCACCTCGAGTGGTTCGCGGAAGGGATGTTCCCGCCGATGGAGCTTGACGAGGGCACCAAGTACTACCTCAAGCCGATGAACTGCCCGATGCACATCCTCATCTATCGGAGCAGGATGCGCTCGTATCGCGAGTTGCCCTTACGGCTCTTCGAGTTCGGCAGCGTCTATCGCTATGAGAAGTCGGGCGTGGTCCACGGGCTCACCCGCGTCCGCGGACTCACCATGGATGACGCGCACATCTTCTGCGCGCGCGAGCAGATGATGGGCGAGCTCATCTCACTGCTCGATTTCACACTCGGCCTGCTCCGCGACTTCGGCCTCACCGACTTCTACCTGGAACTGTCGACCCGGCCGGAGCACAAGGCGGTGGGTGCGATTGAGGAGTGGGAGGTCGCCACCAACGCGCTGCGCCAGGCCGCCGAAGGCCGCAACCTGGAGCTCGTGCTCGACGAGGGCGGAGGCGCCTTCTATGGACCGAAGATCTCCGTGCAGGCGCGCGACGCGATCGGCCGGACCTGGCAGATGTCGACGATCCAGGTGGACTTCCAGTTTCCGCAGCGCTTCGACCTGCACTTCATCGACGACACCGGCGCCGAAGAGCAGCCGATCATGATCCATCGCGCACTCTTCGGATCCATCGAGCGCTTCTTCGGCATCCTGCTCGAGCACTACGCGGGCCACTTCCCGTTGTGGCTGGCGCCGGTGCAGTGCGCGATCGTCCCTGTGCAGGACGACAGCGAGGAAGTGATGGCCTCCATTGGGAGTCTCGCGGCGGACATGCGCACGCGTGGGTTGCGCGCGGCGGTCGACGAGCGTCACGGGGAGCGTATGCAGGCGCGCGTGCGCGATGCGGAGCTCAAACGCATCCCGTATGTCGTGGTCATCGGCAAGCGCGACGTCGAGCGCGGTGACGGGGTTGTTCGCGTCCGCGACGTGCGTCGCAACCTCCAGGAGGACATCTCGGCCGGCGCGCTGATCGATCGCCTGGTCGCCGAGGTGAGCGAGCGGCGTCCCGAGTGAGACGGCCCCGGCCGCGCAGCGCGCCGGACCTTCTCGCCACCCATGCACCGCTACGGGGCGAGGCCAAGCTGCGCGCGGCACTGTCCGGCTTCAACGTGCAGGTGTCGGGCCGGGTCTGCCTCGACCTCGGCGCCGCTGCCGGCGGGTTCACCCGTGTCCTGCTCGAATCGGGGGCGTCGCGCGTGTACGCGGTCGACGCCGGCTTCGGTCAACTGCTCGGCTCGCTACGTCAGGATCCGCGGGTCGTGAACCTCGAGGCCACCAACGTCGCTGCCCTGGACTCACGCCTCGTGCCTGACGCGATCGGGGTGGTCACCGTCGACGTCTCATACCTCGCGCTCGCGGCCGCCGTCGCCCAACTCGATCGCATCACGCTCGGGCCTGGCATCGACCTGATCGGATTGGTGAAGCCGATGTTCGAGTTGCGTCTGGCGACGGCGCCCACCGATCCGACGCTCGTCGACGCGGCCACCGAGCGCGCCGCCGCCGGCATCGCCGCGGCCGGCTGGAACGTCGTCGGGACGATGCCCTCGCCGGTCCTCGGTGGGCGAGGGGCTGTCGAGGCCCTGCTCCACGCCCGTCGATCACCATGACACCACAGCAGGTTTGGGCCTCCCGCGACCGTGTTATATTCATCGCCCGACGCCTGTCCGAGGCGCCGCAAAGCAGGACCGCCAGGTACGGTCCTCACCTTCCCGGGCTTGCCTTGAAGGTCCAGCACCCGAACCCTGGATAGCGGAACCGCTGTCCAGTTTTTTGTATCCACAAGGAGGCCGCGCCGATCGCATTCCGAGAGCTCAGGGTTAACGACCAGATCCGCATCCCTTCCGTCCGCCTCTTCGACGACACCACAGGCGAACAGCTGGGAATCGTCACCATTGAGAAGGCACGGGAGCTCGCAGCCCAGCGCGAACTCGACCTGGTCGAGGTAGCCCCCCAGGCCCAACCGCCGGTGGCCCGTCTCATGGACTACGGACGATTCAAGTTCGA
>Ga0182015_10003527_pt1 | contig 17480 bp, 16 predicted proteins | sample 712P3MmetaG_FD_120478 | JGI IMG/M metagenome (GOLD analysis project Ga0182015, IMG submission 120478) | Permafrost microbial communities from Stordalen Mire, Sweden - 712P3M metaG | ecosystem: Environmental > Terrestrial > Soil > Wetlands > Permafrost | place: Sweden: Stordalen | collected... | reverse complement strand
TCTCGGTCTTGGAGTTGCCTAGCCACACGATAGCCCAAACAGAAACCGCATTGGGCGATAGAATTGAGATCAAGCTAAAGGAGGACGCCGGGCCCTGAAGGAGCGCGGCTTTCAGCCGCACGGCCGGGTAGCGCAGGGCTCCCGCTGAGCCTTTGGCTGACGCAGTTGCTTTGACCCGCATCTTATGGGTGGCGCAGCAATTTGAGCCGAGTATTTGGGTGGCGCAGCGCTTTCAGCGCTGCGAAAAGAGTCCGCCCAGATGTGGGCTTTAGCTCCCGAGGTCGAATACAGGAAGCACTTTAATTATTCTCCGTGACCGATACTCTCCAACTCGAAAACGCGATCCATCTCCACGACGCGCCCAAACTCCTGGTCGAGTGGTCCTCGCCCTGGCAGGAGTTCACCACCTCCATCCGCCCCGCCTTTGCCCGTTCCGCCGCGCGCCTGGCCGGCGAGGCCCCTCACGGTCTTTTTCCTTATCATGGACTGCTTGCCTCGTGGTTTCTGGAAGCGCTTCTGCTCTTCGCACTCATCATCATTCCCCGCGAAGTCAACCGCCTGCGCCCCTATGCCCCGCCCCATCTGCAGCCCGATGAAGTCATTTACTTCTCCGGCGACGAACTCCCCCGGGTCGAAGACCTGGGCGGCGCTCAGTCCGGCGCCACCGGCCGCGCCGGCGGCCACGAAGCCCATCATCGCACGCAGACCATTCACATCGCTCGCGGCGCCTCTCTCGCTCAGAAAGTCGTCGACGCTCCCAACCTTAAACTTCCCGCTTCCTCCACCGCCGTCGCCAACCTGCTCGCCTTCAAGTCCAAGCCCGGACCACCTCCCACCGAAGGCCTGCACTCTTCGCTGGTTGCACCACGCCTTCCCGCAAATGTGATCCTGCCCGCTCCGCTCAACGTCGCCCGTGACCAATCCCGTGCCGGCCTCACTCTCAATTCCGTTGTCCCGCCGGCTCCCAACGTATCTTCCGGCAGATCCCGTACCGCTCCCGCTCTGAATGCTACAGTCGTGCCGCCCGCGCCCACCGCCCGTTCCGAGCACACCCTCGTCGCACCCTCTCTGAACGCCGGCATCATCGCCCCGGCGCCTGATATCTCGCGCGACCAAACCCGCGCCGCGCCTGCCTTGAACTCAACCGTGATTGCCCCCGCATCCACCCGCGTCTCCCGCGATCAGCCGCGCTCCGCGCCGGCTCTCAACGGCAGCGTCATCCCGCCCGCGCCTGCAACCGTCAGCCGTGAAGTCTCGCCCTCGCGTGTGCAGATGAACAACCTCGCGGTCGTGCCTCCACCCGTCTCCGCTCCGGAACGCGAAACTTCGCGTAGCGCACAACTCAACCTGCCCGCCCCATCCGTCGTCGCTCCTCCGCCTTCGGCCGATTCCGCTCGCAACTTGCGCCGCCTTGAAAGCAGCGGCCTCAGTACTTCTTCGCCGGCCGTAGTCCCCCCGCCACCAACTCAAGCCCCAAACGGATCGCTCGTCAGCAGCATCATCGGCAAACTTTTTGGAACGCAGGATGTGATCCCGCCTCCGCCCACTGTCGCCGCCGGAAGCAACTCAGGAACCTCACTTAACTCCGCTGGCGGATCACGCGGCGCGCTCTCCACCACCGTTATTCCGCCTCCGCCATCATATGGATCTTCCGGCGCAGGCAGCGGCGGCTCCCCTTCCGGAACGACGCGTGGCACATCGCTCGGAGCGAATATCGTTCCACCGCCTCCCTCCGTTCTCGGCTCCGGAACCGGCGGCGCAGCAGGAAATCGCTCCTCAAACGCAGGCGGTCTTGGCAATGGCCTTGCCAGCAACATCGTTCCGCCTCCACCCTCGCTCGGCGCGGGGTCAAATTCTTCTGGTTCCGGCTCCGGCAGAAAAGGCGTTGGCCTTGGCGGTCCCGGCGACGCCGGCTCCGCTCTCGCTCCTCCCAAAGGCGCTGGCGGAAGCAGCGACCGCGCGGGAATCGTCATATCGTCCCAGCCCGGCTCCAGCCTTGGCCTTCCCGGCAGCGGCGGCAAAGGCTCGCTCGCCTTATCACCCACGGGCGGCGATCAGCCCGGCCTGGGAGGTTCCGGAGGAGGTTCCAGCATCGGCCACGGCAAAGACTCCGGCAGCGGTTTGAACGGAGAAAAGTCCGGCGACGCCTCCGGTGCCGGCAAAAATGGCGCAGACCACGGCTCCGACCCCAATGCCCGCGCCGGAATCTCTCCCACCCCCGGTCCCGGCGGCGCCGGCACAGCCCCCACCGGATCGCCCGCCGTCCCCGGCGTCGACGTTCGCGGCGGCAGCACCGTCGTCACCCTCCCCAGCTTCAGTTCCGATGGCGGCAACCCTCCCAATCTCCCCGGCCGGTCTTCCGTGAAACAGCAGCAAGGCCCCGCCATCACCATCGTCGCCACCGCCAGTTCCGGCGGAGGATTTGATTTCTACGGCAAGCTCCCCGGCGACAATTACACCGTCTATGTCGATACCGCGATCGGCATGGTAGTCATGCAATTCGCCGAAGCCGATCCTAACTCCGCCGCGCATCACCCCGGCACGCTCACCGGTCCGCAAGGCCTTCGCACCGATCTCCCCGCAAATCTTCCCCGTGCCCGCGTCGTCATCAAATGCAAACTCGACGCCTCCGGCAACCTGAAAAATCTCCAGGTCCTCGAACCCGGCCCCGCCGCCATGACCGCAAAAATCATGGCCGCCCTGCCCAGTTGGAAATTCCGCCCCGCCACCCGCGGCGCTCAGCCCGTCGAAGTCAACGCCATCCTCGGCTTCAACATCGACACCAACGACCGCTATTGAGATCCATGCCGGTAGAGGGTGGGCTCGGGAAGGGCGCGACTTCAGTCGTGCCGACACGCTTCCCGCTACTCATATGCCGGCAGTACCGTGGAAGAGCGGCGCTTCAGCGCCGCGTAAAGCGCCAAAATGAATGCGGGCTTTAGCCTTTTTGCGTGAGAAACAAATTTCTGGAGAAGAGGTGCCACGGAACTACCCGACTCCAGCCCCCTCAGGGGCAGCATTCATTAGCCTGGACGTAAGTCCGGACTAATCGGTGGGACAAAGCGCGAGTCCCGCAGGAACAGCACCCGTTCTCACGCACACTCTTCAGCAGTGCCGCCGGGCGCGCCTGCAACTACTGAGCAAACTCGACAAACAGCGCGACCCAGTCGTCCCCGCCCACCACACGGAAGGTATGGCCTTTGCCCGTCAGGTCTTCGGCCAGCGAGATTCGTCCTGGCTCCGCAAGAATCTTTTGACCGCCTGCCACCTCGATCTCTGCCCGGCCACTGATCGGGATCACGTACCGGCGCTTGTCCGCGTTGTGCCAGCCTTCAAAGAACCCGGGAGCCAGGCGCACCACGTACGAACTGGTGACCTTGACCGCTGCCGACTCTTCCACGCCCGCCGGTGCTCCAGCGACGGGAGAGAATTTCACGTCGACCTGCTCGACATGCGTCAATCCATCCGCGGCGGTGTAGAGTCGCGTGGCCGTGACCGCTGCGTGCTGCTGAGCCATGACGATACTCTGCCCGCGATGTCCATACCAGATAAGAACGAAGCAGCCGGCAACAGCCACCACAACCGCTCGGCTCGCAATGGATCTCATGACGTTCTCCTGTTGGTCCTAACCCCGCCCTACAGCCTTAACCGCGCCAGCAGTCCATACGCCTTCCGAAACCACACCCGCTCCCGCCGCCGCTGATACCCCGGCATCGTCCGCCGCTGATCCAGAATTTTCTGCGCCCACGCCCGCGCTTCCTCAACCCGCCCCTGCGACTGCAGAAACACCGCGTAGTTGTAATAAGTCTCCGAGCTTGTCGAAATCTTCGTCGCCTGTCGAAAAAGACTCTCAGCCTTCTCCGCTTGCCCGGTCTGCGCGTAGGCATGCGCCAGCAGTCCCTTAGCCCGGTGAAAGTCATAGTCGGGATCTGCAGTCACCGCGCGCTCAAGGTCCGGCACTGCCGCCGCAAAGTCTCCCAACTCCACCTCCGCCACTCCTCGCCGATAAAACGGATCCACCGAGTCCGTCCGCTGCGAAATGGATCTGTCATAACATCCCCGCGCCCGCGCAAAATCCCCGTCGTCCAGATACAGCAATCCCAGCTCTTCATAGTTCCCCGCCGAAGGATTGTCCAGGATCGCCCGCTCCAACTCACGAATCCGCCGCCGTCGCGGAAACATCTGAAATGACCCGCGCAGCAACCCCGCGTCTGGAATCACTTCCGCAACAATGTAAACCACCGCGCCAATCCATCCCAGAAACAGGATGACAAAAATCCAGTACGTATCCGGCCGCCGGCGGATGAAATGCACAATCGCCACCGCCTGCAGCGCAAATCCCCACCCACCTAAGAAGAACAGAAGCGATCCCATGCGTCAGCGAATATAGCACGCGGCCTTTCGGGCTTCGGCACACCCGCCGCTGATTCGTTCCGCGGAAGTACGTGTGTCACAATATAGAGTGGATGATGCGAACACGACTGGCCGAAGCCCGATAGCCAAAGCCCGAAGCCCAGCTTTGCCGCAGTCCGCTTCCATTCGCCTCCTCGCCACCGACATCGACGGCACCCTCCTCAATCCTCAATTCAAAATTTCACCCGATGACCTCGCCGCCCTCCGCCGCGCCCGTGCCTCCGGCATCGAGATCGTCCTCGTCACCGGGCGCCGCCACACCTTTGCCCTGCCCATCGCCAAGCAGCTCGGCTTCGATCTCTGGCTCATCAGCTCCAACGGCGCCGTAACCCGCTCCCTCGCCGGAGAAACATTTCATCGCGACCTCATGCCCCGCGAAACCTGCCGTGAATTGTGCTCCGCCATGCAAGATTTCCGCGGCCACACCGTTCTTACTTTTGACAAGGAAACCAAAGGCGCAATCGTCATCGAGCACCTCGAAGCCTTGAACTCCAGCATCCGCCGCTGGCTCGAAAAGAATATGGAATACATCGAGTTCGTCGTTCCCATCGAGCGCTCCCTGGTCGACGACCCCGTGCAAGCCATGTTCTGCGGCTCCATGGCACGCATGGCCGAAGCCTTGCGCGCTCTCGAAGCCAGCTCCATGGGCAACCGAATCACCGTACTCCGCACCGAATATCCCGAGCGTGATCTCTCCATGATCGATGTGCTGAACACCGGCTGTTCCAAAGGCCACGCACTCAGCCGCTGGGCTGCCCACCGCGGCTATCATCGCGAACAGGTCATGGCCATCGGTGACAACCATAATGATGTCGAAATGCTTGAATTCGCCGGCCATCCGGTTATCATGGGAAATGCCTGCGCCGAGCTCCGCAATCGGGGCTGGAGTGTTACCCTGGGCAACGACCAATGCGGCGTCGCCGTCGCCCTCGCAGAACTGGTAACCGGCTGAACGGCGAGCAAATAGTCGGATGCGGATAGCGCGGCCTGTTTTTTGGGTAGCTTGGTTTTTGGGTGGCGCAGCGCTTCAGCGCTGCGATATGGACGCTCAAACGATTCCGGGCTTTAGCCCCTGAGGTGCACGGATGTCTGGCCTGATGCCCGAATGAAGAAAAATGTCCAACTCGGAATCTGGGCTCTCACGCTATTCATGGCGCTTCCCTGCTCAGCCGCCGACACCGCCGTGCTCCGTAACGGCTTCTCCATCCTCCACGAGCATCGCCAAATCATCGGCACCATAACCCGCCTCTACGTCTCCGCCGACGAATCCAGCTTCGTCGACATCCCCACCGCCGAAATCGACCACTTCGAAGCCGTCCCAGGCAATCCAACTCCGTCCCCCGAGCCCCAACCCGCCGCCTCCACCACTCATCCCTTCGATCTCAACGAAACCGTGAAAGCCGCCAGCGGCACTTACAAACTCGACCCCGATCTTGTCACCAGCGTCATCCGCGCCGAGAGCGGATTCAACGTCCGCGCCGTCTCCCCCAAGGGTGCGCAAGGCCTCATGCAGTTAATGCCCCAGACCGCGTCCCAGCTCGGCGTGCACAACGCCTTCGATCCCCAGGCCAACGTCGAAGCCGGCACGCGTTATCTCCGCGAACTCCTCGAGCGCTACGACTTCGACCTGGTCAAAGCCCTCGCCGCCTACAACGCCGGACCCCAGCGCGTCGAGCAATACGGCGGCGTCCCGCCTTACTTCGAAACCAAAGCCTACATAGCCCGCATCGTCCGCGACTTCAACAAAAAGAAACTCGCTGCCAAGTCCGACTCTGCACTCGCCCCTAAGAGCAATTTACCAACCAAGCCCGCCAATGCGCACGTCCTGGCCAAGCCCACCTCCACATCTCCCGTAGCGCAAAATTAGAACCGCTGGTCATTAAAAACTCCAAATCTAATTTTCAACAAAATTATCGAATTCTAAGGTACTATCCTTCACAACCAGATCGCCTGCTCCAGCACTAGAGATCGCCCCTGCTGCCGCGCAAGCGTTCTCCACTACAAAGAGGAACTAACACACGATGAAAAACCTGGCTCCGCTAAAGCCATGCCTTCTACTCACGATATTCACCTTACTCGCCTTCACCGTTGCCTGCGGCGGCGGAAGTTTCAACGATCCGCCCGGCGTGGCAAAAGCGGCCGTCGCAAGCACACCGAATCCCCTGGTGGCCCAAGTCTCAGTGGTGACCGCTTTTGGATGTCCAGGTCAAGTGATGGTTGAGTTTGGCCCCGACGCCTCTTACGGAAGAACTACAGCCTGGTATCCCGCCACCTCTGCTCGTCAGACAAACACCATCCTGGTCGCGGGAATGAAAGCCTCAACCACCTATCACATGCGCACCCAGGCCCAGGCACAATGCGCAACCAGTACGAATACATACACTGGCGCAGACTTTACCTTTACCACCGGACCGCTTCCCGCTCTTACCTTTCCAACTCTCACCGTGAGCCGCCCGAGCCCTTCCACCAGTTCTCCTGAGAATCCAGGGATAGAAATGATAGACGTGACTACCCCCAACTCGCCTGCCTTCTTCACCGACCGCGATGCTAACCCCATTTGGTTCTACGATGTGGGAAAAGGAAACTTCGCATTTCCCTTCAAACTACTTTCGAACGGCCACATCATCATGAGCATCGACGGACCATGGGTCCTTCGCGAAGTGGACCTTGCCGGTAACACGATCCGCGAGTTGTCCATCACCACTCTTGGGCAGAAAATGCAAGCCGCTGGATTCGATTTCACCCCCGCCTTCTACACTCACGATCTGTTTCCGCTTCCCAATGGCCATGTGATTGTTCTCACCAACTTCAGCAAGAATTTCACGGATCTTCCTGGCTATCCCGGCACCACCGCAGTCGTTGGAGATGCCTTGGTTGACCTGGATCAGAATTGGAATCCCGTCTGGGCCTGGAACAGCTTCGACTACCTTGATGTGAACCGTCACCTCAACGGATTACCCGACTGGACTCACAGCAACGCTATCATCTATTCCCCCGCAGACGGCAACCTGCTCCTGTCCATGCGCCACCAATCCTGGGTCCTGAAAATCGATTACAACAATGGCACCGGCGCCGGAGACATCCTCTGGAAGCTCGGCTATCAGGGCGACTTCGCTTTAACTGTAAATGGTGTGCCGAGCGACGATCCCAGCCAATGGTTTTCGTTCCAGCACTTTCCCTCTCTCGTCAGTCAAACGGGATCGCAGACTTCCCTTGCAGTCTGGGATAACGGCGACAATCGCGTCCTCGACACCAGCGGCACAGTCTGCGGCGATGTCCCCCCATATGTTCCCTGCTACTCCCGTGCCACCATTTTCAACATTGACGAGAGTGCTATGGTTGCGGACCTTGCATGGGACAATTTACCCGGCTACTTCAGCGAATGGGGAGGTAGCATCAATCAGCTTGGCAATGGAAATGTGGAGTTCGATGTGAATGACCCACTTTCTTCACCCATCCCCAACCTCGCCTCCGAAGTGCAGGAAGTAACGCCCACTTCTCCCTCGCAAATAGTCTGGAAACTCGATTTCTCCGGCGCCAGCCAAAACCAGTACGCCTACCGTGCCTATCGCGTCCCCAGTCTCTATCCCGGCGTGACGTGGCAGTATTGAGTACATCGGGAGCGGGGCGTACGCCGCCTTGCTCCTGTTCTTCTCATGGCTCCCTTTAATACCTGCGCAAAAACGTGAAGAATGCGATTTTGGGTGGTGCCGCGAGATCTGAGATTTAGTCTCGTCAACGATCTTGATTACGACGCTGTGATCTTGGTTTTGGGATAGTGCAGTGATCTTGATTTTGGGGTGGTGCAGCGCATCAGCGCTACAATACCTAATCAAACTGGCTTTAAGCCGCATGCGATCGAACTACCCGAACTTTCTACTTCGCTTTCTCCACAGGACCAATCTCAACCCGCACCGCCTTCACATTGTCCGATTTCGCCGTATCCACGCGGATGACCCCTGTACTTCCATTCGCGTCGCGCATCTCAACCGTCTGCGTTGCCTGCGCTCCCGAGCTCCCCGTCCGCACCGCATCCGTCGCCACCACGCTCACCCGCACCCCCGCCCCCGGATCTCCCGGGTCCACTTGCTCCACCTGCTGCTTCGTCGTCTGCCGTCCATCCCCGCTGCCTTGCTGCGCCGTCGTCTCCCTCTGCACCAGATGCAAGCTGCCGTCCCTGGGTGTTCCCGGAACATCGGCGGAATAGCTCTCCACCGTTTCGCGCTTCTCCGCCCCGCCGCCAGACTCCTTACTCACCGTGCGCGACTCTTCCTCCAACTTCCCGTCAGCATCCGGTCGGGACACAACTTCCTCGCGGCTGCCGTTCTCACCATCCTGCTTCACCGTGCTATGCCGCACTTCACCCACCTGCCAGTTTCCTTCGCCATCGGGAAGCAGCGTCGTTGTTTTCGTTTCGACCGTGTCGCCGCTCCGCTTTGCCCGCTCTTCGATCCTCGTCGCAGGCGCCAATCCACCATCAATGCCCGGCAGCATCACCGTAGTCTTCGTCTCCGTCACGTCTGCGCCGATCTTTTTCGTTTCCTCGATCTCCCGCTGCACCACCTGCAGATTACCGTTCCCGTCAGGATTCGACGTAGCCCGCACCACCTTCATATCTCCGCCCGGCAGCGACTGCTTTTCTTCTTCCGTCTCCTGCACCAGCGTTCTTTCTCCACTGCCCAAGCCGAACGTTCGAGTCGTCGTCCGCACCGTGCTGCCGTTCACCTGCACCGACTCTTTTTCAATAACCTGGTAAGGCTCGTAGTTCCCGTTCTCTCCCAGCCGCTCGACGGTTTGTTTATCCACCGTTCGATTGCCGCTCCGGACGTGGCTTTCCACCGTCCGCGTCGGATTCACGCTCCCGTCCTGCGACCCCCTCGTCGCCGTCCACGACTCCGGCGCACTCGAGCTTGAAGAGGACGTTGCAGAAGATGACGCGGCAGAAGAGGATGCGGCAGAAGAGGATGACGACGAATCACTCGTTTGCCCCCAAAGCCCCACACTGAGAAAGAATGCCCCCACTCCCAGCAGCAGGGCCTTGATCAGATATGGCATCCACACCCGCCCTCGCGACGACCCTCCGAGTTCATTCCGCCTGGAAATCTGATCCACAGTTAGCATCACCGGCGTACCTCCTGCCCATATTCATTCTCCGCCCGCCAGCACCAGGAGTCCAGCGCAACCTCAAACCGCTGTCATCCTGAGGCAGCGGAGTCCTCGGCTTCGCCGGGGGACCCCCCAACGAAGGACCTATGCAACTCGGCACCACCACCACCGGGGGGTGCCCCATCCTTGCGCGTTCTTTGCGCAAGGGTGGGATTCCACTGCCCTGTCCCTCTTGGTATTTTCCCTGACCGCACCACTCCACCCCTCTCCGCCACTCTCCCGATGCTCCCAAGCGCGCTGTGCTTTACCAGGCCGGAGCCCACCGACGACTGGGCGAACTGTCCTGCAAGGAGCGACAGCGACGAAGCTGGACAGTTCGTGGGCAAGTGGGCGGGGAGCGCCGGAGCCATGGCGCAGGAAGGAGCAAAGCGACGACCGCAGCCCCGGCGAAGGCGCTGCGTCCATCTTCCCCGCATCGGGAATCCGCCTCGGAACAAAAGAATCGGGCCGCCCGCAGGCGACCCGATTAGTTCCTAACTGATAGCTAAAAGCTGACGGCTGAGAGCTAGTCTCCCGCCACCGGCTCGGCAACTTCCGGCTTCGCAGCTTGCGCCCCATTCCCATTCGGCTTGCCCAGCGCACCCAGCGGAATAAATCCATTCTCAGCGACTGCAGGTTTTTCCTTCAACACAACTTCGCGATACATCGCAGCCATGCGCGCGTTGTAAGCCTCATCATTCTTCTGCGGCCCGCGATGTCCCGGTACAGGCGTTTCGGAGTGGTCAACCGCCAAAGCCGCTTTCGCGTCTCTCGCCCGCTTCTTCTCCTCACGCGCGTTCTTCGCGATCCCCAAATTGTCCAGATCGTGTTGCAACTCCGTCGTCACAATATTCTCGCGCAGCAGAAGTGTATGGCTCTCGTCGTCCATCTTCACTTTCTTCCCGCCCGCAAAAATCTCGTGCCGTCCGTGTTCTTCGTACCACTTGGTCAGCGTAGCCGTCATGTGCATCTTCTCGATGATGTTCCGCCAGCCCACGCCCGTGTTGTAAGCGCAGAACGAAATCTCCCCTTCCTGCGTCGCGTAAGGAATAATGCACTGCTCCGTCCGCCGGAAGTCATAGTTGAACAGATCCTGGAACCACATCCCCGCGATAAACAGGAAGTTCCATCGATCTTGCCGCCGCTTCATCACATCCTCAACGCTGCGGTCCGGACCCACCTTCCCATAATTCTTCCCGGTCGCATTAAAGTTCTTATCGAACTTCCGCAACAGATCCATCAACTTAAAATGCGTCGGCGCTTGAAACGGATCGTAGTTCTTCATCAGACACAGCGCCATCCCCACCACTGTCAAAAACTTCCCTCGCGCCGCGTCGTTCACCTTCGCAATATCCTTCGCCAACTGGTCCCCCGCCAAAAATGCAGTCACGGGAACCGCCTCCTTAGTTTCCTTATCAATCATCACCGCCATCCCCGTCCCACAGTTCGGGTGACAACCGCACGATAGTTGGCCCCAGTCGTTTTTGACGTCGTTGGCGTGCATTAAGTCGGCCCAGTCGGAGAAAGTTCCCATGAACGAAATCGGAAACCAGTCGCGGCTGGGTTCGCCTAATCCGGTTTGATTTTTTACATCGTGGGCCAGATGGCTGAGGGTATAGCGCTGAGCTTGGCGACGGTCGTCGGTGACCGCCTCGTCGCGGCCGGTGAAGCTTACGGGTTGGAATGACAGGAAGCTGATCGTCTTTGGATTATCCAGCGCGAACTTGATGATGCGGCCGACTTGTTCGTTGTTGATGCCGTTGACGATCGTTACTACTGGAACGATTTCTACTCCAGCGTTGTGCAGGTTCTCGATAGCCTTCAGTTTCACGTCGAACAGATTGCCGACCATGCGGTGGGCGTTGGCGGCATTGCCGATGCCATCGAATTGCAAGTAGGCGTAGCGCATACCGGCTTCGACGGCCTGCTGGCAGAATTCAAAGCTCTTCGCGAATTCGATTCCGTTGGTTGCCGCTTGAACGGAGTTGTATCCGACTTTGCGGGCGTAGCGAACGGCGTCCAGGAAATAGGGCGACAACGTGGGCTCGCCGCCGGAGAACTGCACGCTCATCTGCCGGCGCGGCTTGATAGTGATGGCGTTGTCGAGCATGGTCTTGATTTCTTCCCATTGCAGTTCGTGGACGAAGCCGACCTGGTTGGCGTCCATGAAGCAGGGATCGCACATCATGTTGCAGCGGTTGGTGAGATCGATGGTGAGCACCGAGCCGCGGCCGTACTTCACAGTCGAGGAGCCGTGATGGTGGAGCTTCTCATCGTTGTGGGCGGCGATGTCGCGGCCGGGGAAAACGTCCTCGAGGTGCTTGGAGAAATCGGTGTCGATCGACATCACGTCTTCGAAGTGGCCGTGGATGGGGCAGTCCTTCACCATCAGAATTCTGCCGTCGCGCTCGACGATGGTGGCTTTGATCTCGCCGATCTTTTCATTCATCAGCACTTCGTGCGGCAGTTTGCCGTCGAGAATCTGCTGGCGGATTTCAGGGACACACTTGGGGCAGAGCGAATCGGTGGAGCGGGGCCAGCCGAGCGGTGGCTTGGATTTTTCGTAGGACTTGAGCAGAGGCTTGTCGGACCATTTAGGGGTGGGCGAAGGGTTCTGCTTGATCTGATTCAAGCGGTCGAAGACAACCCAAGCGCCTTTGGCGGCGACGGTGACTGCTTTTTCCACGTACTTGATCGGCTTGCGCATGTTGGCTGTTGGCTCCTGGCGTTGTTGTCAGGTTTTAGGCTTGGGTGTTCGGTCTTAGGAAGACCCGGCGGAACTTTGCCTCGGCTTGCCTGAAGATCCTAGCCCACAAAACCCAATCACCTGTGGCTCTCCCCGGGAATTGAACCTGGTTCTTACACTTTTCCCTGGGTATTAGTCTGGAGCCATGCTATTGGAGGGCAAGGAGATGCGCATCTTTATCCCAACGAACGGGGGAAAAATGGGGTTTAGCGGTTGAATGGGGGATTGGGTGGAGGTAAGTTGTTGAAAGGAATGGGGGACCACGTTTCGATTGGGAGAGGTCGCAGAAGTATTTTTGCATTTGCCGCGCAGCTGAGTGGGGGCTAGAATTTGGTCATGTCTCCCGAAACCGACGAATTGCTTCAGAAGGCCATGTCGCTTCCACCCGAAGATCGGGCTTCCCTCGCCAGTTCTCTGATCGATAGTTTGGATCAGACCGTGGATGAAGATGCGGAGATAGCTTGGCAACAGGAAATTGCCCGCCGCATGGATGAGGTGACTTCGGGCAAGGTCAAAACTATTCCGTGGCGCGAAGTTCAGCGGAAGAGCCGGGCGCTGCTGCACGGGAAGTAGTCGATGCATGCCAAGCCGCTGGAGCTTCATCCCGAAGCGGAAGAAGATTACCTGAATGCGCTGGCTTGGTATCGTGACCAGAGCCTCTCCGCGGCGATGAAGCTAGAGGATGCTTTTTGGCGAGCTATCCAGACAGTCGAAGATGCGCCTGAGCGTTGGCCTGTTTACTTCTCTCACTTTCGCCGATATACACTTCACCAGTTTCCCTTCAGCGTTGTGTACCGTATCGAGTCCTCGCGGACGTTTGTGCTGGCAGTTGCGCATGGGCGTCGGAGGCCAGGATATTGGAAGGACCGGGTGTGATTTGGTTGTAGGCAGGAGCGAAGATGGCCAGGAATTTTCGTGAACTGGAAGCAAAGATGTCGCCGGAATCGCGGGCGCGGTCCGATGCCAAGGCGCAAAAGATGATCGCAGAGATGGCATTGGATGAACTGCGCGAGGCGCGGGAGATGACGCGGGTGCATCTTGCAAAGATATTGGGAGTGAATCAGGCGGCGGTGTCGAAGCTGGAACGGCGCGCGGATATGTACGTGAGCACGTTGCAGAGTTTTGTGAAGGCGATGGGCGGGGAGTTGAAGATCACGGCGCGGTTTCCGGAGGGGACCGTGGAGATTAATCAGTTCGAGGATGTGAAGAAGGCCGCGGGAGAATAGGTTGGTGCGGTGGCGGCCTTCCCCACTTCTCGCGAAGGACGCGAGAAATGAGGCACCCAGATGTGGGCCACCCGCCGCTGGATGGAAATGGAGAACCGCTTCGTGATGATGGAGGGCTATTTCGATGAGAGCGGTATCCATGACGGTGCCAAAGTGTGCATTGTTGCTGGTTACTACGGAGGCCAAGCCGCTTGGCGCAAATTCGAGAACGAATGGAACGCAATACTCTCCGAATATTCGGGGCTGGCGGACTACGGCTTTCATGCGAAAGAGTTCTTTGGACGAAACGGGGAAAAACGGGTTGGGAAATATAAGGGATGGTCGGATGAACAAGCCCGCACATTCTTGAATCGTCTTGTCCAAGCCATCGTGCGCAATAGAATTTTCCCGATAGGGTACGGTGTCGTCGTGGAGGACTTCTTGGCATTGCCCCTAGTTAGCAGACAGTGGCTCACCGGCGCAAAGTTTAGAAAATCCGATGGGAAAGTCGTAACCAGCGGATGTCCAAGCAAAAGTTATTACTTGCCGTTTAACTTTTGTATGCTCAAATCCGCCAAATTATCAAATGCTAATTCAGTCGATAAAATACATTTCTTTGTTGGGTTAGACAGGTCATTCCATGAATACGCTAGTGATCTGTACAAACACACTTTAGTGGATGATCGTCTCGAAGAATCGCATCGTGATCTACTCGGAACGATTGCCTACCCCCTCAGTAAAGATACCCCAGGCATTCAAGCCGCAGACCTGTTGGCTTACCGCCTCTATCGTGGGGCCAAGGACGCACTCTCCAATCCGAATTACGCCCCATCGCCCCTTATGCTGAAACTCTTAAAGAATTGGAAGGGAACCCTGTCGTTTAGGTTGATGAATAGCGTACTGTTTGCGCAGATGGAAACAGAAGGCAAAGCAGCCTATGAGCGGATGATGAAGGGGGCATAATTCTCGGGCGGACAGACGGCCCAATCCTTTGCGTCTTTTGCAAAGAGTGGGAATTCCGATCTGTCGGGGCACGATCCCCGTTGAGAACCTCGCTCGCTCCCAAATATTTCCACAGCCCCTCTGTGACATCCAACCTTGTCCCGCCATCAAACTTGCGCGATCATGGTCGAGGCCATGACGGTCGGGAGAGCTCGCATCGTTGCCCATGTAACTCCTTTATTTCTTATTATTTAGCAGCTAAGCTCTTTGTCATCCATATTTTACGGAGAATTTCCCGCTAACCCGATGATTCCACCACACCCCTACTGGTAGGGGTCCACCGAAAAGTGATTCGGAGGCACACGCAAACGAGCCCGAATCAATCAGCCTCCTGGGATTTATTTTGATAAGGAATTCACAGCGGAACAAGCAGGTCAGAGGCGACGCACCGAGCCTGCACAGGACAACAGGTTTGGCTTTGCTACAATCTCCTTATTATGAGCCTGCATTCGTCATTTGCCGATGTTTCGACCGCGATTGAGGAGATCCGCGCGGGGCGCATGATTGTGGTGGTGGACGACGAGGATCGCGAAAACGAAGGCGATCTCACGCTGGCGGCGGAGAAAGTGACTCCGGAAGCGATCAACTTCATGGCCAAATATGGGCGCGGGCTGGTGTGCCTGGCGATGACGGAGGAGCGGCTGGATCATCTGCGGCTGGGGCCGATGAGCGTGGAGAATACCTCGCAATATGGGACGGCGTTTTGCGAGGCAATCGATGCGCGGGTGGGCGTGACGACAGGGATATCTGCATATGACCGGGCGCGCACGATTCAGGTGGCGATCGATCCGGCGACGAAGGCAACGGACCTGGCGCGGCCGGGACACGTGTTTCCGCTGCGCGCACGAAAGGGCGGGGTGTTGGTGCGCGCCGGGCAGACTGAGGCGTCGGTGGACCTGGCGCGGCTGGCGGGGATGATTCCGGCGGGGATTATTTGCGAAATCATGAAGGACGATGGAACCATGGCGCGGGTTCCGGACCTGATCGAGTTCTGCAAGCAGCACGGCCTGAAGATGCTAACCGTGGCGGAGCTGATCCGGTATCGCATGGCGCATGAGAGATATGTACATCGCGTGGGCGAGGCGCTGGTGCAGACGCGCTTTGGCGAGTTTCGGCTGATCGCTTATGAGAGCGAAGTGGACGGTGGGGAGTCGCATGTGGCGTTGATTCGCGGCGACGTGGAGGGCGTTCATAAGCACGACGATTCGCCGGTGCTGGTGCGCATGCACGCGCATTGCCTGATGGGTGACGTGTTTGGGTCTACCGGGTGCGAGTGCCATGCGACGCTGGAAGGGTCGATGCGGCGGATTGCGGAGGAGGGACGCGGGGCGCTGATCTACCTGCATCAGACTTCGCAGGGCTTCTCGGTGGAAAAAGTTGGCGAGCGCGGCGCGCTTACGTTTCACAAGGGGCGCAAGCTGCCGGCGTTGCTGGACAACGAACGGCAGACGCAGCGCGAAATCGGAATTGGAGCGCAGATACTTTCGGATCTGAATCTGAGGCGAATCCGGCTGCTGACGAACCGGCCGAAACGTGTGGCGGCGCTGGAAGGGTTTGGGATTGAGATTGTCGATCAGGTTCCGGTGGAGTTAAGCGGAGTACGGGCGGGAAAACGCTGAGAACCGCAGGACGCGGTCCCGGGATTTTTTAGAAGGGCTTGCGCACGACGACTTCAGCCTCGCGAATGAAGAACTGCGCAGAACATTGCTCGGAGCCGCAGATGACGGGGACGAGACCGTTGATTTGCCGGCGCGTGATCAGCCCCAGCATGCCGCAGGATGGGCAGGCCAGCACGGCCCAGTAGGGATCTTCCTTTTCGCCGACTTCGCCGGCGTTTTCGAGCACAAAGACGGTTCCGGGCTGCATTTGTTCCGGAATCCATTCGTTCAGGATGTCCAGTTCGCCGACCATATGTTCCTCCTTGTGAACCACTTTGTGAACGCAAACCTTCTGCCTAAGAGACCTTTCTAGCACGCCGACGCTCGGCTAGTGACGTTACGGAGGTACTCGCCTTCATTGCGATGACATCGGCGCGCACCTGACGGACCGCGTCGCTGAGGCAGACTCCCAAAATGGGCTGGCTGGAATTCCTCAGGATGTCCACGATCTGGCGAGCCGAGGTTTCGAGATACAGATGGGTGCCGTCGGTGAGCAGGTGAACGTCGGAGTTGCGGCCGACAATTTCGGCCAGGCCTTTGCCGAACTCGCGTGCTAGAAAACGCATGACCTTGCGGACTCCCTGCAGGGAAAAGCCTTTGCGGCGCAACTCGCAGATGACGGCGATTTCAGTAAGGTTCTGCATGGAGTAGAGCCGGCGATGGCCCTGACGCTCGGGCTTGACCACTCCGCGCTCGTCCCACCACTGGAGCTGGCGGGCGGTGATGCCGGTCAAGGCGATTACATCGTGTGATGGAAAGCGGTCTTGCATTCTTCCCCGTTTATGTTTGAAACAATGTGCAAGATAAATGTTTGAAACATTTTAGACGTGAGTGGGCGGGTGTCAACGAAGAATTGTGGGAGGAGGGTTAACTAAGAGAGTGCGTGGGGGTGTGAGTCGGACGGTCCGTGGCTGGTGCACAGTCCGAAACAGGGCGACCACAGGGGCTGAAGCCCGCATCGACCCTAGAGGCTTACGCGGCGCTGAAGCGCCGCTCTTCCACGGCAGTGCTTGCATTTGTGAGCTTTCCGCAAGCGCTGGAGGCGCGTTTCTTTCAACGCCGCGTCTATTACCGGACACTCATACGTTAACGAGAATTGAGAGAACCGCCGCCGACGAAGTGGACGATTTCCAGGCGGTCGCCATCTTTCAGCAAAGTTTCCGGCCAGCGGTTGCGGGGAACGATGTCGCGGTTGAGTTCGACGGCGACGCGGTCAGACTTCATGGAGAGGGATTCGATCAGGGCCGCGAGGGTGAATTGGGCGGGGGGCGGTGGATCCGCGAAGGGGTGTTCTTCTCCGTTGATATAAAG
>Ga0182015_10003526_pt1 | contig 17484 bp, 21 predicted proteins | sample 712P3MmetaG_FD_120478 | JGI IMG/M metagenome (GOLD analysis project Ga0182015, IMG submission 120478) | Permafrost microbial communities from Stordalen Mire, Sweden - 712P3M metaG | ecosystem: Environmental > Terrestrial > Soil > Wetlands > Permafrost | place: Sweden: Stordalen | collected... | reverse complement strand
ATCGAGCAATGCCGTTCTCCTCACCTTGTTTTCGAACCTTCGAACAGTCCGAAAACCTAGGCAGGAAGCGGCGTTGCTCGCTTCTCAGCTGCTCACGGCACCCACGGAAGAGTCACAAGAGCCCAAAATATCCGATGCAGTCGTATACGCATCAAGGCTCGACGCGTTTCGCGAGTTCCGCTCAGCCTTCTACGCCGGAGTCGACCCGGACCCACTCGCCCATGGGCAGGACATCGTCTTCTTCGACTATCAAACGCTCGGTTTGGCCGTGGTGGGATTCTCGTCTTGGCACGGCAACGACTGCTTCTGCGATGTCGGCGAGATTGATGTCCGCCTCGTTGCGCTCTCTCGCAGCTTGCTAGCGAAGACCAAGGCGCCCGTCGCCGTCGCAGTGTGGCATCACAACCTCGTTGGTGGGCCCCGGGCTCGTGACTACATGGACCAGCGGGTAGTTCACCAACTCATCGACTATGGATTCAGCCTAGGCCTGCACGGCCACCAGCACTACCCCGGGGCAGCGCCGTACGAGCTGCGGCTTCCGAACCGAACATCAATGGCTGTAATCAGTGCCGGCTCGCTTGCCGTTGGCGACCGGGAGTTACCGATGGGTGAACGAAGACAGTTCAACGTAGTTGTCCTTGACCCGCAGGCGCAGAGCGTAACGATCCACGTGCGGGCGATGTCGGCTGAGGGGGTCTTCACGGGGTCGCACCGCGACGACTTCGGGGGCAACACGTCCATTTTCCTCCCCCTTCTGCACTCTCCTGCCCGCCCATCGTCGCCTTCGGCGGTGCGAGTGCTAGACGACGCGATGAACGCAGCGCGTCGTGGGGATTACTCGGTAGCCCTCAAGCTCTTAAGCCGCGTCGACCCTTCTCATGATATTGCGAAGCGTCAGGTCAAGATCGAGGCGCTGCGTGGCCTCGGGCTCGAGAATGAGCTCATCACCCTGCTTGAGCCTCCGCAGTCGGGCGACGAACTCATCCAACTCGTCGCGATGCGGCTGAAGCGCAACGAGGTGGACTCGGCCGAGTTGGCACTCAACGAGGCTCAACACCTCTTAGACACAGGCACCGCCCGCGACGCGCGCGCACGAATCAACGCTCGGAAGGTGGAACTGTGACGAACCCCGATCGCAGAATCGCGTTCAAGGTCGAGTTCTCTCGGATCTTGGATCTGCTGGCCGACCAGATCTACCAATCGCCACTTGCCCTGCTTCGCGAGAACACACAGAACGCTTTCGACGCCATCCGTATGCGCGGTGCCCTCGGGCAACCCTTCAAGCCGGCAATCGTGGTGAGCGTCACACCCGACTACATCGTTCTCTCGGATAACGGCGTCGGCATGACGGCCAACGAGATCGAAGAGAACTTCTGGTATGCCGGGCGCAGCGGCAAGAACACGGAGGCAGCTCGAGCGGCGGGCGTTGTCGGGACATTCGGCATCGGTGCCATGGCTAACTTTGGCATAGCGGACGAACTGACCGTAGAGAGCGAATCGGCGGTTACCGGGACGCGGACACTCTCGTCGGTCCGGAAAGAAGACCTCTCAACGGAAACGAGGGGTATCTCTGTCTCTGAGCTCAAACCCACAGGCGAGCCAGGGACGACCGTGCGTGCGCATCTCGATGCAGCCCACACGGTAAACCTCACCGAGGCTCATCGATACTTACTCGACGTAGTGGAGTTCCTTGACGTCCCCGTCGTCTTCAACGGCGAGAACATCAGCGGGGCGGCGCCGAGATCAGTACTCCCCTCCGAGAAGTCGGCTTGGTCCGAACGCATCCCCGGTGCGCCGCTCGCGGGTATCACATTTGGGCACATCGATCTACTTGGGATGGCATCGGGCGAGCTTCGACTCGTTGCAGAGGGAATTCATTCCCCCGTCGGGCTGGGCCGCGAAGGGACCATCGTTCTTGTGCAGGGCCGCAACTCGATCAGAACTCTTCGTTCCGGTTTCGGCCTCGCGACAGTGGCGATGCAATCACGCTACCAGTGGGGCGGTATCGCCGATCTTCCGTTCATTACGCCGACTGCTGGCCGGGAAGCATTGGACGCGGCCTCCAACCAGCAGCTGCAGCAACTCATTGCGGCAATCGACCAAACTGTCTCTCCGGTTGCGGCAACGCACGGTGAGTCCTTCGGGAATGACGGCTTTCTCCAGTGGATCCTCAACACAAGGCAGTTCAGCCTGTGCGGGCCTTTGGAGGTAACACCGCGACCAGGTGGTGAGCCACGGCCCATGAAAGAGGTTGTGCGCCGCGGGGGTGTGAGGTATTACGGCGGGCACGATGAGTCGGTGATTGCCGCCTACGCTAGCCAGGACGAGCCCCTCGTTGTGCTGTCTCGTCGTTCACCGCGGCGAGACTGTGAACTGGGATTCCTACAGGCGGCAGGAGTCGGAGAGGTGGACGTCAGCCCGCGAGTCACGGGCGAGTTGCCGGTCGGCCGACAAAGCTACGCTGAAACGGCGCTCGCGACGAGAGTTGCGCGGATCCTCGAGGAGGACTACTTCCTCGGGGCTGACTTGCGATTCGGATCGATCTCGGGTGGACTGCCCCTGCTCGTGACCGAGCGAACCATCCCGATCGTCATCTACCTCGATCCGGACTCAACAGCAGTTGCACCACTCCTCAGGCTCTATGAAGAGGACTTCAACGCCTTCTCTCCGTTCACAAAGGACTTCGTCCGAACGACGGTGTTCCCGCGCGTTTCGAATCTAGTCCCGAGCAGCACCCGACAAGGAGCGGAGGCATTCCTTCGGCATCTTCGGACAAATCGTGAGTGGTTCGAGTACGAACTCGATGACAAGGCTGATCTGGAAGATATCTGGGAAGAGCTTCGAGCAGGCCGGCTCAGCGTAGCTCAAGCCGCAGAGCGGCTCACAGACCTCGGTCGTTCAGTGGTCGAGGTGAGCACTGCGTCGACTGCCCCCGTATCGTCTGTGGTGCAAGACATAGGAACCGATGACGAGAGCGGCGATGGGGTTCCGAATGAGTTTGCAGCACGCCCACCGATTGACCGGCGCGAAAAAGAGACGAGCGCCCGCATTCTCACCAGCGACACGCCGGTGAACGGGTTTCGGTGCTTCCTCTCGGTGAGCGACCGGGTCCAGCGTGAGAAGGGAGACTTCTTCCTTCAGCCCCACACAGCAGAAGTCGTTTGGGGCGGCCGAAAAGTTGTCTTTGTATTCCAGCATCACTCTGGTCGCTTCGGCCTCTATTACGATATTCTCTGCCCGGGCCTTGTCGGCGATACGTCTGGAGGCGGGCCGCAGGTGTCGTCGACCATCCTCGCCAAGGACAGGACTTTTATCCCGGTACCCGACGAGATCGCCACAACGTTTCTGCCCAGAGCGGGTGAGCGGAAGCGTCTCGAGGTGCGATGCGACATCCTCTATCTCGAGAGCGATCTCTAGGTGGTCTAGGTACGGGTCGCCGTTGACACCCGCCCCCTCCGTGTTCAACTACGACGTTCGGGTTATGAGTCCGCTCCGAGCCTTCTCTGGGGCCTGTTCGAGTCGGCTCCAGTCGGCTTGAATTATGACTCTACCTGGGCTTTCTTCGCGGCACCTTGAGAGGGCAGGAACGATCAATCACGGCTGGCAAGACAAAAGTAGGGCAAAATTAGGGGGGGTAATTTTGTGCTCGACCTTCGGGTTCTGCCCCGATAAGCGCACTGGCCGACCTTTGGGTACTACCTGACGACCCCATCGGCCGACCTTCGGGTACCACGCTACGACTGCCTGGTTCTCTTCGCCAGACCTTCGGGTTCCGCCCCGATGGCTGAATACTTACGCCGGAGGAACCCGTCTTTCTCCGTCCACACAACGCTTGGCTGGACGATCGTGAAGACACAGTACGCCCCGGTCCAGTACGTCCTCGTGCCGCGCACTCTGACGACATGCTTGATGGTGTGGAGACGAAGACCTTCAACCAATTGCTCACACCCGTGACCCACGGAGGCTGAGGATTTCCCCACTCGGCTTCCTCGCGAGCAGCGTCACGTCGGAACTCGCAACCGAGATGCAGCAAGAGGCGATCGGATGGTGCGATCTCCGCGAGAACGTTCCCGAGCAGACACGACTCCAGGACCGGCTAGCGTTAGAACACGTCAGCTAGTGAGACATAAGAGCGCGTCAGATGGCGAATCAGGCAGGTCGCTCGGCCCGAGCTGAGTACGAACGACGGAGCGCCCGCGATAGAGCCAACGGGCCCCGGTTCTCGCTTGCAATCTTGAGAGTTCTCTTGTTGGCCTGCGGCACTTATGTCGCCGTGCGTTTGGCCGTGGCCGTTCTCAACCACTCTTTTGAGGGTCTTGACAAGAAGGCGGGGCTGAAGGAAGCCGTGACACCACAATTCAGCGGTGGCCTGGCTAATGAGTTTGGTCTGCTCTTCGCAGTGTTGGTCGGCGTCTTCGTTGCCGTCCGTATCTGGGCGCCCCGCCAAAGCACGGTTGCCTGGCGCCAGGGAGCCGAAGGGGAAGAAAGGCTCGGGCACCACCTCGACCAACTCACGGGCGAAGGCTTCGTGATCCTTCACGACCGACGAGTACCTGGGTCGCCGGCAAATATCGACCATCTCGTGATCGGACCGACTGGCGTGTTCGTCGTCGATGCGAAGAACTTCAGTCACCAGCTCTCCTTGGCCAAGGGCACTCTGTGGACGGGCAGGTACCCTGTCAGGCTTTCGAGCACACGGAACGAGGCACAGAGGGCCGAGACGGCTCTTGCTTCGCTGGATCTAGGCCGTGCGGTTGAGGTCTTGCCTCTTGTGTGCGCGGTGGGAACTGCACGCCTCCCACGCCGGACAGTGGACCTCGACGGCGTGCGTGTGGTGTCAGATTGGCAGACGCTGATGGCCGAGATTCGCAAACGCCCCACCGTGCTGACTGACGCGGAGATAGAGAGGTTGTCGATGCGAGCCGAGGACAGGATGCCACCTCGTTAATTAAATTGATTAACAGGCGGGGTTGGCGAACGGGCGCGAATTCGTTGAATCCAGCACTGAGGGCGGGGTTTCGAGCACGAGAGATACACCTCACACGCACTCGCGTTCTCAACTTGGGAAGCTAAATCTCTCCTTCGACAGCACACCGTGGCGCACGGACACATACGAACATCCCAGTTCAGAGGGGATGACAGCACAACGGCATACCGCTGTACACGTCAGTGCCCGCGCGATGAACGCGCGATGGGCGGCCCAACCGCGAGAACGCGCAATCACTCGCGGCTGATGGTCGGGTGGCCATTCCCGTCCGTGTCGCTCCGTCCGTCTCGCTCGAGCTGGCACACGAACTGCTCGAGCTTGCACACGAGCTTCTCCGGACTCCATCCCCTAACTTCCGCCGCGTACCGGGCCGCCATCGGGAATGAGACGCCCTCCGCGGACTGTATCCGCTTGATCCATATGAGCAGATCCAGTCCGTGGGGCTCCTCCGCGAGCGGCCTCGCTCCGGTGCGCAAGGGCGTAGGAGGGTACCTTCGTCGACTGGCCAAGTAACGACGCCTGACATAGTCGGGGTCGACGTGCCGGTCGGCGGCCACCTTGTCGTATGCGGCCTCGCTAGTCAGCCCTTCGGCCCGGAAGCCGTTGATCACAGAGACAAGGTCTGGAGGCAAGCTGCTCTCTGGACCTCGACGCTCGCTTGCGCTGAGGGCCACTCCGTGCGCGCTTAGAAGGTACTCCAGCTCGGCTATCACGATTACTCGGTGCTTCCCTCGCTCCTCCGGCACGAGCCCGCCCTCGCGCGCTGCGCGTAGGCGAATGGGCGCACGCCTAGGTGGACTCGACCAATCGGGCAACGCGGAGGCCGTCCCGTCCTCCCGAAACACGACCTGGTGCCAAAGCCCCATCAAGAGCCTCACAACAGGACCGTGCTCGCCGCACTCGCGACAGGTGCAGTCGCTCTCGGTCGAGCAAGAACCTCCGGCTGCTTGGTCGCCAGAATCCCTGTTCACGGAACTTGATCTCTTGTTCACGAAACTGTCCCTTACCCGTATCGCCGCGATGCTCGATCATCGTCGTATGAGCAAAGCACAGCAATCGATTGGCGGCACGGATCCCTCTGCCTTCCTAACGACGGGTGAGTTCGCGCGGCGTGTCCATGTCTCAACAGCGACTGTCAAGAAGCTCTGCGACGGAGGTCAGCTCGCTCACGTCGTGCTCTCTCGTCGGGGAGATAGGCGCATCCCCGCTAGCGAACTGGACAGGCTCCTGGCGGAGGCTGACGGCAAGCGACTTGGGCAACGATGACCGACGACGACCAGCTGAGCGACCTCGGTCCGCCGCTTCTGCTCACTGTCGTGCAGGCCGGCGAACTGACCGGCTTGTCGCGCTCCTCGATATACGGTCTCGTCCGAGCCGGTCGCTTGCCGATCGTGCACCCGGTAGGCCGGTCTGCTCGCATCCCGCGCGCAGCCGTCGAGGCCTTCGTCACAGAGCTTGTAGTAAGGGCAAAGTTGGATCCGTCATCCCCACAGCTCATCGCCCAGTCGAGGCCCGCGTGTCGAGGCGACTAGATGACCATGTTCGCGACATCGTTCGCCGCACTTGAGCCCACGGCGGCAAGCCGAAGAGCGGTGGCGACAAGGCAGACTTCGTGGTGCCGTATCCACGACCACACATACCTGTTCCGGATGGCCTCTGCCTCGGCGAAGGCCTACCGACCGAGGTCCTCGTGACGCGACGGAGCGGCCCACAAGGAGCCGCTCCTGAGATCCCCGCCGGCAAGCGAGAAGACCACAGGGAGGGTACCCCCAGGCAGCGCGCCGGCGGCGCCCACTGCCGCAACTGCGGACGGAACTGGACGGCGGCTGGGCAAGCGCACTGCCGAGGGCTGCTGTCAGACGGACGCCGCTGCTGTCTGCACTTCACGTGTGTCTCGGCGTTCGACGCGCACCTGCGGATCCGCGGCGACGGCGAGAGCGTGGAACACCGAGATCCGGCGACCATACGGACGAAGGCGGGCGGGCGCCGTCTCGTGCGCCGATTCGACCGGTTCGGCGAATTGTGGGGCTGGCCTGACATGGCGCCACGACGGCCGTCAGAGTCGCGGGGGATTCGCCAGAAGGCGACGGGAGCGGTCAGCGGGTCGCTTCCTCGCGGAGCTGCGACGTGAGCCGGGAATGAGCGAGGTTGAGAGTCCATCTCAACGACCGCCCGAAGGCGACAGCACGCGTTCCGTCCGTGGCGGCTTCTCTTCATCAGCGGGCTGATGAAGGCGAAGCGTCTCGACCGCCTGCCGCTTCGCTTCGGCCGGCGCGATCCCGGGTGCCTTCAGGTCGCCAGTCAGCGGCGCGTCAGCGTGACGAAGTTCCGTGCCGTGATTCACGGCGAAGCACCGCGAGCGCAAGCCGGGACGCAATCGTGATCCCTGCTCCCGACACGAGCGTGCTGAGGTTGTGCAGGCGGGGCGCAACCAAGGCGTTGCTGTGATGCGAAGAAGCGGCCCGAAGGCCGCTCCTCAGATCGTCGCTCGCCAGCTCGAAGGGGCGACGTGAACCCCCGGCGTCTGGTGCCTCCCCACACTCGCCTCCGAAGGTATGAGCTCTCCAACATCGCGCGACGCCACCTCTTGTCGCTGGGTGAGCGCGCCGTTCTGTTCGAGCTCACCGAGCGTGCCGACTACCTGAACTGGACGTGGCAGGGCTCAGCGAGTGAGCTCGCGCGAGACGCTGGCCTCGACAGGGAGATGATCTCGGCCGCGGTCATAAGGCTCGAGAGGGTCGGCCTGGTGAGCATCCTCCAGCCCTTCCGTCGGGCGCACAAGGGGATCGTCAGAGTCGACTGCTATGGCGAGCTCGTCGCCGACGCCAAGGAGCCTCTTGGTCCTCTTGCGAGAGACCCCACGATTGCTGACGAGGAGGCTCATGTCGCGGAGATCTCCGCGATACCTATTGCGGGTCCTATTGCGGGTCCTATTGCGGGTGCTATTGCGGAGATGACCGCAACGCCACTCGACCTGACCAGCCAGTTCGCTGAGCCACCTAACAGAGCAACAGCGCAACAGAGCAAGGGGGAAGGGAGTCGCGCCGAATCTTCTCGAGAAGAGAACGCGCGTGAAGCTGCAAAGAACGACGCCCAGTTCAAGAGAATACGCGCCGTCGCCGGCTTCGAGGAGAAGACGTGCAAGAAGTGCGGACTCTGGCTCGAGCCTCCGTTGCCGGAGCCCCTGAAGCCGGAGACTGACTGGTGTCTCTGCGACTTCAACAGGGTCATCCGATGAGACAGCAGTGTCAGTGGCCATTGAGAATCGCGCGCTGACGGTCACGAAAACCGCGCGTTGATGGCCACGAGAAGTGCGTCGCCGGCAGTGGGATCTAACGTGAGGTCGCGGCTCGATGGCATTGGAGAGGAGGGTCAAGTGAGCCAGGTGAACCCTGTCGAGGCCCTGCTTCGTGATCAGTTGCCTAGGTACGAGCTTGCTCTTGAGCGCAACCCCGAGGGGCCAGGAGCACCCAACGCGAGACTGCGCGTCTTGATTATTCCGTTCGTGCTCGCCAACGGTCGCCCGTTCCACCCCGCGCCCAGACCAAGGGGAGAGCACCAGGGGGCACCAGAGAAGTGCTTCGAAACAGCTCAGTTGTACGTGATCGGCCATCCCGACCATCTGTACGTCGAGGGCTTCGCTCTGGTCGGAGGCGAGCTATTCCATCACGCTTGGGCCGCTACCCCCTCCGACGGAGTCGTCGATCTCCGATGGCCCGACCCTGAGTCGTGCGCGTACTTCGGTGTCCCGTTCTCCTCCTCAAGCATCGCTGCCTTGCTTCGGGAACTCGGCCACTACGGGGACGTGTTGGAGCTGGTGGCCGCACGAGCGCAGTCATAGTCGCCCCTGGCGCAGGGGCCGCCCGAGTTGACCGAGGAGCTGGCGACCGACCGTCGCAGACCTACGCCTCCTCACCGAGGACAAAATGGGGCACGCGACGAACGCTCCGTACCGGCCTTCCCGGTGGCACGACCGCCAAGCGGAGCGTCCTACTGAGCCCGACGCGAGAAGCCTGAGATACTGGTCGGACATGGAGAACCCATGGACCGAGCTGCCACGCACCGCTCCGTTCGTCCTGCCCTCAGATCGCCCCTTCGTAGACGCCTTCAACCGCGAGCACAAGTGGGACGACAAGTACGACAAGTACCGGCTCCGGACCGAGGTGCGACCGATCCCAGCTCTCGGGAACCGTGGGGCACCCGTCGTCCTGCTCAGCCGGAACCCGGGCTTCGACGACGACGACCTTCTCACCGAAGAACATCCGAAGTGCCGATCGCTCCTCGAGGCCAATCTGACCGAGGAAGGCGACCTCGTCCACCCGGGCCTGACGCGGGAGTTCGCGGATACGGCCGGGGGAGCTTGGTGGCGCAGGTGCATGAAGGGTGTCACTCAGGCGCTCGGCTGCGATCCGAACGAGCTCGCTGGCAGCGTGCTCGCCGTAGAGTTCCACGCCTACCCGTCGAAGTCGTGGGCGCCCCTCCCGGTCACGCTGCCGTCGCAGTGGTATGGATTCGAGCTCGTGCGACGCGCAATCGAGCGGGGAGCGATGGTCGTCGTGTTGAGAGGTGCGCGCGACTGGCGTGTGGCCGTCCCCGGACTGGCCGACCATCAGCACCGCACAATTGTGCCGACCAACTACCGCCAGTCGAGCGTCAGCGAGAGAACCTGTGGCGCTCAGTTCGATGATCTACTGCGCTGCTTCGGCCCCTGACGGCTAGGCATTCGAGATCGGGCGTCCTGGAGCTTAGGCCGTCCCGTTCGCCGCCTGAGTCGCCCGGCGCTCCAACGAGTAAGCGGAGCGCCTGACGAGGACAGAACGGGAGAAGCGGCAAAAGCGCGTTACGTATGTGCTCGTCGCCGGCGACAAGGTCGCAGCATCAGCGGCCTTGTCGTTGAGGCCGAGAACGCCTGGCTGACTGGACTCTAGCTCGGCGTCGAAAATGCCGAAGATCTATGTGGTGCGAACGACGCGTTCGCATTGTTAGCTGGAACGAGAACCCACCATGACCACCCAGACCACTTCCACCAAGCAGGGCCAGTGCCACCAGTGCCACGTGCCGCTGACCCGCAACGGGCAGCCAGTCCCCCCGAGGACCTGGCACGGGAACCCGCTCTACTGCGTCGGCTGCTCCGCCAAGCTCAAGGCCTCCGTCGCCGAGAGTCGCAGGTCGGGGAGACGCAAGCCCGGCGCGGTCGCCAAGACGCTCGGCAGCATCGGCCTCATGGTCATGGTGCTCGGTATCGCCCTCGCCGTGGGCAACATCGTCGCATTCGGCATCGCCTTCGTGGTCGAGTGCATTCTCCTCGGCCGCCTGGTGAAGGCGTGGGAGCGGACGTGACCACCTGCCGGAGCAAGGCGACCGGGGACTCGGTATCGGTTAGGTCTACAGTCGATGGCCCCGAGCCGGCCTCATTCGCGGCTGACGTCCCCTTCTCCGAGGTCGCCGGAGCCGAACGGGGGCGCTAGGTCGCCGAGTTGAGCAGCGGGAGTATTCCGCATCTTCGTCCACTCTCGAGTGAGGCGCTCCGCATGCTCCGCATCGGTCCCAGAGAGGACCGCGTTGCGCTCGACGACGAGCCGATTCACTTCTGCCAATGCTCGCGCGTTAGCCACTGCGAGCGTGTCATGGAGCCAGGTGTTGATGGCGATGACGAGTCCGCCATGGCGCCTGATGAGATGTCGGAGCACGATCGTCTCGCCCTGGCCCTTCAGGAATCGTCGGGAGGAAGAGGACCACCCGTCCCACGAGGTCAGCTCCGCCACGCTTAGTTGCACCTCGCTCGTGATCTGCTGGTCGGGCGTGTTCACATTCGTCATGTTGAGCGTGTGGGCCAGAAGAGGCAGCGACCGGTGCAGCGTGAAGTTCCGTAAGTCCTGGACGAATGTCACCTCCGGGTTCGACAACAGACTCTGCTTCCTCTTGGCGAACTCATCGGGGATCGGGCCGCTCCGGCCGCGCATGATGCGTCGAGAGTGGTCGACCAGCGTCATGGCGCCAGCCACATAGTTGTGCAGACGCTGCACGGTCTCAGCCTGGAACTCGTCACGGACGTCGGGTCTATGGACATTCTGGACCAGCTCTATCGCAAGGCCCACGTCCGAAGCGGCTCGTTCGAGCAGCTCGAGGAGCTCCTTCCAGTTCGCGACGAAGACTGCCGTCAGCGTCTGCCGGAACGCGGCGCACCGGAGGTACTCCAGGTAGCCGGGATTCTCAAAGATGCGACGTTCCGCCTCGTGGAGGTGCTTGCCTAGTTCCCGGTCAGCACCGTTCTCGATCACGGCGTCTAGCTTGCCAGCCCCTCGCAGTGACCGAGATCAGGTTGTTACGTGCTGTACGCACTGTGAAGACTGTCTTGACGGGTGCCGCCTCAGAGATAGAAGCGGACTGAAACCTCACGGCAGCGGTCCGGCAGTGATCCTTGTCGGCGCGGCCGAGAGCCTAACGTTGCAGGGGGGATTGGGAGCTTGACCTTGGAGCTTGACCGATGGCCGCACCACTGAAACCCGCCGAGCGCGAGGACCGCCGCCGCAAGGTGGCGTTCCTGCTCGTCGCCGGGGCCACGACCAACCAGATCGCCGAGAACGTCGGCTGCAGTCGCATCACCGCGCTGGCCGATTCGAAGTTCATCCGCGCCGAGTGGGCGCGTTCGCGCCTCGAGGCCTACGACCGCTACACAGCCGAGCAACTCGTCATCCTGGCCGAGTTGCAGCGGGCGAACTGGCAGGCCGCAATGAGCGGCGACACAAGAGCGTCGACGATCGTGCTACGCGTCTGTGACCAGCGGGCGAAGCTGCTCGGGCTCTACTCGCCACTCAAGTTCGACGTGCGCGACGAGCAACTGCAGTCGAGAGGGGACTTCATGATCGAGGTGAACGAGGCGCTCGAGCGCATGCACGCCGCCACCCAGAGGCAGATGGCAGCCGAGGCTGAGACCTTCCTCGCCATTGAGCATGCGCAGGGACTCAACGGCAACGAGCCGTAATGACCGGCCCGAAGCCAGAGGACGAGGGCCTCTCGGTGGCTGCGCCAGACGAGATGCCAGCCGACAGCGAGCATTGTCGTCTCTGCGGCGCGTGGGTCACGATCGAGCTGTACGGCGGCTACTGGCTGTGCCGCCCGTGCTGTGACCGCCTCGGGAGCGAGGCGATGAAGCAGAGCTGATCACTTCGGATGTCAAACGCACTGAGTGGTACGCACACCATGAAGGAGAGCGATGGATAGGAAGCTGAGGGGTTCCTCGGGAGAGCACCTGGTGTGCGGCGTTCTCGCCCAGTTCAACTGGGCCGCTGCCCTCACGCGCGGAGGCGTCGCGCGAACGGACGTCCTCGCCGTCAATGCCGATACCGGACGAACCGTGACAATCCAGGTCAAGACCAACTGGTGCCAGACCGGAGAGTTAGCAAAGTGGCGGCTCGGGCTGAAAGACATCCTTCCGGCGAAAGCCCCATCCGAGTGGTACGTCCTGGTCAAGCTCGAGGGGCCTGCTCCTGCTCGCAGCCGCTACTTCGTGGTTCCACGAAATCACGTTGCGGCCGCATCCTGGATCGATCATCAGAGCTGGTTGAAGGACCCGAGCGCCGCGCCCGGAAGTCGAAATGCGCCGCAGTCGCTGGCGCTAGTGGGTGAGACGATGTTCGCGGGTTACGAGGATCATTGGGAGCGGCTCAACGAGTCGACTGATACCGTCCCGGTGCTGCTCCCGGGTTGGTGCCGGGAACGAGCCCTCGATGAGCGCGTCGGTCTGCCGTCGGGTCACCCTTGGCATGAGAAGCTGCCCGAGTGGTAGCGAGCTGAGGATACGTTCGCGGCGTCTTGCGAACCGCTGGAGCGGCCGGGTTGTTCGCGGCTGAGTAGTGCTCGAAATGCCCGCGCGGCCTCGCTGCGACACTCGGGACATGTCTCCCACCGCAGGCCGGAACCAGTGCGATGCGCGACCGATCAGTGTGATGATCGGGCAGATCGCATTCGGTCACTGAAGACTCACCTCGGCAGTCCACCCCTGCACGAGGACCCGATGAGAACCACCGAATACGACTGTCGAGCCTTGATCGTAAGCGACCGGGAGCGGAATCCTGGTGCCTGTAGCTCAGTCGTCGCCGGGGACAAGCGCATCTGCAGACGCCACGGGTACGCGATCCGATTGTAGTTATCGATAACCCTGCCTCCTTGCCAGACGTTCAGCTGGTAGATCGCTGTGCGCGGGACGTGTCCGTGAGCTGGAGAGCCGGCGCAGGCCCGCATCTCCACGTTCACGATGGCCGTCGGCGCCGGGGCGGCATGACCAATGGTTCCCAAAACACTGCAGGACATCGAAACGTCGAGGCTCATACCCGACCGCACGACAACGGTCGTATCGCCGCACGGATAGCCCAACTCCTGATACCTCCCCGGCATGAGGGACGCCGTGTAACGGCCCCTGCTGTCGACCGGCACCGTGATCGGCGTCGATTCGGCCCAGGGAGGAGGCGCACAGCTCTGCTCGCTGTCCGTGCCGGCGCAAGGAACGAACACTGTCGGGCCGAAGTACCGGCGGAAGCTCACCGAACAGGAGCCCGCCCAACCACGCGGGGACGGGCACGTCACTCCGGTCATCTTGAGAACTCCTGCCACGGTGCCTACGTCTGCCCGGCCCGGGCCGCTCACGGCAGCCTCGATACCGAGGACGAGTCCTATGGTGACCAGCATCGCAGCAATTGACCCGACCACGACCTTCACTCTCGAAGTCTCCCACGTTGGAAGTATCGAGCGGCTTCGGCGATGCGCCGCAGTCGGGATGGCGCTAGTGGGTGAGACGGTGCTCGCGGGTTACGAGCATCACTGGGAGCGGCTCAACGAGCGGGATCCCAAAAGCAGCGTGGAAGCGCCTCATCCCGACCGGCCTACGCCAGTACCCTTCGGGCCCATGGACCGTGGCAACTTCCAAGAACATCTCGAGGTCACTTACAGCCGCACAATCCAAGGAGCCTTAAGTGCCGGGGCGACGATCCGCTCAGGCGCCACACTGGTTGTCCAAGGAGCCGCGGCAGGGCACTTCGAAGTCGAGGCTGAAGCGACCCTTATGGTGCAAGGTATTCTCTCAGGCACCTTCGACAACCAGGGTACTGTGATCGTCCAGGGCATCATGACTGACCGCCTTCCGGATAGCGGCCACGTCGCCGTTGCCGCCGGCACCATTCTCACCTCCTACGGTCCGGCAATCCTCCGTCCTGACGGGGGATTGGAGGCACTCCCCAGCGCCCAGACTCTGGACATTCGCATGGAAGGAACCCTGGAGGGACACCTTGCCTATAACACTGCCGACGGTACGTTCGAACCTCTGACTCGCCCTTCGTAGGGGTGCCGTCCCTCATCGCCTTGCTCCGAACTCCATCGGTGCCCTACAAGACTGCGGGGGAAGCTCTTGGGCCTCGTCGGGGCCTCTCTCGCACTATTCGTTGCCGGTCAATCCAGCGAGCCCCTTGCTGGTGAGAAGATCGAGAGGTGCAGCCAGCCGCCTTGATCGTTGCCGTCGTCGCGATCATGGTTGCTATCGCCAGCGCCGTCTACACGAAGCACTCAGCCGTCGAGGCCCGCAAGGCGCGCCTTGACGCGCTCGGACCGAGCGTCACCATTGCTACGCCGGAGCCAGCTCGTGAACGCTGGCAGGTGCTGGCGGTTGGTGACAGCGCACGTTGGCCACCCGGGCTGGTGACGCCGGGAACATCATACGACTCGCCCGGATCAGTGGCGGTGAAGCTTCTCATCGGCTCCAGGCTCGTGCTGACCAACGAGGGAGCCATTACAGCGCACGTGACGATTGACGCCTATCGCGCCGACATGGCCGAGGGTGTTGACTGGCTTGAGGACGTTCTCCACCCCTCGGGCCCGCCCGCCCCGGACACACTCATTGCCGGCGGCGGATTCGACCTTGAGCCGAAGCGGTCGATCGGCGTCTTCGTGAGGTCCGGGCCGACAGTCGGAGAGTGGATCCGAGACGGCGACCAGCCTGTGAAGGTGCGGATTGAGGCTTCTGCGTCCCCAGAGGGCGCCCGCCTCGTGTGGGAGCTCACCATGCGGACACAGCTCCTCACCCGTGTGCCCGAGAATGCCAGTCGCTTCGAGCTCCGATCGCACCAGATGATCAAGTCGACACTCACGCGCCGGCCGCGGGAGTACCGCAAAGCCCGGCGAGGAGACTGATGGCGAAGGATCCTGACGAGTTGCTCGCGGAGTGGCGGGTGATCCTTGATCGCGTGCGCTTGGACCTGCAACGGGTCCACCTCAATCGACTCCTCTGGCAGCGGGTGAATGCGGCGATGCAACAGCAGGCCCCAGCGACCGCCCCAGCGACTTGGATGAACCACTATGCCCAGATCTACGCCCAGGCCCAGGCGATGGCGATTCGGCGCCTAGTGCGTGCTTCCGGCGCCGCGCTCTCGCTCGGCCAGTTGCTCGACCGCCTTATGCAGCGCCCGGACGTCGTGACGCCCGAGCGGGTGCGCCCCGAGACTGAGCTCGTCACTGGACTTATGCTCGTCGAGGAGCGCCGATGGGTGAACGGGTGGTGCAGCGAGGACGGACACCTCGACCCCGATCGGCCGAAGGCCGACCGTCACCAGCTCTACGATGAGACTGAAGCCGTCGTCGAGTGGGTCAACACCAGGGTCGCCCACATCGATCCGGCCGTTCCGGACCAGCGGCTCTCGTTCGAGAAGGTCCACGTCACGATTGATCACGTGTCAGAAATCTTCAAAAGCTATGCGGTCCTGCTCGCCGGGAGCCACTTCGTTCTTCTTCCCGTCATCCAAGACGACTGGGAAATAGCGTTCGCGAACCCGTTGTTCCCGGGGCCCTAGGAGCGAACGCATGTCTGGTGACCGGCAGCACTATCTCCCAGCGGCACTGCTGGGAGGATTCGGCGAGCGAACCCGCAATCGGGGCCTAAGGGAGGCACGCCTCCTCGCGCGCCGGCGGGCTTCAGGGAAGGTGGATGGTGGGGTCTGCAAGGCCGCTAACGAGGCGTTCGAGATCGGGATGTATCGCCTCGCAGCACCTCCTGCCGGAGTTGATCGCGACGTGATCGACAGACTGTGGGACCCCGTCGAATCGCAACTGCCCGATCTCATCCGCCGTCTCGAGACGAAGAAGCTCGAATCCGGTGACGACGTCCTGCTCCTCAACTACGTATCGATGGCAGCCGTGCGTCATCCGATCTTCGAGGCGGTCGCTACCGATTGGGCACGACGGAACGGCTACAAGCCCGCTCTGGGCGATCAGGTGCAGATGCTGCGCGCCGTGGCGCTCAAGAATCAGATCGCAGCATCGAGCAAGTGGCGGTGGCGTGTAGTGCACGTTCCGGCGGACATACCTCGCCTAACGATCACAGACCGCGGGTGGATGATGATCGGCGAGCCCGATCGCTCAGACTGCTCGCTGCTCGTCTCAATGTCGCCGCGCGTGGCTCTGCTCGGCTACCTGGATGCGCCAGACCTCCCGCCAGCCCGCCCCCCGTTCGAGGAGCACCTCGACCTATGTCTGAGCTGGGTGGAATGGGTGCGGGCGGCAATGTGGGACGACCCGACAATCAATGCCGTCTACACCCACCCAAGCGATCGTTCCTGGCTCGAGGCGATCCCAGATCATCGAACTCTCCGGGTGAGCGAGTTCGGCCCGTTCAGAATGCGCAAGTCCTCAGGCCTGATGGACTGAGATATTCGAGTACCTGCGATGTAAACGGTTCCTTGCGGCCCTTGCCCACGGTCCGGACGTGTGGACCGCTGCCGAGCTCCACGTCGCCGCACCGCAGGCGCGTGAGCTCGGAGACCCGTAGGCCCGTCTGAACGGCGAGCAGGAGCAGGGCATGGTTCCGTCGTCCTATCCGGGTCGAGCGGTCCGGGCTCGCGAGCAACGCTTCGATCTCGGCTTTGTCGAGGAAGGACACGACCCCTCTGGCGACTCGCTGTTGAGGTATGGCAAGAACTCGTTGGATGAGCCAGGCGTGCTCGGGGTGACGTAGGGCCGCGAACGCGAAGAACGAGCGCAACGCGGCGAGCCGGGCGTTGCGGGTGCGCACGCTGCTCCCCCGATCGCTCTCCAGGTGAGCGAGGAACGCGGTGATCGCATCGGCATCGAGGTCTTCGAACTCGAGACGAGACGGCGCCTTGCCGGTGTGATGCTGGAGGTAGCTGAGCACCAGGCGGAAGCTGTCGCGGTAGGCAGCGATGGTGTTGGGACTCGCCCGGCGCTGGTTCGCCAGCCGGTCCGTGAAGAACGCCTCAAGCGTGGGTGCGAGTGCCGTCATCACATGGCCGCCGACTGCTCGAGCTTTTGGGCCGCCAGCGCGAGGAGCTCGGGGGTGGCCGACAAGTACCAGTTATTCCGATGTCGGAATAACTGGTATTACTCCGATTCCCGGGTTATTCCGATACCGGCTTCTTGGCGCGCCTGATGGTCCTGTGACCTGGGATGACGTGCCCGCGCAACTGTCGCTTGTCGGGATAATCCGATGCGCCATT
>Ga0182015_10003525_pt1 | contig 17491 bp, 11 predicted proteins | sample 712P3MmetaG_FD_120478 | JGI IMG/M metagenome (GOLD analysis project Ga0182015, IMG submission 120478) | Permafrost microbial communities from Stordalen Mire, Sweden - 712P3M metaG | ecosystem: Environmental > Terrestrial > Soil > Wetlands > Permafrost | place: Sweden: Stordalen | collected... | reverse complement strand
CGCCTTGTCGCAGGTCAGAACGACCTCGCGGCGGGTCGCCGGGTCGCGGGGGTGCTGCACGTAGGCCGCGGAGGCCTGCGCGGCCGCCTCGCCCCAGCGGTCCTCCTGCGCGAGGGCGAGCGACAGGTTGTGGCGGGCGGTCCAATCGAGGGGATCGCTGTCGACCTCGGCTCCCCAGGCCTTCTCAGCGGAGGCGAAGTTCCCGCCGCGGTAGTCATCCGCGGCGCTCGCGCCAGAGCGGTGCGGCGCCAGGAAGACCGCCAGCGCGAGGAAGGGGAAGATGTTGCGCGCGAGGAAGAGACGCGCGGTGCTGAACGGGCGCACCGTCTTCTTCCCGAGGGCGTCGGCCGCCCGCGCGGGCCAGTCGTCGGCCAGGTTGAAATCGGCGCTGTAGAGGAAGCGGTCTGACTCCGCCCAGAGCGCGGACCACTCGGGATCCGCGACGGCCGAGGGTGCGGGGGCTGCGTGCCCGATCTCCCAGAGGACCGCGCAATCGCGCTGCCAGGCAAGGAGGAGCGCCGCCTTTTCCGAGACCGGTGCGGAAGGCAGCGCTGCGAGCGTCGCGGCGATCCTCCGGCGCGCATCCCTGCGTTCATTCAGCGGGTCGGTCGCGAGCGCGCGGCCATAGGCGAGGGCGATCCAGTACAGGGCGAGAAGCGCGAGCGGAGCGGCGCAGGCCGCGGCGATCGTGCGCCTGCGCAGGGGCGCGGGCGCCGGTCCGGAGGCTGGGACGGGATCTCCGAGCCCAGCGGCGGGAAGTTCCGGCGCCTTCGCCTCGGTTGTCAGGTTGGTGCTGATCTGCGGCGCGCCGGGCGCCGCCGCGGTCTCGTCGGCCCCGGGGCCCGCCGCCGCCGAGTCGGCGATCACGGTCGCCCCCGGCGCGGAGATCGTCTTGTAGGTCCCGCTCACCGGGTCGAAATAGGCGAAGTCGAGCGGGGGCAGCTCGTAGGTGCCCGGCCGCATGGGGACGAGGACGACGTCCTCGGCCAGGGACCCGTCGAACAGCTTGTTCGGCGGGTTGGTGCGCTTGGGCTTCGGCTGGATGACCTGGAAGTCGGCCGGCGCCTCGCGCGAGGGGAGCCCGCGGATCTCGGGCCAGTTGCCGGATCCGGAAAGCTCGACCGTCCAGGTTACCGGCTCGCCCGTCTTCACATGCACGGGGACGACCTTCGACGAGATCTTGAAATCGCCCACCGCCCCGCTGAATTCCGGCGGCGCCGGCGGCAGCGGGCGGACCTCCAGCGTCACCGCGGAGTCCGGGACCGCGAACTGCTGGTACTGGCGCTGCTGGAAGAAGCCGAAGCCGGAGACGCCGACGCTCAGGCTGATCAGCTGGCTCGTCGGGTTCAGCCTGATCCGGCCGGCGAGGGGCGCGACCGCCCGGGTATGGTAGGTGAGGCCCGTCCTCGGCGACGCGTCATGCGTCTCGAATGGCTCGGGCTGCGACCAGTCCTCCGTGACAAGGGGCGCCGAGTCCCACTCGAAGGTCCCGCGGCCCCAGCTTGGGTAATAGCTTGCGGCGACATCGATCCTGTACCGGAGGTCGAAGACCTCGCCGGCCCAGACGCTGTCGGCCGCGGGCGCAAGCGTCGCCGCCGCGGCCTCCCCGATCGAGATGCCGCTTGAGCCGACCGTCGCCCCGGCCGCGTTGTAGTGCGCGGCGGGGACCTTGATCTTCCCCTTGTTCGTGGCGACCGTGAACTCCGGTATGTCGACCTCCTGCTGCTTCGAGAGCAGCACCGAGTAGGCGAGCCCGACGTTGCGCGAGAACGTCCCGTTGATGATCGATATGTTGCTCGACTGGCCCTGGTAATCCATCCGCAGGCCGTCGACCTTCGGCGGGGTGGGGACGTCGTCCGGCGAGCAGTCGTCGAACATGAGCTGGAGCGACGCCACCTCGCCGACGGGGAGCGAGCCGGCCGGGGGATCCCAGTGGGCGGACTGCGCGAGCGCGGCCGGCGTGGCCGCGAGCACGGCCGAAAGAAGGGGCGCCAGGATGCGTGTCCTCTGAATGCTCACCAGTTCTTCCCCGTGTTGGCCGGCGGCGGGACGGGCTCGCCGCTGCGCAGCATCTCGAAGAGCTCTGCCGGCGAATCCTGGTTCCTCACCTGTTCCAGCTTCTCGAGCGGCACGGCCAGCTCGGGGTTGCTTCGGGCGGGATCATTCGAAGGGTCCTTCTTCACGCCGCCGACCTTCTGCATGGACCCCTGCGATTCCTTGGCCGGCGGGGGGGACGACGGCTTGCTCATGTCCCCGAACGCGCTCTGCCTTTCCTGCGGCTTGCCGTCAGCGGGGTTCGGCTGCTGCTGGCTGCTGGAATCCTTCGGGTCCTGGGGCTTGCCCGAGGCGTTGTCGGGAGACTTCTGGTCCCGGCTGCCATTCTGGCCCTGCTGCTGGTCCTGCTTCTGATCCTGTTTCTGGTCCTGCTTGTCGTCCTGCTTCTTGTCCTGGTCCTGATTCTGCTGCTTCTGGTCTTTCTGGTCGGGCTTCTTGAGCAGATCCTCGAGCTCGGACCTGAGCCTGGGCCAGTCGGAGGCCTTGGGATCGGCCTGCGAGCCGATGGCGACGGCGCGCAGGGCGTCCCTGACCGGGCCCTCGGGCACCGCCTGGTTGTCCGACTTCAGGTGCTCGCCCCAGGTCACCGTCTCCCGGCTGACCTCGGCCCAGTCGAGCGCACTCTGCTGCGGCTGAGCCGAGAGGCGCCCCACTATCTTGGAGAGGGCTGTTGCGGGGTCGGAGGCGCCGGCGCCCGGTTCGTCCGCGGAGGCGCGGACGGTGAAGATGAACAGGAGCGCCAGCAGCGAAACCGCGGCCAGCGCCGGGCTGCGGGCCCTCGGGGCGGCCGGGGCCAGGCGGATGTCCCGTGACTTCGGGCTGACGGGAAACTCGAGCCAGAAGCTTGCGAGGAGGCAGGCGAGCGCCTGGGCGAGGGCCCACTGGTACCGCTCGGCGTACCGGACCGTGTTGTGCTCGATGAAGCGGCCCTTCTTCCCCTCGTCCACGGTGGAGGCCAAGACCTTTGAGATGTCGACCCACTCGCTTGCGTCGCGGTACACCCCGTGCGTCGCGCCCGCGAGTTCCTTCAGGGTCCCGGCCTCGAGCTTCGAGAGGACGACGGCCCCGTTCTCGTCCTTCATGAAGGACCCCGAGCCGTCGGGAATCATGCCGCCCGCCGAGGTGCCGACGCCGAGGCCGATCACCCGGATACCCCGCTTCTGGAGCTCGGGTATCCTCTCCCTCCAGTCGTCGTCGGTGGCCTCGCCGTCGCTGAGGATGATGAGGTAGCGGTCGGCCGCGGAGCCGCCCTCGAAGGCCTCGAGCGCGGTGTCGAGAAGCTGGTGGTAGTTGGTGCCCCCCTCCGGGAGGAAGTTCGGGCCGAGGGCCGGCAGGAATTCGCGGAGGATCTCGTAGTCGGCGCTGACCGGCGACTGCAGGAACGCCGTCCCCGAGAAGACAATCAGCCCGACCCGTTCGCCCTTCAGGTGGTCGAGGAGCGACTGGACAAGCAGCTTCGAGCGCTCGAGCCGGGACGGCTTGACGTCGGGCGTCAGCATCGACCGCGACAGGTCGACGGCGATGATGATCTCGCGAGACTGGTCGAACACCGGCTCGTCAAGCCGGCCCCACTGCGGCCGGGCGAGAGCCACGATCCCGAGCGCGATCCCGGCGCAGAGAAGGAATCTGCGGCGCGACGAGGCGGGCTGCGAGGCCGGTCCCTCGGAGAGGCTGACGCCCCTCAGGCCGGCCTCGGCCCGGAGTATCTTCGGGTGATCCTCCCCGGCGAGGCGGCGCGTCCGCATGAGCTCCCACGCGAGGAGCCCGGCCGGCAGGACGAGGAGCCAGAGGAGGAAGGGCAGGGCGAATGTCATCGGGGGCGGGAGAGCCATGCGCCCGCCCCGAATAGGGCGAGCCCGGGAACGGCAAGCCAGCTGAAGAGCTCGGTCGTCAGCAGATAGCTCTTCGCCTGGAACTCGATCTTCTGGTTCGAGTCGATTGACTTGAAGGCGGACTCGATCGTGTCGGTGTCCGCCGCCCTGTAGAACTTGCCGCCGGTCGTCTGCGCGATTTCCCTCAAGGCGTCCTCGTCCAGATCGGCGGCAACCCAGCTGTAGGAGACCTTCTTCCCGTTCTCGTCGAAGTTGGGGTAAGGGACGAGGCCGTCCTTGCCCGCGCCGATCGTGTAGATGGGTATTCCCCGCGCCTTCGCGAGCTGCGCTGCCTGCATCGGGGTGATCGCCCCCATGTTGTTCGCGCCGTCAGTGAGGAGGACGATGAAGGCCCCCAGCCTCTTCCCGCCGGACTGGCGGTCGGGCTGGTCGAGGCGCGTCAGGGCGACCCCGAGGGCGTCGCCGATCGCTGTCCCGTCCCGGATGAGGCCGATCTTCACCCGCTCGATCTGCTTCGAGAGCCATGCGTGGTCGGTCGTCAGGGGGGCGAGCGTGTACGCCCTGGACGAGAAGAGAACGACCCCGATGCGGTCCGACGTCCTGCGGTCGATGAACGCCTGGATGACGGGCTTGATCGCCTGGAGGCGGTTGATCCTCTGGCCGTCCTTCTCGTAGTCCTCACTCAGCATTGAGCCGGACAGGTCGACCGCGAGCATGATGTCGTATCCCTGGGAGCGAACCTCGCGCTTTTCCTCCACCCGCTGGGGCCGGGCGAGGGCGCAGATGACGAGGATAAGCCCGGCGACCGCGCAGCCCGCAGTCCAGTGCGACGCGGCCGCAAGCGACGGACGGTGCCAGGCCGCGGCGAACGGCACGAGGAGGACGGGCACCTTGGCCCGTCCGCGAATCCAGATCGCCGCCGGGACCGCCAGCGCCGCGAGGAGCCAAAGGGGGTCGGCGAGCCTCAGGTTCGAGGCTGCCAGGAGAAGCGGCGGGAAAAGGGGCGCGCTCATCGGGTCGGGGTCAGAGGCGGGCGCGGCTTCCGCCCGCCCGCATCCTCGTGTGGAAGAACCGCACGAGCTCGTCGAAGCTGTCGTCGGCCGTGCTAACCACCAGCCGGCTCAGCCGGTCGGGGAAGAGCGCTTCAAAGGATTCCTCGCGGCGGGCGCGCCACTCGGAATGGGCGGCCCTGTCGGCGCTGCCACCCTCGAGCGTCACGAGGCGTCCCGACGACGCGTCATAGGCCGTGATCCGGCCCGCCCTTGGGAGCTCGCGCTCCCAGGGGTCGTCGACCCGGAATCCCATCGTCTGGTACCTTCGCCTGAGGACGGCCCAGCCCTCGGGCTCCGCCCTCGGCGGGAAGTCGCCGAGCCAGAGGAGGACGCTGTGCTTCGGCGCCGCCCGGGCGACGAAGCGCCAGGGTATCTCGGGCGCGGCGGAGGCGGGCGAGGGCGCCGCGCGGCCGATCAGGGAGGCGGCCGCGTGCAGGATCGCCCCGCGACCGCGCACGGGCTCGCGGAATATCGGCCCGTCCGGCGTGCAGTGCACGAACCCGACGCGGTCGCCGTTCACCGCGCCAAGGAGCATGACGAGCCCGGCGAGCTCGAGGAGCGCCTCCCTCTTGGACTGGCTTCCCGAGCCGAAATTGAGGGTGGGGGAGTCCTCGAGGACAAGGAGGAGCGTCACCTCGCGCTCCTCGACGAACTTCTTGCGGTACGGCTCCCCGAGCCTCGCCGTGACATTCCAGTCGATGTCGCGCACGTCGTCGCCGAACTCATAGCGCACGACCTGGTCGAACTCCATGCCGCGGCCCCGGAACGCCGAGCGGTACTCGCCGCTCAGGATGTTCTCCACCGCGTGGCGCACCCGCCACTCCAGCTGGCGCAGGAGCGCCAGCGGGTTGCCGGCCTGACTGTTTCCCATGGCCATCAAACGGACGGGACCGGGGTCTGCGAGACGACCTGGGAAACGACCTTGTCGGAGGTGATCTCCTGGGCCTCCGCCTCGTAGGTGAGCCCGATGCGGTGCCGAAGGACGTCAGGCGCAAGCTCCTGGACCAGGGCGGGGGAGAGGTAGTCCTCGCCCCGCAGCCATGCGAGGGAGCGGCCCGCCTGGTAGAGCGCGAGCGACGCCCGCGGCGACGCACCGAAGTTGAGGCGCCGGGCCGAGGGGTCCGGATTGTCCGCCAGGGCGCGCGTCGCGCGCACGAGCGTCAGGATGTACGTCTGGACGACCGGGGCCACGTGGATCCGGTCCACCTCGGCCCGCAGGGCGAGGAGCTCCGCCCCGCTTGAGACCGCGGCCACGTCGGGGTGCTGCGTGATCTGTCCCCAGCGCTGCATCATCGAGGCTTCCTCGCTCGCGCTCGGGTACTCCATGAGCAGCTTGAAGAGGAACCGGTCGGTCTGCGCCTCGGGGAGGGGGTACGTGCCCTCCTGCTCGATCGGGTTCTGGGTCGCCATCACAAAGAAGGGGCTCGGCAGCGCGTGCGTCTGGCCGCCGATCGTCACCTGCTTCTCCTGCATCGCCTCCAGGAGGGCGCTCTGCACCTTCGCCGGCGCCCGGTTGATCTCGTCGGCGAGGACCAGGTTGGCGAACACCGGTCCCCGGTGGGGGCTGAATTCGCCCGTCTTGGGCTGGAAGACCATGGTGCCCACGACGTCGCTCGGGAGCAGGTCGGGGGTGAACTGGATGCGCTCGAACTGGACCCCGAGCGCGGCGCCTAGTGACTTGACCAGCAGGGTCTTAGCAAGGCCAGGCATGCCCTCAAGAAGCACGTGGCCGCCCGCCAGGAGCGCCACAAGGAGCCGCTCGACGGCGGCGTCCTGTCCAATGACGGCCTTGCCGATTTCATCGCGGAGTTTCTGGGACCAAGCTGGACCTGAGGGCATAGTATCTCGGGGTTGTTCGGTGGGCGGGAATCTGGATCGTGAAGAGGAAGGTTGGTGGGACCGGACCCCGGCGGCGAGAAAAGTGTTCCCTCAATTCAGGCGACCCGGGCCGGGAGTGCCCCAAGGTCAGGTCTTTTTTGAAACCTCGCGCACCTCGACGTCGATCTTCTCCGGGGTTGCCAGCTCCTTGGCGCCCGCGGCCCCCAATGCCTCAAACTTCCGGGCGCCGGGCACCATGTTCTGCTCGTAGGAACCGACGGCCCTGTTGAAATTCTGGACGGCGCTGGCAAGCCCGGAACCTGCCTTTGCCAGGTGCTCCGAGAACACCGCCATCCGGTCATAGAGGTCCCTGCCGATCTCGCTGACCTCCTTGGCGCTGCGCGAAACCGCCTCCTGTCGCCAGCCATACGCGGCGGCCTTCAGGAGCGCGATCAGCGTCATCGGGGTGGCCAGGAGGACCCGGCGGCTGATCGCCCGGTCCATAATCGAGGGGTCGGACTCGATCGCGGCGCTCAGGAAGGAGTCCCCCGGCAGGAAAAGGACCACGTAGTCGGGCGAGGGCTGGATGCTCGCCCAGTATTCCCGGTTGGCCAGCTTCTCGATGTGCCCGCGAATCGTGGCCGCGTGGTCCCTCAGCTTGGCGAGCCGGAGTTCCGGGTTCATCTCCGCGGCGGCCTCGCGAAACGCCTCGGTCGGGGCCTTCGCGTCCACCGCGATCCGCTGGCCCCCGGGAAGCGACACCACCAGGTCCGGTCGGCTGCTCCCATTTTCCTTCTGGAAAACCTCCTGCTCCGTGAAGTCGCAGTGCTCCATCATCCCCGCCAGCTCGACGACGCGCCGGAGCTGGACCTCCCCCCAGGTGCCCGCGGTGCGCGTCGTGCTGAGCGCGGTGGACAGCTTGGTCGTCTCCGCGTGCATGCGCAGCTGCGCCGAGCTGAGCGACTCGAGCTGGCGCCCGAGGTCGCCGTAGGCGCGCTCGCGGCGCTGCTCGAGCTCGGTGATCTTCCCGTCGACCTTCTCGAGGGACTCGCGGAGCGGCTTCACGAGCGAGTCGATCGCCTGCTGGCGGTTCGTGAGGTCCCCGGCCGACTTGTCGTGGAGGAGCGCGAAGGACTGCTCGGCGAGCTTGAGGAAGTCATCGCGGTTCGAACGAAGGGCGGATGCGGAGAGCTCCGCGAACTCGCCCTTCAGCCGCTCATGCGACGAGCGGAGCTCGGCGACGCGGGCCTCCGCCCCGGCGCGCCCGGCCGCGAGCTCCGCGCCGAGCCTCGCGTTGGCCGCCGCGAGCTCGGCCCGGGCGGCCTTCTCCACGGCCAATTCGGCCGCCAGGCGGGCGCTGTCCGATTCGACGGATCGCAGGCGCTCGGAGAGCGCGGCCCTGCGGCTCCAGAGGATAATCCACGCCAGGCCGGCGCCCGCGGCGAAGATGGGGATTGAGAGGAGGACGGTCACGCGAGGAGGTTTGACAGTCGAAGGGTCCGTCTGCAAACACACATCATGTTCCAGCCGTGCCCGAAGGGGACTATTCCGGCCTGATGCTTACCGACCCACCCACCGGTCAGGACAGTGCCTCCAAGCCTCGGCGCGTGCTCGTCGTGGACGACGAATATGGCCCCCGCGAGTCCATAGCCTACACCCTGGCGACGTCCTTCTCCGTGGAGACGGCGGATAGGGCCGCGGAGGCTCTCAAGAAGATAAAGGACCAGGACTACCATGTGGTGGTCCTCGACATAAGGATGCCGGAGATGGACGGCATCAAGGCGCTTGAGGAGCTCCGGAAGATAGACCCGCACGTCTCCGTCATCATACTCACGGGCTACGGGATGCTCTCGACGGCGCAGCAGGCGATGGTCGGCGGGGCCAACCAGTACATGCGCAAGCCCCCCGACGTGGCCGAGCTGATAGACGCCGTCCGCCACCAGGCCGAGGCGGCGCAGCTCAGGCGCCACCAGGCGAAAATGGCGAGCGACGCCATCGCGCTGCACGGCGCCCTCAAGAAGGAGATCGAGTCGAACCAGCCCCAGATCTGGCAGGCCAGGGCGTCGGTCGAATTGGTCCATGACCTGAACAACCCCCTCACGGTCGTGATCGGGTACTCGGCGCTCATGGTCGAGGAGGCCCAGAAGCTGGCCGAGCTGGACCCCGAGCTCGGAAGGAGGATGGCCGACTACTCCGTCATCGTGGGCAAGGCGGCCGAGTACTGCCACCACCTTTCCGAGAACTGGCGGACGGCCTCGAAGAAGACGTCCGAGTTCACGCTGGTCGACATCGTGGCCGTCGCCTTCGAGGTGAAGCAGGTGATATTCTTCGGGAGCCCGATCATACAGATCATCGGCTCGGCCGAGGCCTGGATCAAGGCCTCGAAGTACGAGCTCATGCGCGTGTTCCAGAACGTGCTCAAGAATTCCATAGAGGCCGGGGCGACGCGCGTCACCACCGAGTTTTCCTCGAAGGGCGGCAAGGTCCTCGTGACGGTCACCGACAACGGGCCCGGGATGGACGAGGACAGGGTGCACCGGGTCATGCACGGGGGATTCACGAGCAAGGAGAACGGGACGGGCCTCGGCCTGAGCATCTGCAGGCACCTGATCGGCGCCCACGGCGGCGAGTTCTTCATCGAATCGGAACCCGGGGTCGGGACCACGATACGGCTCGTGTTTCCGGGATCGTTCAAGAAATGACCGACCCATCGGGCCGAAACCGGGCATGGGCACCGCCAAATTGACCGAGGAGCTCGAATGCGTCTGGCCCGCCCGATTCGGATCCTGGGCTGAACGCACGCCCGACTCCAGGTCTCTTTGCCGCTCGGTCCGTGAAATACCATGGAGGCTTCGGCCGCCGACGCTCGAGGACGTGAGGCAGGTGATCCGGGAGGCAGCCCGCAACGGGACCCCGCTCTGGCCCGTCAGCCGCGGGTGCAACTGGGGATACGGCTCGCACCTGCCGGCGCGCAGCGGCTCGGTCATCCTCGACCTCGGCGGACTCCGCGCCATCGGCGACCTGGACCGGGCTTCCCTGAGCGTCCGGATCGAGCCCGGCGTGACCCAGGCCGCGCTCTACGGGTTCCTGGGCGCCCATGCGCCCGACCTCGCCTTCAACGTGACCGGGTCCGGCGCCGACACGAGCGTCCTTGGGAACGCGCTCGACCGGGGTATTGGCTACGGCGGGGAGAAGGACCAGGACCTGTTCGCGCTCGAGGTGCTGCTGGCGGATGGGTCCTTCCTCGGACCGGTCGAGGGACGCAACCACAGGTCCCGCGCGCATCCCGCCGGGCTTTCCACCGACTCGCTTTTCTTCCAGAGCAATCTCGGGGTCGTCGTCGGGGGGCGCCTGCGCCTCAGGGTCCGCCAGGAGGCCGAGGACGCCGTCGTCCTGCAGGGTCCCCTTGAGCCGCTGTTCGCGACCCTCAAGAGCGCCTACGACCAGAACCTCCTTTCCAACCCGACCCACGTCGCCGAGCCGGGGCGCACCCAGCGTCTGGGCCGCGGCCTCCTGCGAAGCCTCTGGCGGCGCGACCCGTCGGCCGAGGAGGTGGACCGCTGCTTTCCGGAGACGAGCTCCTACAATGGCCTCGTCACGCTCTGCGGCCGCCGGGCCGTCGTCGATTCAAGCTACCGGGAGATCCGGCGGATCGCGGCCCCGGGCCTCCGTATGACGCGGGTCAACGCGTTCCGGCTCGACCTCGCCGCGAAGTGGCTGGCGCGGGTGGGCGCGCGCTACAAGGCGGCGCGCCTCCTGGCGCTTAAGCCCCTCCTGGCGCTCAGCTGGGGGCAGCCGAGCAACGCCGGGATCGCCGCCCTGGACGGCCGTGAGGGCGAGGACCCGAACCTTGCCAGCCGCGGCGCGATCTATGGCAACGCGGTCTCCTCGGTCGACGCCGCGATGGCCCGCAGGGCCGCGGCGATAATCCGGGGCCACTGGGCGGATTCCGCCATCACCTGGGCGGTCCTTGACGGCCGGTGCATGATCGCCATCTACACCCTCCATTTCGGGGAGGGGCAGGCGCAGGCCGCGCGATCGGCCAATGAATCCGTCGTGGCCGGGCTCCGGGGGGCGGGGCTTCCCACCTATCGCCTGGACATCAACACGCCCGCGGCCCCGGGCGCCGAGGACGTGCTTCGGCGCCTGAAGGCGGCTTTCGACCCCGCGGGCCTCATCGCGCCGGGGCGCTACGAATCACCATGCGCCGAAGGGTAAAGATCACCGGGATCGGCCCGGTCACGCCGGCCGGCATCGGGCGGGAGAACTTCTTCGCGGGGATAAACGAGCCCCTGAGCCGCGTCCGCGAGATCACCCGCTTTGACCCGCGGGGAGGGCCCTTTGTCGCGGCCGAGATAGCCGACTTCAACATCAACGAGTGGGTCAGCGGCGTCGCCAACCCCAAGAGGATCCCGAGGCAGACGCAGTTCGCGCTCGCCGGGGCCGTGCTCGCCCTCGCCGACGCGGGGATAACCTTCGAGATGCTGCGGGGGACGGACCCGATCGTCGTCAACGGGAGCTCGCTGCCCGACCCCGAGCTCACCTACCGGACGATAGCGGGCGTGGCCACGAAGGGTCCGCGCCACGCGGTCCCCGCCGCCATCTACGACGCGGCGCCGAGCGCGATCGCGAGCGCGATCGCCAAGACACTGAGGACCCGCTGCCGCACGATCGCCCTCCAGAGCGCCTGCTGCGCGGGCCTGGACGCGATAGGGCACGGCGCCGAGATGATCGGGAGCGGCCAGGCCGAGATCGCGTTCTGCTGCGGGACCGAGGCGCCCATCTTCAACCAGCCGATGCTGGAGCTTGGCATGTCGAAGCTGTCGCCCCGCAACGCGAGGAAGCCGACGGAGATGGGCCGGCCCTTCGACCTCTGGAGGAACACAGGCGTCATCGGGGAGGGGGCCTGCGTCATCATCCTCGAGTCCGAGGAAAGCCCCAGGCCGGGATACGCGTGGGTCGGGGGCTACGCCTACGGGAACGACGATGACGACCTGGCGGGCAACGGGCTGGCGAGGACGATGAAGATGGCGCTCGCGAACGCCAGCTGCTCCGCGGCCTCCGTCGATTTCATCAACGCCTGGGGTCCCGGCCACATCCAGATCGACGCCGTTGAGGCCGGGTGCCTGTGCCACTTTTTCGGCGACCACATCAGGAACATACCCGCCGTCTCGCTCAAGGGGGCGCTCGGCAACCCCCTCGGGGCCGCCGGGAGCATCCAGGTGGCGAGCGCCGCCCTGTCGCTCAGGACGGGGCGGATCCCCCCGACCGTCAACTGGGAGACGCCCGATCCCGAGTGCCCCCTGAACTTGAGCGCAACCTCGCGCGACGTCGGCTGCACGGTTGCCCTTGTGAACGCGCACGGGCTCTGCGGGACGAATGCATCGATGGTGCTTCTGAAGGCATGAGCCCCACAAACCTCGTCGCTTTCCTCGCGAGCCTCGGGGTCGGCTGCGGCGTGCTCTATGCCAACCCGAAGCGCGCCATCAACCGCGCCTTCTTCCTCGCGTCCCTCGACGTCGCGCTGTGGCTGATGAGCCTGGAATGGCTGAACAACCCGGCGAACCCGAACCCGGTGCTCTGGCTGCGGACCGCGTGGTCGATCAGCGCCTTCATCCCCTTCCTCCTCTGGGTCATCATGGACTGCGCGATGGGGGGCGCCTTCGGATGGTGCAGCCTGCGCAAGGGCATCATCTGGTTTGCCGTCGGCGTGCTGATGTCGGCGCTGTGCTTCTCGGAGTACTTCGTCCCGAACGAGTCCACGCGCGAGCACCCGCTGCGGGGAATCGGCTGGACTGTCTACGTGGTCGTGATCGGGGCGAGCTACCTGATCCTGCTTATCCTGGCCATCATCAAGCTGAGGAGCCGGGCCGGGATCCAGAAGATCGAGCTGCAGGTGCTCCTCCTCGGCGGCACCTCCGCGGGCCTGGTCGGCGTCGTCCTCTCGGCGCTCGGTCCCCTCCTTAAGAACCCCTCGCTGACCCACTTCGTCCCGATCATCGTCTTCGTGTTCTACACGTCGACGGCGTGGGGGATCACGACCCAGAAGATATTCGACGCGCGCGACATCTTCAGGTCCGGGCTGCGCCTCGGCTTCTCGATAAGCGTGGTGGCCGTGATCATCGCGCTGACGTCGCTCATCAGCCCGCAGTTCGTCCCGCGCCCGCTGGTGGTCGTCATCTGCGCCACCCTGGTCACCCTCTTCTTCAACCGCTTCAACCTCCGGGTCCTCAGGGCCACCCTCATGGGCGGCGACCGGGACGCCGAGGGTGTCCGGACGTCCATCCTCGCCGTGGGCAGGGACGAGTTCGAGCACGATGTCCTGGTGAAGCGCTTCAGCGGGATCCTCGGCGTCTGGGGCCGGACCGCGCGCGCCTATTTCCTGACGGGGACGAAGGACGCCTTCTCCTGGGGCAAGATCAGCCTCTCCGTTGCGTCCCCGGCGGCGGTTGAGCTCCTGAGGATGAAGTGGGCGACGACCGAGAGCCTGCAGCGCCAGCGCGAGGCCGGCGGCCGCAGGGAGCTGGCGGCGTTCATGCGCGAGTACGACCTCGGCGTCATGATCTGCGCCCCGAGCGACGATGGCCGGCCCCCGTTCATCATCGCGCTCGAGACCCGGCGCGACCGCAGCCCCTTCACGTGGGGGGAGATCAAGCTGCTCCTCGAATGGTCGGCCATCATCGAGAACATCCTCTCCCGCATCCGCCTGACCCAGCAGGCCAGGGAATCGGAGCAGCTGAGGACGGCGGGACTGCTGGGCGCCAGCCTCGCGCACGAGATCCGCAACCCGCTCGTCACCCTTAAGACCATCGCGCAGTCGGCAAAGGCGCGGTTCAACGACCCGGAGTTCCGGCGGCTCCTGATCGAGCTCGTCCCGGCCGAGATAGAGCGGATCGAGGGCCTCGTGAGCGGGCTGATGGACCTCGGCAGACCCCAGCATCCCCACCTTGAGGGCATTCGCCTGAACGAGACCGTGGAGACGAGCGTGAAGCTGGTCCGGCCGAAGGCGCTCGACGAGGCCGTGACGCTGACCTGCGACCTGGGGGCCGATCCCGACGAGATCACGGCGGACCGCGCGTCAATCCGTCAGATCATCCTCAACCTCGTCATGAACGCCATCCAGGCCGTCTCGGTCGTCGAAAAGAGGCGCGAGGTCCGCGTCAGCACGAAGGGGGGCCTCGGGACGATAGTACTCGAGGTCTCCGACAACGGGCCGGGGATGCCCGAGGAGGTCAAGAGCCGGCTCTTCCAGCCCTTCACGACCAGCAACAAGACGAGCGGCATCGGGCTCGGCCTGGCCATAACCGCGGACCTTGTAAAGTTGCACCACGGACAAATAACCTTGGTTGAGCGTGATGAAGCAGGCACAACATTTCGCGTAACCCTTCCATGTCAGCAACCTTCATCCTAACGACGCAGGATCCCGCGCTCGCGGCGGAATGGGCCAGGCAGCTGCCTTCGCCCCCCCTGTCGCTCGCGGGCGGCGACGCTCTCCTTCGGGAGCTGCAGCGCCCGGGGGCGAGGGTGTGGATCCGGGACATCTGCGACGGGGACGCCCAGTCGCCCGCCCATCCCGACACCGTGATCATCTTGGTCGGCGAGCCGCGCAGCCTGCCCTTTGAGGAGTCCAAGCACAGCCGGGCGAACGCATACTGCCTCTCCTACGACGAGAGCCGCAGCGAGCTTCGCCGGATAGCGCCCATGGCGGCGGAGCTGGCGCAGAGCAGGGCGGTCCTCTCCATCCTCCAGGATCGCCCGAGGAAGGCGGACCAGCCCGCCGCCGCCGTCGACGCGCCGGAGCCGGCGCGTCGCAACTTGGACGACTTTGAGTTCCTCGCCGGGGCCATTGAGCACCTGGACGACAGGACGCGGATCATAGACGAGTTTCGCCGGGGCGTCCGCGCGCGCATCCGCTCCTCGAGGGTGGTGGTCTTCCTGCGCGATGATAAGCGGTACGTGGCCGAGGGTGAGTCGTGGGAATGCTCCGCCGGACACGACCTCGTCCGCTGGCTGCAGGAGCACGCGGCGATAGTCGACTCCGCGACCCTGGACTCGGTCGAGAGCGCCTCGATAGAGGCCTCGATCCGCCAGAAGCTCGGCGAGTGGAACTCGAGGCTACTCGTTCCCCTGGAGGTCCACGGCGCGCTCGAGGGATGGGTCGTCTTCGGCCCGCGCGCGGACGGGCGCCCCTACTCGGCATCCGACCGGGACGACTCGCTCATGCTGGTCAGGCTCCTTTCCCGGATGATCGGGCAGCACAAGATGCTGCGCTCCGCCCAAGCGGCCCAGCGGGAGACCGGCCTCATGCAGAAGTTCGGGCCGAAGTTCTGCATCATCGGGGTCTCGGGCAAGACGGACGAGTCGCTCCCCGTCGAGGTCCGCGAGATTTCCGCGCTGGCGCTTCGGGACGGAAAGCGGGTCGAGCGGGAATTCGGCCGCATGCGGGTCGCGGCGGGTCCCATCCCCGGGGCGGGCTGCTGGGTGTGGTGGGACGAGTCCTCGTTCACTGCGGAATCCTCGGCGCAGAAGCGCGAGGCCGAGAGGCACCAGATCCTCCACGACCTCGGGATCATGATCTCGCACGAGCTCGCCAACGCGATGTTCTCGGTCAGCACCTATTTCCAGCACCTGCGGCGCCAGCGGTCCGCCGACGATTCGGCGCACCCGCTGATGGAGAGGGTCGGCCAGGACATGGAGAGGATGAAGGCCATGCCGCACCTCCTGAGCACTCTCTACGAGATGTCGAAGCAGCCGACGGGACGGGTGGACATGAAGCGGGTCGTCCAGTCGGTGGCCCACGACATCGGGGGCCTGGCCAACACGCCCGAGTCGGGCCCGATCATCTGGGGCCACGAGAAGAACCTCCAGGACGCCCTCCTCTGGCTCTGCAGGGAGATCCTGGACACCAAGGACAAGGTGGCGCCCATCTCCCGGGACTCGAAGATCACGCTCTCCCTCCAGCAGAGGCGCCGGGACGACGATTCCATCTGCCTGGTCACGATCTCATATCCCGGCCTGAGGGTCGACCAGATCAAGGTGGGCGAGGCCACGTCCACGGAGGAGTACCCGACGGTCCCGGTGTACCTTGCCCGCGAGGTCATCCGCTTCCACTACGGCACGGTCCATGTCGGGCAGGGGCTCGACGGCCCGGAGCTCATGATCGCCCTCAAGTCGAGGCGCGTTAACGCCATCGCCGAGGTCGACCCGCTGCTGCGCAAGCTGCCTGAGGCGGGCGCCGCGACACCGTTTGGCGCCCCCGGACCCGCGGCGCCCGGCAACTCCGACGCGTTTCCGGCATCAGCATGAGCGGTCTGGACGACGGCTGGCCTGCCGCGATCTCTGCGTGGGCAAACCGCCAGGAGGACATCCAGGCGCTTGTCCAGTTCGGCTCGAGGGCGAGGCAGGACGGCTCGACCGACACGTGGTCCGATTATGACTACCACCTGATCACGTCGGACCCGCAGAAGTACCGGGACGGCTCGTTCGCCCGGGAGCTGGGCCCATGCTGGGCGTCGGCAAGCCAGTTTTCCTTTGGTGACGTGGACCGGGTGACGGCAGTCTACGACGGCGCGCTCGAGGCGGACTTCATCGTGCTGGGCCACGTCGACATGGTGATCGTCGCGCTGGCCCTCAGCTGGCCGGCCTCCGAGCCCCTGTGGCCGCGTCCGCTTGCCAGGGGGGTGAGGAGCCTGAGGATCGCCGCGGGCCCGGGTTGGAAGGTCATCAAGGGGGGGGCACTCTGGGAGAAGCGCTATTCCAGGATCAGCCCCCTGCGCGACCTGATGGGGGAGGAGGAGTTCAGGGGCCTCTGCGCGAAATTCTGGGTCGAGCTCGTCTGGGCCGCGAAGAAGGCGGCGCGCGGCGAGTGGCGGGCCAGCCAGCGCGCCATCCACGAGCACCTGGTCGAGTGCGGCCTGCGTGTCTTCAGGGAGGAGGCCCTCCTGGACGGGCGGCAGGCCCACTACGTGGGACGCAGGGCCGAGGCATGGCTCACGAAGGGGCAGCTCGAGGCGACAGGGGCCGGGACACGGCCCGAGCGTGCCGCCCTCATGTCGGCCTTGGTCCAGCTGTCCGGTGAATTTGCGGCCTCGTCCGCGCGCGTCGCCAGCCGGAACATGTGGAAGCCCCGCGACTACCCCGAGATCCGGTCCTGGCTGGCGGGATTGTCGGATTCGTCTAGCGCCGGTCCAGGCGCAGCCGGACCGGCCGGTCCTGGCCCAGGCTGATCCGCGGGAACGGCTGGATGGCCTCGGATTCCGGCGTCATCGACAGCCGCCAGCGCGAGGCGACGGTCGCCAGCACGAGGACCATCTCCGTCCATGCAAAATTCTCGCCGATGCAGGACCGGGCCCCGCCGCCGAAGGGAAAGTAGGCGAACCGGGGCAAAGCCCCCCGGAATTCGTCCGTCCACCTCTCCGGCCGGAATTCCAGGGGCGCGGGAAACCAGCGCGCGTCCCGTTGGATGACCCACTGGCTAGCGAGGACGAGGGTTCCCTTCGGGATCGGGTTCCCGCCGAGCTCAATGTCCTCGAGCGCCTCGCGCCCCATCGTCCAGACCGGTGGGTAGAGCCTCAGCGCCTCCGAGATGATCCTCCCCGCAAGCTTCAGGTCGGGGACGTCCGTGAATGCGGCCGGGCGGTCGCCGACGACCCTGCGGATCTCGGTATGCAGCAGATCCTGCGCTTCCGGGTGTCTCGCGAGAAGCCAGAAGACCCAGCTGAGGCCGTTGGCTGT
>Ga0182015_10003524_pt1 | contig 17495 bp, 19 predicted proteins | sample 712P3MmetaG_FD_120478 | JGI IMG/M metagenome (GOLD analysis project Ga0182015, IMG submission 120478) | Permafrost microbial communities from Stordalen Mire, Sweden - 712P3M metaG | ecosystem: Environmental > Terrestrial > Soil > Wetlands > Permafrost | place: Sweden: Stordalen | collected... | reverse complement strand
CTGGCGCGCTTGCGCTGCTTGTCATTGGCATCGTTATTGTTTACGGCTTCCTGCACAATGGCGCGCGTTTCCTGCGGCTATTTGTGCCGTCGGGAGTGCCGATCGCGTTGCTGCCCTTTCTGGTGCCGATCGAAGTGATTTCGTTCCTTGCCCGGCCGGTCACCCTGTCGGTTCGTCTTTTCGCCAATATGCTTGCCGGACACATCACGCTCAAGGTAATGGGCGGGTTCGTCGTGAGCTTGCTTGGCGCCGGCGCCTTCGCGGTCGTCGCGCCATTGCCTTTCGTGTTGGCCATCGCGTTGACGGCCTTCGAATTGCTGGTCGCCGTCCTCCAGGCCTATGTCTTCGCCATTCTCACTTGCGTCTATCTCAACGACGCAATTCATCCGGGCCACTGAACAAATATTTGAACAACAGATCGGTCGCCCATCAACGCAACCTTAAGGAGTACACAATGGAACCCGCAGCAGCCAGATTAATAGGCGCAGGTCTCGCCGCGATCGGTACAGGAGCAGCCGCGATAGGCGTTGGAATAATATTTGGTCAATTCCTGTTGGGTGCGCTACGCAATCCGTCCGCTGCCGATGGCCAGTTCGGACGAGTTTTTATCGGCGTCGCGCTCGCCGAAGGCTTGGGCATTTTTGCCTTGCTCATAGCGATTCTTTTGCTCTTCGTGGTCAAGTAGAAGGCCCGCTTGGTTGCGTCCGTATGTTTTCCGGATGCACTCTTGAGGCCGCAAACTTTTCCGCGCGGGATGTGACGGATGGCCGGCGACGAACAAGAAGGTCACATTGCGGGAACCGGGACGCCGGCCGGCGGCGGCCATGGCGAGACTTCTTTTCCGCCGTTCGACCCGGTCAATTTCACGCCGATTCTGATCTGGCTCTCCTTGAGCTTTGGGTTGCTCTACCTTTTGATGTCGAAAATCGCTTTGCCGCGGGTCGAAAGCATTCTCCACACCCGCGCGGATAAGATCGCCAAGGACATCAGCGAGGCGAACGCTTTCCGGGCGCAATCGGAAGAAGCCGCCGCGGCGCATGATAAAACACTCGCCGGCGCGAAAGCCAAGGCGCTGGCGCTCGCCCAGGAAACCCGTGCGAGACTCAATGCGGAGACCGAGGCAAACCGTCTCGCGCTAGAAGCCGAACTCAACGCCAGGCTCGCGGCTTCGGAGACGCAAATTCTTGCAATGAAGGCTGCAGCCATGGGCAATGTCGAGGCGATCGCCAGCGAGGCGGCGGCGGCGATCGTTCAGCGCATCACTGGCAAACCCCCCGACCCAATGGCCATTGCAAGGGCGATCGCCACGAGCAAAGCCTGACGCTGGAGAGTTTTTATGTTCGATGAGGAGTTTGTTGTAGCGGTTGGATTTGTGATTTTCGTCGGCCTGATGTTTTATCTCGGCATGCACAGGAAGATCAATTCCGCGCTAGACGGCCGCGCGGCAAGAATTTCGGCCAAGCTCGCGGAGGCCGCAATTCTGCGGGCGGAAGCCGAAGCCGTTCTCGCCTCTTTCGAACAGCGGCGCACTGAGGCGCAAGCCGAGGCCGAGGCTGTCGTCGCGCAAGCCCATGCGGAAGCCGAACGTATCGCCAGCGAAACGCGGGCGCGCATGACCGAATTTCTTCACCGCCGGACCAAACAGGCGGAGGAAAAAATCAGCGTGGCGGAAACTCAGGCGACAGCGGAGGTGCGCTTCGCCGCCGCCGAGGCCGCGACCAAGGCCGCGGAAATAGTGCTGAGAGGCGAGGCGCAAGGCGCGTTCGGCGCCGAGCTAATAGCCAAGGGCATTAGTGATTTGAAAACCATGTTCCGGTAGCGCGCGGTCCTGGATAAGCTTGTTACGTATTTTAGCATGAACCGCGCGTGCTCAGATCGTTGCGCCCGATTTTGCTCCGCCGGTTTTACCGCGAATAAAACTCGATGACGAGATTGGGTTCCATCATCACCGGATAAGGCACTTCCGAAGGCAATGGAATCCGGGTGAGTTTCGCCGTCATCTTGGTGTGATCGACGTCGAAATAATCCGGCACCTCGCGTTCGGCGAGCTGCTTTGCCTCCAAAACGAGGATGATCTGGCGCGAACTCTCCTTGAGCTCGATTCTATCGCCAACCTTCACCTGGTGGGACGCTATATTTACCCGGCGGCCATTGACCTTGACGTGGCCGTGATTGACGAATTGGCGGGCGGCAAAAACGGTGGATACGAATTTGGCGCGATAGATCACCGCATCGAGCCTGCGCTCCAAAAGCCCAATCAGATTGTCGCCGCTATCGCCCTTCATGCGGATCGCTTCGGCGTAATATTTGCGGAACTGCTTTTCCGAAATATTGCCGTAATAGCCTTTGAGCTTCTGCTTGGCCTTAAGCTGGGTGCCGAAATCGGATAGCTTGCCCTTGCGGCGCTGCCCGTGCTGGCCCGGCCCATATTCGCGCCGGTTGAAGGGGCTTTTCGGACGGCCCCAAATATTCTGGCCCATCCGGCGGTCGATTTTATACTTGGCTTCGGCGCGCTTCGTCATCGCGTGTCCTCTAAAAGCGGTGCGCCGGGAAAAAGGACACGGGCCCGCGCCGGAGCGCGTGGCTTTGAACCGCGTCCTCCCACCAGCCAGCGGGAAGAACGCGCCCTCCTCTGCGAGGCCCGGAAGGGCCAAGCCGACAGGCCCCGCGCTTCACATCGATGGATGCGCAGGCGGCGCCGCGGGTGCGTCTTCAGCGGGCGTCGCCCGCCACAAAGTCTCGAAGCTGCAAAGAGCGCAACGGGACGCCGTCGAATTAGAAGCTTTTACCGCGCGGGTCAAGATCGGGGCGGTCGGCGCTAACTCGGGGGGCTCAAGGCCGTTACTAATCCAAAAAAACCGGGATTGACGATGTCAAGTGGATAGCAGGTCGGCGCCGCCGATGATATACATATCGAATGCGGGCCTTGGCACGGTTGAAGCCGCTTCCAGTTCCGCCGATCTGCTGGTTCCCGGTCTACGGATCGAACGTAGGTTTCCATCGTTTAAGGGCGGCGTCCTACCACTAGACGAACCGGGAGCAGCGACATCGAAACCCGCTCCGTTACGGCGTGAGCGGGTTTTTTCGTGAGAAACCAGAATATCGCAATTTTGCGAAACTTGGTCAAGCGATTTTCATTGCCCATTTAGCAATTTTGGTATATTCATGTGGATATGTTGGACGTTCCGCTGTTATCTCACCGAGCGTGGTACCGATGTCATTGATGAGTGGTATAGGGAGCAGCCAGAAGCGCTTCAGGCCAAGTTCGATACCCGTCTGCGATATTTGCGACAGCACCCACGTTCCGATTGGGTACGTCCATATTTCGACACGCTTAGGAAGAAATGCGCAGGGCTTGGCGAGATACGGTTCGCATGGAATAAGGTCCAATACCGGCCAATCGGTTTCGCGTCGGGTGAAATGGAATTTACGCTTGTTTTTGTAGCAGAGGAGCATGGCAAGCGGTTTGTGCCGCCAACGACGTGCCAAATTTCACAGAAACGAAAAGCCGAAGTGATAGCTAACAGGAAACGCGCTCATGTTTGCGAATTTGAGTAAGCGACTCTTTGAGAAGTTGAAGAGCAAGTCCTATAGGGACGCCTATGTTGCGGAGCACGTGCGCACTGGGATCGCTTATCAAATCCGTGCTCTACGCACGCAACGCGGTTGGTCTCAGAAGAGACTTGCAGAGGAAATGGGCAAACCCCAAAGCGTTGTATCGCGGCTTGAAGACCCGGATTACGGCAAAGTCAGCGTCCAAACTGTCCTAGACGGGGCTGCGGCATTTGATGTCGCATTGCTGGTCCAATACGTCAGCTTTCCGGAGTTTTTGCGGAGAACACGGGATGTTTCGCCGGAAGCATTGCGAGTCGATAGCTTCGATGAGCGGCAGCTTTTTCCTATCACACGGAATACGGTTACAATCCTGGCTGGTGACCGACGAGCAATTGCCGGCCTTTACAACGTTCAAGGCGGCCCATTTGCAAGCGCCGAGGTGGTGCGGGGTGCGCCTCAGCAATCAGCATTCTTACTCAAAAGTTCGGCGATAAGTTAAGTGAGCGACAATCCATCGACATCTGTGCCTCCTGTTCCACGGGTGGGAACGATCAATCGGTCTCAAAACTTTCATACATTATTCGCGAACCAATCGCGAGTGACGGTTGGTCCAGGGGAGATTACTGTAACTTTTTCCTACGTTGATAATATTCAAAATGTTGGACAAATAGTAACTGAACTCGTAGGTATCGCAATGACGCCAACCCATGCCAAAATCCTAGCAGTTTTTCTGACAGAGATATTGAAGTCGTATGAAGAGACGTTCGGTGCGATACCGCCCCTTCCTGCAACCCCATTTGATATGCAGAAAGTCCTTGAGAACGTTAAGAAATCCACCGGAATCGATATGCCCGCTTAGGACGTCACTCTTTCGCATTTTGAGACACTGCGGAGACGGGCACAAACTCCGAGGTCAAATCACCTTCAACCCCGCCCGCGCAGCTTGTCTTTCGGCTTCCTCCTTGCGCTCGGAATAGCGGTCCGTCAGGTAATCCGAGACGCCGCGCGTCAAATAAGTGAACTTCATCAATTCCTCCATCACGTCGACCAAGCGATCGTAATAGGGCGAAGGCCGCATTCGCCCCGCCTCGTCAAATTGCGCATAGGCCCTGGCGAACTCAAGCAGTTGCGACAAGGCGGCCGTGCCGATCGACCACGCGCTCGCCATCTTCCTTAAAAAATTCGCCTTGCTGCGGCGGCAAGAGGTCGATCACGAGTTCCGAAGGACGGCACAGTCTTACCCCCTTCGGCGTCACCACGATCGGCCGGTTGAGGAGAATGGGATGCGCCTCGAATGCATCAAGCACAGCGTCCTCGGCAAGGTTGTTGCCGTCAAGCCACAATTCGCGAGAAACGGGTTCCTTATCGCGCAGCAGGGCACGCAGCGGCACGCCCGCGCGGGCCGCGAGCTGACGTATCAAGGCCCGCGCGGGAAACGTCTTCAAATATTCGATTATATGCGGCTCGATGCCCGCGTTGCGGATGAGTCCGAGTGTATTGCGCGACGTGCCGCAGCGGGGATTATGGTAGATGATGACATCCATCGGGGTCACGCTACATGTGGACGGTGGTTCGCCGCGCCCGCGGTCTGGCTGGTCTTGCGAAGACGCGGGCCGAGCGTCAATTAGCCGAGGCTTTTCAGCGGCGAACTGGCGAGCAAGGAGTTTAGCCTCAAAGGGCAATAAAGGCCATATCGAACGCCGCATTTTTCTGGACGCCGGTCCGTTCTGCGCCCGCCACCGTGGCCAAGGTCTCGGTAGCGTTCAAGCTGTCCATGTGCCGACAGTGGACAAACGCGACATACGCAAGGAAAACCGGAGCGCCTACTTCCCGGTGACCAGCAGAATTTTGCCCAAGTGCGAGGACGATTCCATCATTTCGTGCGCTTGACGCGCCTGTTCGAGCGGGAAAGTGGCAAAGATCAGCGGCTTCACCAAGCCCTTGTCCAACAGCGGCCAGATTTTTTCACGCAGGACCTTGGCGACCTCGGCTTTCTGTTGCACGCTGCGCGCCCGCAAGGTGGAGCCGGTCAGGGTCAGGCGGCGCAAAATGATTGGACGCAAATCGAAACTCTCGACCGTCGCCGATTGCAAGAAGCCGATCTGAACAAGTCGGCCTTCCTCCGCCATCACGGACATATTCCGTTGCAGATAAGTGCCCCCGACCATGTCGAGCACGACATCGACGCCACGCTTGCCCGTGATCTTCCTCACCTCCAGGGCGAAATCCTCAGTCCTATAATCGATTGCGAAATCGGCTCCGAGCGTTTTGCAAAAGGCGCACTTTGCGGTGGAGCCGGCGGTCGCAATAACGCGTGCACCAAAATGCTTGGCCAACTGGATCGCGGTCGAGCCGATGCCGCTCGATCCGCCATGCACCAGGAATGTCTCGCCAGGAGCAAGCTTACCGCGCGAGAAAACATTATCGAACACGGTGAAATAATTTTCCGGCAAGCCGGCCGCCGCGACGACCCCCAAAGCCTTCGGCACCGGCAGACAGAGAAGCGCATGGGCAAGCGCATATTCCGCATAGCCGCCGGAGCCGACAAGTGCGCAAACCTCGTCGCCTTCGGCTGGCGCGCTCACGCCTTGGCCGCGCGCGGCCACCCGGCCCGCGATTTCGAGTCCCGGAATGGCGCTCTCGCCCGGAGGCGGAGGATAGACACCTTCGCGTTGCAAGCAATCGGGACGATTGACTCCCGCCGCGGCGACTTTAATCAAGACCTGGCCAGGCCCCGGTTCCGGCACCGGCGCCTCGCCGGTCGTGATGACGTCCGGGCCGCCATGGCCTTCGAAACGAACCTGCCGCATTGTCAGCATGATATTTTCCGCCTTGCGTGTTCGCACTGCCCCCGTCATGCCGGTTTCATGAAGAAATAGACAGTCAGCGCAAGCCCCACCGCGACAACGAAGCTTTTGACGATTTGCGCCGGCACCCGCCGCGCCGCGTGCAGTCCGGCGTAACCTCCCGCAATAGCGCCAACCGCCACGACGATCGTCCATTGCCAATCGACAAGACCGGCAATGATGAATGTGACCACCGCCGCCACGTTCATCAGCACCGCGAGCAGAATTTTCAGGCTGTTCATCAGCCAAATGTCGTGCAGCCCAAAAAGGGTGAGCGCGGCGAGCATGAGAATGCCACTGCCGCCGCCGAAATAGCCGCCGTAGATGGCGACCAATCCTTGCGCGGCGAAAATGCCGGTCCGATTCAATTTGAACTTTTTCGCGCCCGGACGCAAAAAACTTCCGGCCGCGAAGATCGATGTCGCGAACAAGATGAGCCAGGGCACGATGCGGCTGAAGACAGTTTGCGGCGTGACGAGAAGCAGGAGGCCGCCGATGAGCCCGCCGGCAAGGCTGACGGCCCCGAGAGCGGCTACGTGGACGCGGTTGTCGGCCGAGGCGGCTTTGAGCCCGTCGCGCGCCGCGTAAGCGGTCGCGATTTGGCCGGGGAACAGCGCGACGGTGCTCGACGCGTTGGCGGCGATTGGCGGCAATCCGGCGGCGATCAGCGCCGGGAAGGTGAGAAATGAACCCCCTCCGGCAACGGCATTGATGAAGCCCGCCGTGAAAGCCGCGAGCGAAACGAGTGCAAAAATCATCCCTTTGCCGAGGAGTGTATAAAACAGCTCATTCACTGTGGCCGAAATGTGTTTTGTCTTCAATCATAATTGTTAACACGCTGCAAAAACGGGGCGCCGGACACTCGTCATATACCAATTTCCCGGCCGCTGCGTGGCGCGCGCGCGAAAACGCCTGCCCTCTTCCTAAAACCATCGCGATCCGATTTCCGAATTGAATCTTTCCTCCCTCGCGGGCGCCGCTCATGGCTTCGATCACAGCGACTAAATCGATGCTTGTAAACGATCTTGACGCCTATTGGATGCCGTTTACCGCCAACCGTGCGTTCAAGCAGAGCCCGCGGCTACTCGCCTATGCCAAGGACATGCATTATTTCGGCCCAGAGGGCCGCGCCATCATCGACGCCAGCGCTGGTCTTTGGTGCGCCAACGCCGGGCATTGCCGCGCTCCGATCGTCGAGGCCATCATAGCCCAAGCAGGCGAATTCGCTTTTCCGCCGCCGTTTCAGTTTGCCCATCCGAAAGCGTTTGCCTTGGCGAACCGGATCGCGGCGCTTGCGCCAGGCGATTTGGACCACGTGTTCTTTACCAATTCCGGCTCGGAAGCGGTGGATACCGCGCTAAAAATCGCCCTCGCCTTTCACAATCTGCGTGGCGAAGGCGCCCGTCAGAGGCTCATCGGGCGCGAGCGCGGCTACCATGGCATGGGCTTCGGCGGTATGGCGGTCGGCGGCAGCGGCGCACACCGCAAGCTCTTCGGCACTCTTTTCGCCGGCGTCGATCATCTTCCTTCGACTTATAATCGCGCCAAGCAGGCTTTTACCAAGGGCGAGCCGGAATGGGGGGCGCATCTCGCCGACGACCTTGAAAGAATCGCGGGCGTGCACGATGCCTCGACGATTGCCGCGGTGATCGTCGAGCCCATGGCCGGTTCAACCGGCGTTCTTCCACCCCCCAATGGCTATCTGGAACGGCTACGATCGATCTGCGACAAATACGACATTCTGCTGATTTTCGACGAAGGCACGTGCGGCTTCGGCCGTCTCGGCCATGCCTTCGCGGCCGAGCGCTATGGCGTGCTTCCGGACATGATCACCTTCGCCACGGGCGTAACCTCGGGCACGGTGCCGATGGGCGGCGTGATCGTCCGCCAGCCGATTTACGAAAGCTTCATGGACGGCCCGGAGCACGCGGTCGAGCTATTGCACGGCTATAGCTGTTCTGGCCACCCTTTGGCTTGTGCCGCCGGCCTCGCCGCGCTCGACCTCTACGGCAAGGAATATCTATTCGCGCGGGCGCTGCAACTCGAACCCTTTTGGGCCGATGCCGTGCATAGCTTGAAGGGCTTGCCCAATGTCCTCGATATCCGCAACGCCGGGTTGAGCGCGGCAATCGACCTCGAGGCCAGGCCCGGCGCCCCTGGAAAGCGAGGGTTCGACGCGATGGATCGCGCTTTCCACACTTTCGATCTTCTCCTACGCAGCGCCGGCGACACGCTCATTCTGACGCCGCCGCTGATCGTCGGCGAGGCAGAGATCGGCGAGATCGTCGAAAAAACCGCGCGGGCGATCAACGCCGTCGCCTGAAGCATGCCGCAGGCCGCGGGAGACCATTACGCAGAGGAAACGGCGGCCTTTGAAACCGAAGATCGGAACGCAGTGAAAGGCCGCCACTTTCACCGCGTACGGGCAATGCAGGAGCGGTAAGTCCGTTCGCTATTGAACGTTGCCGCAGCCGGGATCGCTCCATTGCCAAGAATTGCCCGAAGTATCGCCCGGGAGGGGACAGCACGCCCAATTTGGATCAGCGCATCCGGTGGAGTTACCGCAGGTATTCGATACAAAACCGGGCGCGCAGTTTGCCGCATCTTGAGCGATTCCAAGAGAAGGTACCGCGATCGACAAAACGATACTCAGGAACAAAATACGCATTATACTCTCCTTGTCAAAACGTAACTGGCTAGTCAACCCTACCGGTTGACTGCCTAGTTAGAGTGGCATTGTTGTCAAAATCTAAAATGAACCTGTTTATCTGGTGCGTCAATGTCATTGTCTTGAGTTAGTTAAATAATTGTTGTAATTAAACTCTGCAGCTTACAATAAGCGTGAAGCGAATGGCTACAATCTGGGTGCGCGATTAACGAAGCCGCACCCTAAATCAGGTTTGGGAAAATACATAGCGGGGCAAGGGTGTAGAAAATACTTAGCGCGTGGGCCGCTCTGTCATCAGCCCAGCGCAAGGCGCAAGGCCCTGGGCCGTGGCTGCGAGCCACGGCCCAGGGAAGATTCGTCAAGTCGTACTATTGGGAAGCAGTCGGGGTGAGGAAAATGACGCCCCAATCGCGGTAAAGAGCGCGACCAAATTGGAGTTTGTTGCATTGCTGGGCGAGGTGCACCCGTTCGCGTCATCGGAAAAGAACATTTTCGGGGTGGAAGCCATTTGCTGCAAAGTCGAGCAGGCGGAGATCGTCGGCGAGTCCGTGCTGCAACTGCTGGATGTAGCCGAGCCGTAGGCCAACGTATAGACCCAGGTGCCAGCGGCCGTCGCGGTCGCGGCAGCGGTGATTGCGTGATGACACTCATTGGGTGTCTGCGTGCCCGACACGTTGGGTGAGACAGCATTCGCGTCGCCATCGCTGAGAAAGATGATCACTTTCTGCACGCCCGACCGGCCCGTGGTTGTGAGCGCGGTCTGAGCCGCGGTAACCACATCGGCGTAATAGGTTGCGACTCCGCCGACGGCATCGAGGGCCTGCGTGCAGCCACTGGGGCCTCCCCCGATAGCACGTACGAAATTAGAGCTCGTATTCAGCGAGGTCGCCGTGTCGGACGTTTTGTAATCGGATGAAAGGGGAATAATCTGGTAGGTGGGCGCAGGCGAAGCGTTGTACTTCGCAATTGCCGGCACGGGACTGGTCGCGCAATCATAGTCATAAGCAGCTTGGGCCGCGGTTGTCAGTCCCGGGAACACCATCAAACCGACATGGATCGTTGAGGGGGTTAATCCGTAGTTAGGTGGAGATGCGGACGGGTTTCCTAGCAGAAGCGTCCGCGCCCCCGCTTCCGCGCAGGTGACTCGGGTGGCGCCCGATACCGAACATTTTGTGTCACTGGTGTTCATCGACTGCGTCGTGTCGACGATGAGCATGACATCAAGTGATGTCCCTTTGCCGCCGCTCCCGCCCGCGGTCGCGGTCGCGGTGAGCGTCAGCGTACTTTTCCCAAACAGCTTGCCAAAGATCAGCGGCACTGTCGCCTGCTGCTTCACCACAATGGCGTTGGCGGCGTCCGTGCCGGAGCATGCCACGCCCGTGCTCGTCAGGCACTTCAACTGAGGGTACCCACTCACCATCGTGACGGTCTGGCCAGAAATGGCGTTCGAGCCTCCGGTCGCGGCGCTATAAGACGTCGCTGTCGTGATCGCCGTCCCAGATGGGTTGTTGATACTCTGCGCTCCGGCCAGCGCCGCAATATTTGCGGAGCTCTGGAGGGCGCTTTGGGTCCGGTAGACAATAGTCTCTTGAACCACCAGCCCTGTCATGCCGGCAAAGGCGGTCAAACCGAGCCCCACTATGATCGCCACGACGCCTCTCCGGTCTGTACGCATGCGATGAATTAAGGAATTCCACTTAGTGTTCACTGGATACGCTCCGTTGTTGATACTTTCAAGGTGCAGCTCGGGGCATAATTGTGCGCCAGCACAGTGAGGCTGCAGGGATATGATGCTGTCACGATCGCGGGGTTTCCCGCATTGGCGCCCAGCGCGGTTAGGCACGTGGCGTCGCTCGTGCACGCCGTTCCATTGACCGAAAGGGTAATCGTCAGGCTCGCTTTAACGAACGGTATGAGGTTCCCCGCGGCGTTATAGATTGCGTTAGTGGTATCGGTCCAAGGGGTGTTGTCGCTATCGCCGCGGCTGCTCGCGAATTGGAGGGCGCCCGCCTCCGCCGAATTGGTGAGAATAACCCAATTGTTAAGGGCGATCCCGAACACAAACATGCCCACCATTGTAGCCAACAGCACTGGCCCTACGAGAGCAAACTCGACGGCCACAGTGCCAAAGGAGTTGCGCCCTACCCGCGCCCGGCCCATTGTTTTGGCCAAGATTTTGGCCAAGAAAGGCATGGCAAGAGCAACGAGCAGGGCCAAGCCGCGCGACCAAAATAGGAAATAGCGGCAATGGTTACGAATTAATGAGCGCATATTCGTCTTTGTTATAGAATTTGTGCCATGACGTTATAGACATATTGGAATAGTACACGAACCGACATAATTTCTCATTTAGATAATACTTACAATTTGATAGAGTGCTTGAATATTTCCTCTTTCCGTGCGTCATTGCGCGCACGCCCTTCGGCGGCTGCGGGAGGGGAAAGCCGGGCAAGACGAGCTTTTGACCAATACCCTATCCACCGGCCGATTTGTTGCGGTCGTGGCAAAAAAGAGCAAAAGCTCTACTATGCTATCGCGGTTTTCGATTCGCACCGCCGTCGTGGCGCATCCCTGGTCACGCCGTCATGGGATTGACCCCGGCAACGGGGAGCGCCGCCGTGCAACGAGGAAGCTCCGCTCCTTGCCCCAACGGGTACAATTCTCGCCCCGATTCAGCCCATCGCGGGAGGAAAGATGGGGAGCATTCGCTGCGGCCCTCGTAACAAATTGGCGAATACGGCTTTCGTTAGCTCACATTATTTGGATTAATCGTATAACAAGCTTGAGCATGCAATTTAAAAGCAAACATACTAAGATTCGCTACGACCGGGGAAACTGGGTAATCGGCAGTGACTTGATTGCCACATGTTTGGGTGGTCACGCCAAATACCGATGGCGAAGGGTTGAGGCCATAGGATTGCGCAGCCGCGTAACTTTGGGTGCTGGTGATAGTGGTAGTGCCGCAAACAGTTGGATTGACGTTCATGCATCGTGCCGCCATTTCTGCTCCGTGCTGCAAGGCAAATTGTGCCCACATCCCGAAACAGATTTGCCAGACTCCGAGCAACATCAAAAGGAATACAGGCATGGTCAGCGCAAATTCGACCGCGGAAGCGCCGCGTTGGTCGTTGAAGAAGGTCTTGCGTGTCATTGGATTCTCACGGTTGCTTGGTAGGCGAGCGTCACTGTACTGGCTTGCCATGGATTGGGAATAATCGGGCTAAATAAAGCCTTTGCGGAAGACGTGACGTAAGTGCCGGCGGTGAACCCGCTTGAACAGGTGCTCGTACAAGTACAGGTGGTTGTACAAGTAGAGACGACCGTCACCCCGGTCGCCGATGCGCACCCGCAAAACTGCGACGGCGCGGGCGTAGCCGTGATGCTCGTGTAATTGGTCGCATTGGTGATGGCGGTCGACATTTTGGTCGAATTGAATCCGTTCGCGGTGACGTAAGTGATGCCGGCCTGTGCGGCAAACTGCACCTGCGTTTCTCGTAAGATGGAGATGCCCAGTTCACCGGCGCCCAAGACTCCTGTAGCGAGGAGCGGCGACACCATCGCCAACTCAATTGCCGCTACGCCGGCTACGGCAAGGCGCTCCCGGCCGAAGAAAGCAGCGAGTCGTTTTGCCAAAACAATCAACATCCCTCTGCATCTCAACATGCGCGATCACTCCACGAGAAATGCTGGCGCCGCGGACGACGGGCCAAGGGTAACGGCGCATTTCGAGAAGCTCGTGCCGCCGGCGGCGAATATGATCGTATCGGCGATGAGACGCGTGCATTGTCCAGTATGCGTCGTCCCCCCGTTGACCGCGTAACTCACCACCGAATGCGGCGCATAGATCGTGCCGATGAGATTAACTGACGGGCTTAAGGCAAAAGCTAGATTGGGGCCGGGCAACACGCCGAGCAGCGCAGGGAGGTCGTCAAAAATAACCAATCCGGCATATGGCCCCGATGACGGCGCGGTCAAATTGACGGTACCAAGAAGGCTCAGCCCCGGCAAATTGATGAGTGTGCTTGAAGTCTGCACGATCGTGACCTCTGTGCCAGTCACTGTGCCCCCGAGGAGAACCGAGAAGCCGGACCCACCGAGGAGCCCCCTCCCCACATCCATGTAGTAGGTGCCGGGACTAAGCGTGGCGTTGCCGCCCCCGTTTACGGTCAGGCCGCCGCAGTAGACGCCTGGCGACAAGGTGGCCGGGCCGGTTATAACCAAGTTAGTGTGGTCACAGCTAGAAATTGAGGGAACGGTCGTACCTTTAAAAGGGTCGGGCGTCGCGGGGGCTCCCGTGACAGGCGTGGGGGTGACCGTCCCAAGTAGACTGACACTGCTCCCGACCACATTGACCTTTTGCGCCGTGATTGAGGAAAGGAGGTCCGTAGTCAGCGCCAACAGACCCGGCGAGTTGTCGGCGACGGTGCATTTATCGGCCAATACGTTCGCAAGGACTACGGCGGCGATGCCGGTCACAAGTGAGACTAGGGGGGTTTGGCTCAGAGCAAGAACGCAAGGGATCGAGCTAGCGGCGACGGCGACCGCACGTCCTTGGATAACCACAGGGGACTTGAGAAAAAGGGACGAGAACAAGTTTTTTTGGGGTTGTTTGATGATGACTTCGATGGCCCCTGGGGTCGTCACATTAGGACCCGATAGAGGCGGTTGATTCACGCTAACGGTCGTGCCGCTTGCGCCATTGACAAATTTATAGGATGCCGCCGTCGCGTCGGCTTGGAGCGTCAGATTCGTATTGCCGGCATTAAGACCGACAGCGGCACTGATCGCGGCGGAATCGGCCGCGCCCTGCATCGCTAATTGGGTCGAATACCAGCTGCCGGTTTCGGAGCCGAGAGCGAGGGCGGCGATGAAGAACGGCGCCATGAGTCCAAACATAACCCCGTAGGCGCCGGACCGATCGCGCATGAAGCGTGCGGCGAGGCCAAACGCCGCCCATCGAGGGCGTTCGTTCGCGATCCCCGGCCTTGCCGCTACGCCAGATATGCCATGGTGCTCCCTGCCGAAGAACGCACTAAGTGGTTTTGCCAAAACCATCAGCATCCCTCCGCGTTTCAACATGTGCGATCACTCCACAATCTGGGCTGGCGCCGCGGATGCCACGCCATCGGTCACGGCGCATTTCGAGAAGCTCGCGCTGCCAAGGTCGAAGTTGATCGTATCGGCGATGAGGCGCGTGCATTGTCCAGTTTTCGTCCCCGAGCTGAGCAGGTAAAGCACCGTCGAATAAGGTGCGTAGATCGTGCCGACGAAATTATTTTGCGTGCCTCCGCGAAGAGACAGGATGGCTAGGGTCGCACCGGGGTCGGCAAAAAGGACCAATCCGGCGTATCGTCCCGATGACGGCGCCGTCAAATTGATGACACCACCGTTGAGGAGACCGCCGAGGTCCACGTTCAGCAAATTGCTGAGCAGGCCGCTTGAAGTCAGCACGATCGTGACCCCTGTGCCAGTCACGGACCCGCCGGTGGCGACTGTGATGCCCGTCCAGGCCGGGAAATTCCCATCCATGTAGTAGGTGCCGGGACTAAGCGTGACCTTGCCGGAGGCCCCTACATTTAGGCCGCCGCAGTAGCGGCCGGGAGACAAGGTAACCGTGCCGGTTATAGCAATCGTGCCCTTGGTTATTGTATTATAAAAGCTATTCGGATCACAGGTAAGACTAGAAAATGACGGGTCGACGGTCGTGCCTGCAAAAGGATCGACCGCCGCGGTGGCTCCCGTGTGAACCCCCTGCGTCGTGGTGACCGTCCCAAGGATGTCGACAAAGCCGCCGACCACATTGATTTTTTGCGCCGTAATACTGGACGCGGCGTCCACGGTCAGTGCAAGCGGAGACGGCGAGTTGTCGGCGACATTGCATTTATCGGCCAAAGCGGCACTGCCGAGCTGGACGGTGATGCCGGCCACAACCAGGGAGTGGTTCAGAGCAATAACGCAAGGTATGCCGTTGCTAGCGACGGCGACCGCACGTCCTTGGACAACCACCGGAGACTTGAGAAAAAGTGACGAGAACAAGAGTTTTTGGGGTTGGTTGATGATGACTTCGACGGCCCCTGGGGTCGTCACATTAGGACCCGATAGAGGCGGCTGATTCACGTTCACGGTCGTGCCGTTTGAGCCGTTGACAAAGCCATAGGATGACGCTGCCGAATCGGCTTGGAGCGCCAAATTTGTATTGCCATCATTGATGCCGACAGCGGCACTCATCGCGGCGGAATCGGCCGCGCCCTGCATCGCTTCCTGGGCCGCGTACCAGCGGCCGGTTTCAGAGCCTAGAGCGAGGGTGCCAATGAAGACCGGCGCCATGAGTCCAAACATAATCCCGTAGGCGCCGGACCGATCGCGCATGAAGCGTGCGGCGAGGCCAAACGCCGCCAATCGAGGGCGCTCGATCGCGAACCCCCGGCCAGGAACGCGCGGCCTCGATAATAAACAACGGCAAGTTTTATGAATAAATGGGAATACGATTGCCTTTTTTAACATGATTATCTCGCAGCATTCCGATCACGTCTTGATAATCCATGTCTATACGGAATGTTGCAATTCGTCCTTTAGATAATACGTGTAATTTGATCGAGAATTTGAGTATTCTCTCTCTCATTCGTTATTGCGCGCGCGTCCTCGGCGTTTCCGGGAAGGGAAAGCCGGGCAAACCCGCGCTTTTGGCCTACCTTACCCACCGGGCGATTCGTTGCGGTCTTGGTAAAAAAGAGCAAAAGCTCTACTGTCGGGGAGCGGTTTTCGATTCGCGCCGCCGTCTCGGCGCAACCGTCGTTTTCCTTGGGAGCTCGTCATGGCCGACATCAACGCAATCGTTTCCAACTTCCTCGAAAAAATCTCCAAGATGCTCGAAAAACCATACAATGCGCTGGCGCTCGGCGCAGGTCTGACGTTCCTGCTTCTCCTTCTTTTTCACGTCACGAGCCTCGGGAGCGGCTATTTCGGGGCGTTCTTCACCTTCCTCCATGTCGTCTCGGGCATCACGTGGATTGGCCTTCTCTATTATTTCAACCTGGTGCAAATCCCCATTATGCCGATGATTCCGCCCGAGCTGAAGCCGGGCATTGGTCAATATATCGCGCCCGAGGCGCTATTTTGGTTCCGATGGTCAGCGCTCGCCACCGTGGTGACCGGCCTCATCGTGTTTTCGACCAGCAGCGCGGTCCACAACCTAACCATCGTCACCGGCGGCCTCCTCGGCCTCCTCATGGCCTTCAATGTTTGGTTCGTCATCTGGCCGAACCAGAAGAAAGTGCTTGGCCTCGTTCCCGCCGACGACGAAGCCAAAACGCAAGCCGCGCGGCTCGCGATGCTGACTTCGCGCGCCAATTTTGTCCTGTCGCTGCCGATGCTTTATTGCATGGTGACGGCGCGGCTCGTCGCGTGATTTTCGATTGGGTCCGCCGTCGCGGTTGCGTGGCGCTTGTCTCTGGCAAGCGCGGCGCGGCCTATTCCACCGTGACGCTTTTTGCGAGGTTGCGTGGCTGGTCGGCATCTTTCCCCATGACGACGGCGGTATGGTAGGCGAGCAATTGGACCGGCACCGCATAGACCATCGCCGAAAACTCCGGCGCGACATTTGGCATGACGATGGCGGCGGCGGCCTCGGTGGCAAAATCGCGGGCGACACGGGCATCGCCAATCAGGATCACTCTTCCGCCGCGAGCGGTGACTTCCTGCATGTTCGAGAGCGTTTTTTCGAGCACGGAGTCGTTCGGCGCGATGACGATCACCGGCATGTCCTGGTCGACGAGCGCGATCGGCCCATGTTTCAGCTCGCCCGCCGCATAGCCTTCGGCATGAATATAGGAAATCTCCTTGAGCTTTAGCGCCCCTTCGAGCGCCAAGGGATAGGACGTGCCGCGGCCGAGATAAAGCACGTCGCGGACCTTGGCGATTTCCCGCGCCAGGATCTCGATGGCGCTGTCGCACTTGAGCGCTTGCGCAATGAGCCCCGGAATCGCCGTGAGCTCGGAAACGAGCCGCGTCTCCGCCTTCTCGTCGATGGTGTTGCGGGCCCTGCCAAACGCCAGCGCGAGGCAGGCGAGCACCGCGAGCTGACAGGTGAAGGCTTTCGTCGAAGCAACGCCGATTTCAGGACCGGCGAGCGTCGGCGCAACAATGTCGCTCGCGCGCGCCATCGTCGAGGTCGCTTCATTGACGACCGAAATGACCGTCTGTCCCTTCGCCTTGGCGGCGCGAAGACATGCCAAGGTATCGGCCGTCTCCCCCGACTGCGAGACTAGGATGGTCAACCCTCCTGGCGCTAGCGGCGGGTCGCGATAGCGAAACTCGGAGGCGATTTCGACATCGACGGGAAGCCTCGCAAACCGCTCGAACCAATATTTGGCGGTGAGCCCCGCGAAATAGGCCGTGCCGCAGCCGCAGATCGTCAGGCGCTGGAG
>Ga0182015_10003523_pt1 | contig 17500 bp, 11 predicted proteins | sample 712P3MmetaG_FD_120478 | JGI IMG/M metagenome (GOLD analysis project Ga0182015, IMG submission 120478) | Permafrost microbial communities from Stordalen Mire, Sweden - 712P3M metaG | ecosystem: Environmental > Terrestrial > Soil > Wetlands > Permafrost | place: Sweden: Stordalen | collected... | reverse complement strand
CCTTGCGGCCTTGCGGCCTTGCTGCCACGCCGCTTTGAGTTCGGGCGTTGTGATATCCCAGTCCGGCCGGCATTTCTTCGTAACGACACGCAGGTCCTGGCGCAGATCTTCCAGAGTAGGCCGGCCGAAGAACCAGTAGCCGTTGTAGATCTTATAAATGACAAGGCCGGGTTCGAGGACAATCACGTGCGGGATCATCGGATTGTTTACAGGATCAGTGTATTCGGCGATGTCGAGATCTTTTTGGACGACACGCCCCGTGTCCGAGAGGAAAGGCCAGTGGGCACCCACTCCGCTGCGATATTCATTCGTGACGGTGATATTGTCGGTGCTAAGTGTGACCAGCCGGCAATAGGCAACCTCAAGCTCACGATGGAGTGCAACAAGCCCTTCAGCCTGCCGGCGGTCCTTGGGGCAGAAACCTCCGCGGCTCAGGACGAGAACCATGGGATGTTGCCCTTGCAGTTCGGAGAGCTTCCGGCGTTTCGCGGTGTGGTCGGAAAGCTCATAGTCCGGGAAGATAGCCCCGGGAACAATGTCAGATCGCATAGGAAATCCTCGAAAGTTGGATGCGCGTCGCCGGGTTACGTTCCACAATAACGGAGCTTGGTACAACTCCAGGGGAGTATACGGCAGACACTAGGTGCGAATGAAACCACATGTCCGATAGTCCTCCTACCAGGAGTTAGTCAGCCGCAATCGCCACCAAGCCTTGGTAGTCACTTCTTCAGCCAACCTTGTAACTCCATCCAATCGGTAAACCTTTCGATCCAATGATCCGTAGGGAGGTTCTGCTTTCGCATTCCGAAGCCGTGGCCCCCCTTCACGTACATGTGCAGCTCCGCCGGTTTGTGAGCGCTGGTCCACTTTTCGTACAAAGCGACGCTGTCCGGTGCGAGTCCGAGATTGTCATCGGTGGCAGCCGCGACAAACAGAGGCGGCGCATCCGCGGGAACGGAGGAATCTTTAAACTCGCCGCCAGCCGCATAAATCAGGGCTGCAAAGGCCGGCCTGCCATTCGGCGCGTAACGGAAGGCAACTCCGGCAGCGACCGTTCCGCCAGCGGAGAATCCGATAATCCCGACGCGATCGGTGGAAACTCCCCAGTCCGACGCGTGCTCCCGAACGTAGGTGACCGCCGCCAGCCCATCGGCGATCGACAGCGGAACCACCTTGTCTAATATCTCTCGAAATTTCTGCCTGTTTCCAAACAACTCCGTAAATTCCTGCGTGGCGTCCTCGCCGGTGTGTGCAATGCGGTACTTCAACACAAAGGCTGTCACGCCTTTCGCAACCATGTACTTGGCGACATCGTTGCCCTCGCTGTTGATGGAGAGGGCCATGAAACCGCCGCCCGGGCAAATCACCACTGCGGTGCCGTTTCTCAACTCCGGCGAAGGCCTGAATACCGTTAGCGTTGGCTTGATGACATTAGCGACGACTTCGGTGTTCCAGTTTTTCGAGAAGTATTCCTTCTCAGGATAGTTTTCCTGCGTCGAGCCGGGCGCAGCGCCGGGGTAGAGGGGAACGACATCCTGGGCAACTCCGAGGGGCGCCAAGAACGCCAGTAAACAAAGGGTTCGAATGAGGAATGTTTTCATGGGCGCATAGTCTATTCAGAGGGTTGCGTCTGTCGGCCCGGGGATCAGAGTTCGATTCGCCGAGGGATAACTTCAGGTTGGCTAGACGGAAGTTATCCTAACGCGGATGACCCAGAGAGCGAATGTCATCAACCAAGACTCCCGGGCGCAGACTCTGCTGAACGACGGTGGCCGAGAAAGTCCGCGACAATCCACGCCGACGCGGCGATCCCGAGAGTCTCCGTACTTTCGGCCCAGTTCACAAAACTGTGGGGATTGGCGAAGAGCGCCGGCAGCCATACCAGCAACCCGAAACCCACGATCATCGCCGTGCTCAATCGAGACGCGAGAAGGGCCATGAACCCCGTGAGTAGAGCGATAGCCGCAAGAGCAAACGCGGCGGTGGTTGCCATCGCCCAGAACATTTGTCCGGGCGGAATCCATTTCGGAACAAGACTTGCTGTTTCAGAGAGATAGAAAAGCTGTTCCAGTGTGAACGAGACAACACAAATACCGAACGAGTAGTACCCGATCTGAGCCAAGGTTGCTGTTCGAGTCGGAGCAATTGGACCGGAACACGCATATAGGATCACGGCACCCGAGACGAATGAGAATTGTTCGAAGAAGTTGCCAAAGCCATTGTAGACGAGCGGATGCGCAAGGATGGACGGTACCCCCAGCAAGGCGAAGATGAAGTAGATCGTACCCAGAGCGACAGCACCGGCTCGCGCCGTGCTCGGCCATGGAACGGCTACGCCTCCAAGGATTACGATGGTGGCCACGATGTACGTGACAATCTCGCGGTTAGGAACGCCTCCAAGCGCGCTGAAGTCATGCCACGCCAAGGCACAGATACCGGCACCAATCGCCGCCAAGCCATAGACGTAACGCCCTAGAGAATATTTCATCGCAGACCCTTAAGAACCGGCCGATTCATTCGCGTCGTCTCAAGCGTAGCTTGCCGCCGCCCCTAGATTCCGCGCGCGCCTTTCGCCCGCAATCCGTTCGGCATATCCGCTGGCCCGAAACGCTTCCATCGGATCCGGCGGTAATCCTTTGGAAATTCTCCATTCCTTTACCATCGACCGCACATCCACCCAAAACGCACCGCGCAAAGTCTCTTCCGCATCCACCAGGTCGCATCCTTGCTGCAACTTCGCCAACCGGCCATAGTCCACCAACGCCGCCCGCGCGTAAAGTTCCTGCGCCGTGCAAACGGTTTGGATCATCGCCTCGATCTTCCCTTTCAAGTTATGACTCTGGTCCACCATGTACGCGATGTCCGCCGTGACCCCGTTCTCCCACTCGTACATCCGAATCTCATGAAAAATCCGGAACACCTGGTACGGATCGATCGAACCCAGAGTCAGATCGTCGTCCGCATAGCGCCGGTCGTTGAAGTGAAAGCCGCCGATCATCTTGTGGTGAAGCAGCCACGCTACGATCTGCTCAATGTTCTGTGCCTGGTAATGATGCCCGGTGTCGACCAGCACCAGCGTCTGCGGCCCAGCATGCTTGGCCAGCACATAGGCCATGCCCCAATCCGCGATGTCGGTATGATAAAAAGCCGGCTCGAACGGTTTGTATTCCACCAGCAATCGTTGCCCCGCCCGCAGCGCGTCGTGAATTTCCTTCAGTCCTTCCTCGAAAAACCGAATCCGCTTGCGCATGTTCTGAGTGCCGGGATAGTTCGAGCCATCTGCAAACCACGGCGACACGTCGCGCGACTTCAGCACATCGGCAATCGCCACGCACTCCAAAATGTGATCGATGGCCATCCGCCGAATTGCCGGATCAGGATTGCCCAAAGATCCATACTTATATTCTTGATTCTGAAAAATGTTCGGGTTGATGGAACCCGCGCGAATTCCATGCTTCGCCGATAACTTCTCGACTTCGCCGACATCCTTCAATCCATTTGCGAGATCCCATTGAACGTGCAAAGCCAGCGTCGGGCAAGCGCCCGTGAACCCATGCACCTGCGCCGCGTCGCTGAATTTCTCGGCGATGTTGGTCGCCGCGCCTGCCTGAATAAATTTCCCAAATCGCGTCCCCGTATTCGCAAATCCCCACGAGGGCAACTCGATCTGCAGTTTGTCCAGCGCCTTCCACACCACTTCGGCCTGCGCAACCCTCATCAAGTCCCCAGTCGAACGGTCAATGAATCGGCCCAACACCAGTGACGCCTCGTCGATAAAGCTACAAGGGGCCGCTTCGATTCGGGGCAGGCTAACCGTCCATCCCCGCCGCAATCGCCAACGATCCCGCGGAAATTCTCTCGGCCCACTTCGCTACCGACGAGGCGGGAACGCCACCCGCATCGCTGCCATCGCCCGCCAGTGCCGCCATCTGTATCGCAAAATTTCCGATCGTCGTGCTCTCGGTGGCTCCGGCGATGACTTCCAGCCCGGCGCGTTCCGCCGTCAACCGATTCAGCACGCGGTTCCGGCTGCCGCCGCCCACGATGAACAATCGTCTCAGCTTTTTCCCGGTAATCCGCGCGATCGACGCAAGCACCTCGGCATAACGCGCCGCGAGACTGTGCAAAATCAAATTCGCGACCGCCGGTGGTTCGGCACTTTCCCACGACGAAGCCGCGCCGGTCCCCGCTCGTTTCATCTGCGCATCGATTTTCCCCAGCATATTCCCGGGCATCAGCAGCTCCGGATCATCTACATCGAGCAGCACCGCGGGCTTCGGCATCGACCCGCATTGCTCGATCAAATCGGCTACCGCCCTCCTGAATCCTCGAGACTCCCACTGGTCCATGCACTGCCGCAGCAACCACATCCCGTTCACGTTCTTCAAAAAGCAGATCGTCCCGCCGACGCCGCCAAGATTGGTGAAGTTCATAGTCCGCGCATCTTCGTTCACGCACGGCGACCCCAACACGGTGCCCACCAAAGACCACGTTCCCGAACTGATAAACGCCCAGTCGTAGCCAGACGCGGGAATCGCGGCAATCGCCGACGCCGTGTCGTGACATGCGGGTACGATGAGTTGCGTCTGGCGAAATGCCGTCAGCTCGCTCAAATCTCCGCGCACCGATCCAACCACCGTTCCCGTGGGAACAATTTGCGGCGCGGCGTTTCTGTCTAGTCCCGTGGACTCAAATATTTCGTCGCACCATTGTTTCGTTTTCAAATCGACCAGCTGCGTGTGCGTTGCGTTCGTATATTCGGCAACGGGTCTACCGCCTAGCCGATGGGTCACAAACTCGGGAATATTGATCCACCGTTTCCCTGCGGGAACACCCGCGAGCTTATCCGCATACAACTGGTACAGCGTGTTGATGCTGAGCAACTGGATGCCGGTCAGCGCGTGCAACCTGGCGGGAGGCAGAATTTCATGCACTGCCCTTTCCGCTGCAATCGTCCTCTTGTCGCGGTAGCAGAACGGATTCGCGATGGCGTTCCCGTCTTCATCCAGGCGCACATAATCGACGGCCCACCCATCGACCCCAATGGCCTGTATTCCTTCGGTCGCAATTCCCGCACACAAACGCAAACCCGCCTGCACGCCCTCGATAATTGCTGCGATGTCCCATCGAACCCCCGCCGAAGTAACGAGCGGACCGTTCCGAAAACGATGTACGACATCAAAATGAGGATCGCCTTGATAAAAACGAAGAAGCGACACACGGCAGCTCTGCGCGCCAAGGTCAACGGCAACAAGAGCTTTGTGCTCTGAAGATGGCATGGATTGCTCTCGCTCGCAAAACAATATCGGTGCGGTCAGAAAAACAAAATTGGTGCTGCCACATAAACTGCCCCGATCAGCTCACCGCTATCGCAAAAACGCCTCAACCAATCCGCCATCGACGGGAATCAAGTGCCCCGTGGTGCAGCGCGACAGCGGGCCCGCAAGAAAGAGAATCGCCGCCGCACAATCCTCTGGATCGATCGGCTGGTGCGTCAGCGTGCGCTTCGCGTAGAACTCCGCGAGCTGTGAACGCAACTGGTCATCGGACGCACCCTCAGCGTGGCCGATTCCGTATTTAGTCAGCGAAGCGATTACGCGATCGCGCGGAAACATCGTCGAACCTTTTACGACGGTCGCCGGGCTGATTCCGTTGACGCGAATCTTCGGCGCGCAGGAAATCGCGAATTCACGCACCAGGTGGCTCACCGCCGCCTTGCTCACGTCATACGCTTCGCTTCCCCGCTTGGCCACCACGGCGTTGGCGGAACTGGTCAACACGATGCTGGCGTCCAGATCCTGTTCGCGCAAAATCTTCGCGACCTCTTCCATCAACCGGTGATTCGCGGTCACGTTGATGTCCAAGGTCACGCCCCATTGCGCGTCGCTCACGGTTCCGTCCGGCGAAGACGGAAAAATCGCCGCCGTATTCACCACGATGTCGATCCCGCCGAACGCCGCTAGCGCCTCGCGCAAAGCCTCGCGAATCGAAGCGCGCTCGCGAATATCGATCGCCACGGCCGTCGCAGTTTCCTTGCCGCCAACTTTCAGCACTTCCGCGGCAACCGTTCTTGCCGCCTCGAAATCCTTGTCCGCCACCACCACGTGCGCCCCGCGCCGGACCGCCAGCAGCGCCGTTTCGCGTCCGACGCCGTTTCCTCCGCCGACCACCATCACCACTCGCCGGCTCAACTCCTTCTCCGCGGGCTGCCGGCGGATCTTCGCTTCTTCCAGCGCCCAATACTCGATGCGAAACGCTTCCGAAGGCGGCAGGGCGACATAGTTTGAATGCACGCTGAACGCTTCGGTCTTCGCCGCAGGTCCAGCTTGCGGCAAAATCGCCGGCGGCGCGCCGGAGCCCAGCGCAACCGCGCCTTCCATGACGTGAATCGCGTTGGTGTAAAACTCGCCGGTGACCCGCGATTCGCTCTTGTTCTTTCCGAAGCTGAACATGCCGACTCCGGGAATCAACACCACCGTCGGATTCGCGTCGCGCATTTTCGGCGACTCCGGCCGCGCAAATGATTCGTAGTACCGGCGATATTCCGCGCGATACTGCTCGATGGCGGATTCGATGGTTCGCTGCAGACCTGCGAGATCGGTCGAAGGCTCCCACGCCACAAACAGCGGCCGTATCTTGGTGCGAATAAAGTGATCGGGACAGCTGGTTCCCAGGTGCGCGAGTTTTTCCGCATCCGCCGAATTCACAAAGCGCAACACCTCGGGCGCATCGCTGAAGCTCCCGATCATCCGCTGATGCGCGCACACCCGCCCTCGCAAAAACGGAACGATATCCAACGCAAGTTCCCGCCGGTTTGCCAGCGCGCTGTGCTTGCTGCCTCCAAACAAATTCGCGCCGCGCCGCTCCACGTGATCGAGAACAAACTGCCCAAGTTGGTCGATGATGGTGATGGTGTTCAGATAACATTCGCGCTGCGTGCTTCCCCACGTGAAGAGCCCGTGCCCGCCAAGCACGATGCCATCGCAACCAGGATTTTCGTCCACCGCTTTTTGCAGCATCATGCCCAACTCAAAACCAGGTCGCTGCCACGGCAGCCACACCAGGCGATGCCCGAACAATCGATTGTATTCTTGCATCTTTTCGCGGCCATTCGCCGACGCCGCCAAAGCGATGGCCCAGTCCGGATGCAAGTGGTCAATGTGTTCAAACGGAAGAAAACCATGCAGAGGTGTGTCGATCGAGGCCGCTACGGTGTTGTTCCCGAAGGCGCACAGCGGATACATCTCCACCATTTCATCTTCGAATTCCACACCGCGATAGCGTTTCGCAAGTCCATGCAGCTTGGGAAGATAAAGCGTGGCGAAACCGCTACGCTGAATGCTGCCGATATCTCCGCCGCTTCCTTTGATCCACAGCGCCGTCTGCTGCGAGCCGTCGAGCGGATCGGTGCCGGCAAGTTTCGAACTGGTATTGCCCCCTCCGAAGTTGGTGATGCGCAGGTCCGATCCCAGCACATTCGAGCGATAACGCAAAAGCTCCGCGGGATCCAGGCCCCGCGCGATGCTCTCGTCCCAGCGATCTTCCAGATAGCGCAATTTTTCCTGAGTTTTCATAGAAAGCTCGGCAGACTGACGTCCTCGCGCTACTCGCGGAACCCCACATCGTCGCCCAATCGCCGACCGAAAGTATATCGCACGAGCGGCGGTCATCGGAGCTACCTTTCCAATCATTTCGGCCGTATTGACCGCGCGACGCAGGTGAACTAGAGTGCTCGTCGCCCGACAGATCAGTCAGGCTATTCCGAGTTTCAAGGCTTGGCGGCAAACCGGTAGCTACCGCTTCGAACAACTTTTCGCACGCGTTTCGTGAAGAAAGGACCATCTCTGGAACCCAATCCGCTTCTGGGCGTTTTCTTCCACTGGCTGGGCGGATTAGCTTCCGGTAGTTTCTACGTCCCGTACCGCCGCGTACGAGGCTGGGCCTGGGAAACGTATTGGCTGGTCGGCGGTTTCTTCAGTTGGATCATTGTACCTTGGGTTCTGGGTCTGATCATGACCCGCGATCTTCTTCCCGTTCTCAGCGAAGCGCCACACTCCAGTCTGGCTTGGACCTACGCATTCGGCGTTCTGTGGGGTCTAGGGGGACTGACGTTCGGCTTGACGATGCGCTACCTGGGCATGTCGCTCGGCATGGCCGTCGCGCTCGGCTACACCGCGGCATTCGGCACGCTGATGCCGCCGATTTTCCGCGGCGTCTTCGCTTCCGAAGTCTTGGGCACGCATTCCGGCCGAATCATTCTTGTGGGCGTGGGAATCTGCCTGTTCGGAATCATCTTCGCCGGCGCGGCGGGCATGTCCAAAGAAAAGGAAATGTCCGAAGAGCAAAAACGCGCGTCGATCAAAGAGTTTGACCTGAAAAAAGGTCTGCTGGTCGCGACATTTTCCGGAGTGATGAGCGCATGCTTCGCCTACGGTCTTGCCGCGGGCGATCCCATTAAAGAATTGACGATTCGCCACGGGACGCCACCGCTGTGGCAAGGCCTTCCTGTGCTGGTGGTCGTGCTCCTCGGCGGATTCACCACAAACTTCATCTGGTGCGTGATCCTGAACGTCCGCAATCGCACTGGAAGCCAGTATTTCAGCGCGCGTGTCACCCCCGGCGAACAGGATTCGCTCGCCCTGGAATCCGTCACCGACGCGCCCGCCGAAGAAATGGCCAAGGCGGGCATCCGCTCGGACGCGCCGCCGGCGCGCGTGCCCATGCTTTCAAACTATCTTTTCTCCGCGCTGGCCGGCACCACCTGGTACCTGCAATTTTTCTTTTACACCATGGGCGAGACGCAAATGGGGCGTTATAAATTTTCCAGTTGGACGCTGCACATGGCCAGCATCATGATTTTCAGCACGTTGTGGGGCATCGCGCTGCGCGAGTGGAATGGCACCGGCCGCCGCACAAAGCTGCTCGTAGCGGCAAGCCTGCTGGTGCTCATCGCTTCCACAATGGTCGTGGGTTACGGAAATTATCTAGGCGTTGCCGCCACCAAAACGAGTACGGCGTTAGCGCACTGAGCCGGCAGTCGAGCGGTTACCGCGAGTTATCGCGTCAGGGTTGCGCGAAACGAAACGCATATGTGCCTGCGCCCGCTTGATAAACCGTTCCACTCGCATCACTGCTGACAAATTTTAGCGCGGTACTTTGGTCGGCGTTCTTCCCGTTCTCCGAAAGCTTCGCCCTGTCCACATTCGCCGGAAAATACAACGCAGCCGTCGCATTGGCGGGAATCACCACGTTCCACGTTACCGATCCCCCGCCGACCTTCCAGTGCGAGCCAATCGCACCGCGCTGCGACTCATAGGTCGCGTCCACTTCGCCCAACTCCGCGCTGAATTGCGGATGCAGGACAATGCTGTGAAATCCAGCGCCGTCCGCGGCTTCGTCAATCCCCGCGGCATAGCGGTACAGCCATTCCGCGACCGCTCCGTAGGCGTAGTGATTGAACGAATTCATCGAGGGATCGTCCATCTTCTGATCGCCGTTCCACCGCTCCCACATGGTGGTTGCGCCGTGATCGATCATGTAAAACCACGACGGATACGTTCTCTGCAGCAGCAACTTGTAAGCGACGTCGCTGTGCCCGGTTTTGCTCAACTCCAGCAAAAGATAGGGCGTACCCAAAAATCCGGTGGTCAGGTGATAACCGTGCGCCACAATGTCGTCCACTAACTTCTGCGCTGCGACGGGCCGCTGCTTTTCGTCGAGCATGTTCATGTGCAGGGCCAGGGCGTAACTGGTCTGGCTACCGGTTCCTACCGTGCCGTCGTCCTTCACATACGCCCGCTGGAAAGCGGCTCGAATCTTGTCGAATAATTCTCCGTACTTGTTCGCGTCATCATTCTTTCCGACTGCGGCGGCCATCTGCTTCATCAACGTCGCGTCGTAAGCCCAATACGCGGTCGCAATCATGTCTTTCGAGGTTTGGCTCCCGATGGCCACCCAATCTCCATAATCATTCCCGCGTTCTTTCAGCCACAGATAATTCGGATTCGCATCCGCGAGATGCGCCATCCACTTCTCCATTGCTGCCCAGTTTTCTTGCACCACGGTCTTGTCGCCGAACTGCATATACGCGCTCCAGGGAATGACCACGCCGGCGTCGCCCCAACCCGCGGCGCTTTCTCCCGTCGGCCCCACTCGTGGAGAAACATCCGCGTACGCTCCTGCGTCACTCTGCGCATCGCGAATGTCCTGCGTAAATTTGTGTGAGAAAGCCTCGAGGTTCGCGTTATAGCTGGCCGTCCGCCAGAACACTTCGGCGTCGCCCATCCAACCCAGCCGCTCATCGCGCTGCGGACAATCAGTTGGCACGCTGAGAAAATTTCCGCGCTGGCCCCACAAAATATTGCTGGCCAGTTGGTTCAGCGTGGCGTTCGCGGAGTGAAACTTCATCGTAAACGGCGCGCTGGTATAAAAAGCGATTCCTTCCACCGCGTTTTTCGACGGCGTTCCCGGATAGCCGGTCAGCTGAATGTAGCGAAACCCATGAAACGTGAAGTGGGGCTCGAACGTTTCTTCGCCGCCGCCGCGCAAAATGTAGGTATCCGTAGCCTCTGCGGTACGCAGATTTTCCGTGTACACATCGCCGTCCGGCTTCAGCACTTCCGCGAAGCGCAAGCGCACTTTCGTGCCTTGATTTCCGGATACGCGCAGCCGTGCCCACCCAACCATGTTCTGGCCAAGGTCGAAAACGTGAACGCCCGGCGCAGGATTGGTCATGGTTTTCGGTGCCAGCGTCTCGTGCGCGCGGATCGGCTGATAATCCTGGGCGACAATCGCCGCTTCGGGAGCGGGCGCGACCACAACTTTGCCCCAGTCCGCGCCCGTCGCAGCCGGCTCCCCTTGTTTCGCTTTCTCCAGTCGCGCGTCGTAGGTCTCACCGTTATAAATGTCCGACTTCAGAATCGCCGACGATGACGCCTTCCACGATTCATCCGTGCCGATGGTTTCGCGAGTTCCATCCGCATATTCAATTTCCAGCTGGCCCATCAGGCGCACCGGAGGCGGCCCAAAGTTGTAGCGATTCTGCAGCCAGCCAAGCCCGTCGCCATACCAGCCGCCGCCGAGAATGGCCTCCAGCGAGTTCGCTCCCGGCCGCACTTGCCGGGTCACGTCGTAAACCTGGTAAACGACGCGCTTTTTGTAATCCGTCCAACCCGGCGCGAGAATATCGTCGCCCACGCGCGCGCCATTCAGATAAAGCTGATAGGTTCCCAGCGCCGTGGAATACACCCGCGCCGACCGCACCGCTTTCGAAACTCTAAAATCGCGGCCAAGCCACGAAATTGGCTCCGCGGGCCACGGCGTGCCGAGCGCGCTCTGCCCGATCTCCGCCGCGATGCCCGCGTTCGGCCACGCAGCGTCGTCAAAATCCGCGGCGATCCATTTCGAATCGCTCTGCCCTTCGATCGTTTTCCAATCGGTGTTCGAAATAATTCGCTGCACGGTGCCATCCGGCATCTCCACGCGCAACATGGCGATAAATCCGCCCACCACTGGCGCTTGGGCCCACTCTGGTTTATCCAAGGTGGTTTCCGCAGCGATCGAATTCTTTCCCGCTTGCAGATCGCTCACGGCGATTTCGTGAAACGTGCCCCACGGATCGCGCGGCCGGCCAAACTTGCTCCTCGGCGACGCCGCCAGCGCTTCTTTGCCGTTGATCCACACCGCTAGATTGTCTTTGCCGGTAATCAGCAGCACCGCCGCTTTCGGTTTTTGCGAGAGCGTAAAACTCAAACGGAAATCGCGCTTCCCTACTGTCGCCTTGGCCAGCGCATCTTCATTCGCGCCCCAAATCCACTTCGGCTTCGATTCATAATCCCCGCGCTCGATGGGCAAGTCGCGCGTAATCCATTGCGCTTTCCAATCTTCCCGCGCCAGCAAACCCATTTCCCACCAGCTGGCCTTGCTGTACGCCGATGGTTTGCCGTCGCCGTCCCACACGCGAACCTGCCAGTAATAGCGCCCGCGCGCAGCCAGCGCAGGTCCCGCGTACGCGACGTTCAGCGACTCGCTCGACTCCACTTTTCCGGTGTCCCACACATCGGCCTGCGCCTTCGCCAACTTTTCGGCCGAGCTGCCGACGCGCACCTCATACGCCGTCTGCACCGCGCCGCGCCGCGTGTCCGTAACCCGCCAGCTCAACCGAGGCGCCGCGATGCCCATCCCCAGCGGCTCAACCATGCCTTCGCACGTCAATCCCGCAGGCGCACCGCCAGCGGCCGACTCCGCGCCCGCGTCGCCAGCCCCGCCGCCAGCGCCCGCAAACGCCGCTCCTCGCGAAAGAAAAAGCAAACTTGCTGCGACAAATATCAGCCCTCCGAAACTCGCCCTGCGCGCAAGCCTGTTCATCGCCATCTCCTCGACCGCCACAAATCGGTGGGTATTGTAGTCGAATAAAGTCGGTGGAGAGTAGAAGAGATCCCTGCGTCCTCAGAACAAGGGGAGACGCTCAGGTATTCAACGCCGGTATGGACCTGCGACAAAGAACTTTTCTACCAACCGGAAAATCGCCGCAAACAAAACGAAATTCCCGCTCATCGGGCTGAGCAATAGGTACAAGGAGCCGTGTTTCAGCAACACGACATACCGGCGTCAACCGCGCTTCACTCCTCGCGCAGCAAAATCAAAGGATCCACCGACAGCGCCCGTTGCGCCGGAATCCACGTCGCCAGCAGCCCCAGCAATGCCATCGCGAGCACAACGCCACCCAACACCAGCGGATCGCGCGGCGTAGCCTGATACACGATCGAAGCCAGCACCCGCGACGCCAAAATTCCCAGCAGCAATCCCGCCGCGGAACCTATCGCCAGCAACTTGAATGCGCGTCCCAGCGCCGCCTGTAACACTTCCTTACGCTGCGCGCCGAGAGCCATACGAATCCCCAGTTCCCGCTTCCGTTTGCTCACCGAATACGCGGCCATTCCAAAGATGCCGGTGATCGACAGCATCGCGCCCATCACGCCGAGCACGCCCAGCGACGCCGTGGCCACATGCGAGGCGAGCATCGCTGCGTCCATTGTCTTCGTCCACGGTTGCACATCAAAAGGCAAACCAGCGTCCAGCCCGCGTAGCGCGCTTCGGATGGCCGCCGACAGTTGCTGCGGATCGCGGTCCGAGCGCACCACCAGGCAGGTCACGCCCGACGGCACTTGCTGAAATGGAAGAAACATCGCCGGCTCGCTATCCTCGGTAAGGCTCACATATTTTCCATCTTCGACGACACCCACCACCTGCACGCGCGTTCCATCCGGCATCTTGAAATATCGGCCCACCGCGTCTGTTGTGGAGCCCAGAATTTTGCCCGCAAACTGCCGGTTCACCACGGCTACGCGCGGCGCCTTCATGTCGTCATGCCGTGAAAGCGTTCTCCCCGCCAGCAAAGCTGTCCCCGCCGCATCGAAGTAATCGGAAGAAATGTTGTATAGAAACGCCGAAGCGGTGGCGTTCGATGGCCTCAGATCCGTCGTTCGGTCGGTAAAGACGCTCGATTGCACCCAGCCCCCTCCCAATGGCGGCCAGGAAACCAGTCCCACCGACTTCACGCCGGGAATCGCCTCCAGCGCATCGATCATTCGCGTTTGCATGGCGGGCACTCCGTCGCCGGTATAGCCGGCCATGCTCAGAACGGTATTGACCAGCGTTGCGTTCCGCGGTTCAAAGCCGAAATTGTCGTGCAGCGACCGCATCAGCCCGCGCACCGCCACCATCGAAGCCGTCACCAGCACCGCACAGATCGCGATTTGCACCACCAGCGACACTTCCCTTACGCTGATCCGCCGCCCAACCTTTCCCATCGTTCCCGACTTGATGATTTCATAAGGATTGGTGCGCAGTATCTGCCTCACCGGCACCGCGCCAAACAGGAACGCACTGGCCAACGCCAGCAGCAACGCCACCCAATACACGTTGGCGTCTGGATTCACCGCTATATGCAATGACGCCAGTCGCGGCACCGGCTGCCATGTGCTCAATCCGCCCAATAGCACCACGCTGCCCCATAGTCCGGCAGCGCCTCCGACCAGCGAAATCAGCACCGCTTCGGTAAACACCTGCCACAGAATGCGCCCGCGCGTGGCGCCCAGCGCAAGCCGCAGCGCTATTTCTCGCGAACGGTCCGCGGCGCGGGCCGCAAACAGGCTGCCCAGGTTCGCGCACGCCGCCAACAGAATCAATCCCGCCAGCAGCATCAATCCCGCTACGAATGCCCGCACCGGACCGCCCAGCCAGTCGCCGGTAAGACCCGGATGCGCCAGCGAAAAGCTCATGTTGGCGTCGTCTTTCGGATCGTTTTTTTCCAGGTAAGAGCCGATGGAGTTCAGATCGGAGATCGCCTGTTTCGGCGTGACTCCCGCCTTCAGATGTCCCAGCGCCATCAGAACGCCGGTCTTTTCGCGCGCGTTCAGGATTTCTTCTCCGTCCAGTTGCTCCTTGTTCACCATCGGCACAAAGAAATCGGGCCGGATAAACAATATGGTCCCCTCGAACCCGGACGGCGCCACACCCAGAATGGTGTAAGGATGCTTGTTCAACCGAACGATACGGCCCACCACGCCGCGGTCATCCTGAAAATGGCTGTGCCAGTACGCGTAGGTGAGCACCATATACGGCGCGCTGTTCGCGCCATGCTCATCGGAGCCATGGAAGAAACGCCCAAGATACGGCTGAACATCCAATACGTCGAAGTAGTTTCCGCTCACCTCAAAGCCCGAGATCTCCGACGGCTCTTTGCCGGTATCCAGCCCCGCCCAACAAATCGTATACGCCGCTAGCCCATCGAAGCTGCGGTTGCGATCGCGCAGATCGAGATAGTCGGGATACGACACCATCGTGTTTTTGTCGCTTCCGTGTTGCAGTCCGTAGAGGCTCTCCGCCTGCGGCACATTCTGCGGGTGCAGGATCAGCGCGTTCAGCACCCCGAAAACCACCGCGTTGGCGCCAATGCTCAGCGCCAGCGTGGCCACCGCCACGATCGTGAAACCCGGAGATTTGCGCAACATGCGCACCGCGAACCGCAAATCCTGGATGATCGAGTCGATCAGCGTTCCGCCCGCCGCTTCTTGCGACTCCTGCTTAAAACGCAGCTCGCCGCCGAACTCCACCCGCGCTCGGCGCTCCGCTTCCGCGCGACCAACGCCCGAGCGCTCCAGATCGTCGGCACGGTGCGAGATGTGCGAGCGCAGCTCTTCTTCCATCTCGGCATTCAGCTGCGAACGCCGGAACACCGTGGCGATGCGAAAGCGAATCGCGTCCAGGAGTTTCATACTTCCTCCGCCTGCGCGCCCAGCGCGCAACCAATCGCACTCACCAACTTGTTCCAGTTGGCCGTCTCTTCCCGCAGTCGCTTCCGCCCCGCGACCGTGAGTTCGTAAAACTTGGCCCGCCGATTGTTGTCCGAAGTTCCCCAGCTGGCCTTCAGCAGTCCCTGTCGCACCAAACGAAACAATCCCGGATAAAGCGCTCCCTGCTCGATCAACAGCGCATTCCCCGAAATTTGTCCGATACGCAAAAGGACACCATAGCCATGCAGCGGCCCCAGCGACACCGCCCTAAGAATAAGTAGATCGAGAGTGCCAGGAAGAAGTTGCGCTTGCTCAGTCACCAGCCCTCCTAAGATGATTAGGAGACTATCCCACTCTCTCCTAAGCTGTCAAGGAGAGTTGTCGAATGCTGTCCGACCTCCTGCCAGGTCAGTAGCGGTTGCGCCGAATTCCTTTGAAACAACATAAGTTTCAGGAGCTAAGCGGCTCGGGGGACGAGGCGAGGTGCACTTTCAGCCAAACGGAGCAAGGCAAGCGTATTGGTTGAGAAAATCTTTTCGCGATCCGCAGCGTCAGCGATCATGTCGTTTACAGGATCGATCTGCAGTTTTGGGCTGATGGGCACCGTCCCGAAATCGGTTCCAAACAGCACGCGGTCAACGCCGCACATTTCGATTATGGCCTTCACTCCGATCGGGCTTGGGCTCATCGAATCGACGTTAATATTCGGCGATCACATAAGGAGAGCAGTACGCGCAGCATGAGGCGACAACCTCGGCAGCGCTGCCAATTCGGAATCGCGAAGCTTGGGATCGAACAACCCGAGGTGGTTCAAGGCGCGCAACTCATTATCGGAGACGCCGGACGGATAGGTAATCTCGCGATTCATTTGCCCCGATTTCATCCCCAGCACACCACCGGCGTTTGATGTGTGGCAGGTGAGGCAATCTTCACGGCTCGGGTAGTACCAGGTTTGTGTCCGCGTACCAGAAGCGGTCTTGATGGTTAGATCCTCCGTGACGCTTGTAGCTAGCAGATCCGCGTCACTGTTGTCAGGCCGCCATTTGTACGTAATGCCGTACACCCCTCTTGTGCGGTCGCGAACAAGAAATCGTGTTTCGAGACGTCGCTTGATGAGAGGATTCGTGTCATCGATAGGCAGCTCAAATTCCTTCACAAATACCGTCCCGTTCGAAAAGGTCCATTCACCGTTAGGTCTGAATTTAATCTCTCCCTTAGGCAGCGATACCCAACGAGATTTACTGGCGCCATCCGACCAGAAGGGCACAATAAGTTCGTAGGGAATCAGGTTCGGTTTCGGAATTAGCGTGCGGACATTTTCGAAACTTCCCGTCTGTGATAACAGAGGAGGAAACTTACCGCTCGCGAGTTGCGGCAAACGCAAATATGGTTTCGAAATCGGTCTCGCCGTGAGCCCATAAGGTCGCTCCGATTGGTTCGATGCCCTCGAAGATTGGATTAACGTGATCGTGAGCGCAGCAGCTGCCACCACAGCAATCTGGGCGAAACTCAAAACACCCTTCGTGAGCTTTGTGAACGTTCGAGAGCCCCCCCTCAGTCACAACTCGATTGTCTTAACAATGGCGCCAACAAGAATAAATCGTCCGTCCGTATCGCTACAGGTCATCTCATCTTTCATCTTGGCACGGTAAACGCACCCCGAGCCTTTCCTGGAACGCTTCGTAACCGGTTTAGCGTCGCTCCACCTTCAACGCCTAAACCTGAGTTCGTCGTCCACATCTAGTCCATCCGACCACTTCGGCGGCCAGCGGGGATGAGATGTGAAACGCAGAGTTCATTCGATTGCTCCCGCGGCTTATTCCGATTCAGCTTTTTAGAACGAAGCTGTTTCATTCTCGGACCGAAATATAAGTCCAAAGCTTGACGAACCAGCTTATGACAACAGTCTTGTAAGCTGCTGGCGCAAAGCGAGCCAATAGCGATGTTGCACACTGAAATGCGACGCGCGGACGTAAGAACCACATTGAAGGCCTAAGAGCATGGGCGATCCGAAGACTCTAACCAGTCTCTGTACTCCGAGGGACGCTGGCGCCGGCCTCGTCGCATCACCGTCGTCGTAGCCATCGCCATGGGCGTCATCGTTGTCGTCGATCCCAGTGGCATGTGTGGGATTAAGGTGGGGGTGGTGTTGGTGGGGGTGGTGGGGGTGGTGGGGGTGGTCGGCGAGGATGTTGGCTTTATGG
>Ga0182015_10003522_pt1 | contig 17502 bp, 16 predicted proteins | sample 712P3MmetaG_FD_120478 | JGI IMG/M metagenome (GOLD analysis project Ga0182015, IMG submission 120478) | Permafrost microbial communities from Stordalen Mire, Sweden - 712P3M metaG | ecosystem: Environmental > Terrestrial > Soil > Wetlands > Permafrost | place: Sweden: Stordalen | collected... | reverse complement strand
TCCTGGAATTCCGTAAGCGATCGAGCCCTGGCCATCGGGTGTCCCGCCATGGCCACCACTCGGCGGCTCATCCGTGGCAGAATACCATATTTAGATCACCCTGGGACAACGGGATAAGCCCCACCGGATACGCCCATCGGTAAGTCATTGCGCGTTTTGTTAATTGATGCTCCTGCCAAGATGCTCAACCGTGCGACGCCCCTAAAGGTAATCATCGGACTTATTGCTTTCCTCACCTTAGTCGTTTTTATAATCGGCGCGCCTGAGTTGATCACAATAATGGGGGTTATCGATTTATACTTTTATCTAGACCTTTCGGTTATCTCAATATTGATGAGTATGACGGTACGCTTCAAATCCGTGCTCGCTTACGCAATTCGACTGGTTCGCGGTATCGCAGCGCGCGACATTCCGCAATGGAAGTGGGCGGGACCGAGTAACCGTCTTTCACACCCACGCCGTCCCAAATCGCCGCCGTCCGACGACGAAGGCGGCGCCGAATGGGGCTGGGCTTTCACATGAACACCGACGATCCACTGGACGTGCGTTTGAATTCTTCAACTCTTGTGTCCAGCTCACGGTCGCGGAATCCGCCGCCAGCCGCATAATTGCGCATTTCTGGAAAGGTTACGAGTCCGAGTACTTGGGCCGCTTGTCTATATGTGATAATGTCCTTTATCTAATTAAATTAAAGGTTGAAAAACCCGCGACTCGCCGTCCTCGTGGCGAGAAGTGAGTGCTATCGCCCTTCGCAAATTGCGGCGCTAAATCTCGACCTGCCCGCCCAGCTCGACGACGCGGTTGACCGGGATGCGGAAGAACTCGGTCGCGTCGAGCGCCAGTTCCGAGAGCAGCACGAAGAGCCGCTTGAACGGGATGAGCCAGCGCGTGCGGCGGCTGGCGACGATCTTCTCGTGCCCCACGAAAAACGACGTGTCCATCAGGTTGAAGCGGAACCCGCCGACCCGGCACAGCGCCAGCGCGCGCGGAATATCGGGCTCCTCGGCGAACCCGTAGCGGATGCGAACGGTGTGGAAATTCTGGTCGTAATGGTGGATCTCGAGCCGGTCGACCTCCGGCATGTGGGGGACGTCGGCGGTCTGCACCGTCATCAGCACGGTACGCTCGTGCAGCACCTTGTTGTGCTTCATGTTGTGCAAGAGCGCGGCGGGAACGTTGTTGACCTGGGCGGTCATATAGATCGCCGTGCCGGGCACCCGCGCCGGACGGTCGGGTCGCAGGCTGGCGATCAGCATGTCGAGCGGCATGCCGCTGCTGGCCCGCTGCCGCGCCAGTTTCCCGCGGCCCCAGATCCACGTCATCATGATGACGTAGAGCGAGAGCGCGATCACCAACGGGTACCAGCCGCCCTCGCCGATCTTCAGCATGTTCGCTGAAAAGAACGACAGATCGACAGTGAGAAAGACGGCGAAAAGCGGTATGAGCCGCCACAGCGGCCAGTGCGCCCCATAGCGCAAATGGGTGAAGGCCAGGATCGTCGTCACCGTCATCGTGCCGGTCACCGCGATCCCATAGGCGGCGCCGAGCGCGTCCGACGAGCGGAATCCGAGCACCGTCGCCGCCACCGCGACGAGCAGCATGTTGTTGATCGCCGGCACATAGACCTGACCGCGTTCCTGCTCGGAGGTGTGGCGCACATGCATGCGCGGCAGGAAGCCGAGCTGCACCGCCTGGGCGGTCAGCGAAAACGCCCCGGAAATCACCGCCTGGGAGGCGATCACGGTCGCCACCGAGGCGAGCACGACCAGCGGCAGGACCGCCCATTCCGGCGCCAGGCGATAGAACGGGTTCTGGATCGCCTCGGGGTTGGCGAGCAGCAGCGCGCCCTGGCCGAAATAGTTCAGCAGCAACGCCGGAAAGACAAAGCGCAGCCAAGCCACGCGAATTGGGCCGCGGCCGAAATGCCCCATATCGGCGTAAAGCGCTTCGGCGCCGGTGACGGCAAGCACCACCGCGCCGAGCAGCACGAACCCGGCCACCGGATCGTGGCGAATGAGATTGATGCCGTAGAGCGGGTTCAGGGCCCAGATGATCGTCGGGTGGCGGGCGACCTCCCTGAGGCCGAGAAGCCCGATCGTGACGAACCAGACAATGATGATCGGCCCGAAGAACCCGCCGACCCGCCCGGTACCGCGCCGCTGCGCGAAGAACAGCACGAAGAGCAGAGCGAGCGTCAGCGGAATGACGAAGGGGGCGAGTTCCGGCGTTTTGACCTCGAGCCCCTCGACCGCGCTCAGCACCGAGATCGCCGGCGTCAGCACGCCGTCGCCGTAAAACAGCGCGGCGCCGAACAACCCGGCCCACAGTACCCAGCGGTTGCGGCCATGCAGCGTTGCGCGCAGCGCCAGCACCATCAGCGCGAGGATGCCGCCCTCGCCGCGATTGTCGGCGCGCATCAGCACGATGACGTACTTGATCGTGACCACCAGCGTCAGTGACCAGGCGATCAGCGACAGCACGCCGAACACCCGCGGCACGGTCACCGAATCGACGCCGTCGAAGCACTGCTTGATCGTGTAGAGCGGCGAGGTGCCGATATCGCCATAAACGACGCCGAGCGCGGCGATCGCCAAGCTCTGGCGCATGCCGGTGTGTGGCGGCACGGTCGCCGCGGCTGCATCGAGCGGCGCCGTCGCTGAACGCGACTCCTGCGACGCTTCGCTTATGTCATTCACGCCGGGTCGCGCTCTCAATCCGGGTCGACACGGCAAGGGCCGCTGTCGGCGACGGTCCAAGGCGACTATGCACGCAGCTCCTCCTCAAGAGAGCGGGCGGGCGCATCCGCGCGCCGAGCGCGCCGTTTACTCTACCTACAATCCTTGTGCCAGGATCATTTATCGTTGACCCTCGCCACCGGAAGGAGAACGCGATGAGCGAGGGCGGGTTGCGCACCTTCCTGCCGGTCTTCGCGGCGCTTGTGCTGGCGAGCGGTATCGCCTGGGCAGAGGACGCGCCGGACTTCACCGCCTACCCTGGCGCGGCGGCCTATCGTGGTCCCGACGCTGCACCGGTGCTGGCGACCAAGGAAGCCCGGGAGTTCCGGACGATGATCCGCGCCGCAGCGCGCGAAAAGCCAAATTTCGACGGCCATTACATCGTCTCGACCTGGGGTTGCGGAACCGATTGCGAGATGGGCGCCATCATCGATGCGATCACCGGCAAGGTGATGAGCCTGCCCGTGGTAGCCGGAACGCCGCGAGACGTCGCCGACGACGACCTCCATTTCGCCTACCGCCTCGATAGCCGCATGATCGTGATGAACGGCATGATCCGGGAAGAGCCGCCGATGGGCTCGCACTATTTCGAGTTCGACGGCACGGCGCTGAAGCCGGTGAAGACCATCGTGCGGCCCGAACGCCGCTTCGACGCGCCGCCGGACGACAAGACGCGATGAGCTTCGATCCCGAAATTGTTCGCGCCTTCGAGCATGCCGGCTGGCAGAAGGCGGCGGGCGAATATCGGGCGACGTTCGCCCAGGCGAGCCAGGAATTTGTCGAGCCGCTGCTCGACGCCGCTTGTGTCGGCCCCGGCATCGCGTGTCTCGACCTCTGCTGCGGTCCGGGGATCGTAGCCCTGGCGGCGGCGCGCCGTGGCGCGATTGCGTCGGGGCTCGATTTCTCCTCCGCGATGCTGGCGGTGGCGCGCGCCGCCGATCCAAGCCTCGAATTCCATGACGGCGACGCCGAGGCGATCCCACTGCCGGACGCTTCATTCGGCGCGGTCGTGTCGAATTTCGGCATCCATCACGTGCCGCGCCCCGAGCGCGCGGTGGCCGAAGGGTTGCGCGTGCTGCGGCCCGGCGACGCGCTTTCCGTCACCACCTGGGCGCCGCCGGCTGAGAACATCGCTTGGCAATTGCTGTTCGATGCGATCCGCCTGCATGGCGACATCGACGCGGCGAAGACCCCGCCCTCCGGCGGTGGGCTGGGCGAGGCCGCGACCGTCACGCGTCTGCTGCGAGACGCCGGGTTTGCCGAAGCCTCCGCCGAGACGGTGCGGCGCGAATGGCGGCTGGCGCAGCCCGGCGACCTGATCGCCGCGTTGCGCCGCGGCACGGTGCGCACCGCCGCGCAGATCGAGGCGCAGCGCCCGGCCGCGCTGCTCGCCATCGAGGCCGAGATCGCCCGCCGCGCCGGCGCCTATCGCCGCGACGGCTGGTATTGCATCCCGCTCGCCGCGATCCTCGCGCGGGGCGTCAAGCCGCGATGACCCATCTCGACGCGGACGTGCTGATCATCGGCGCCGGCGGCGCCGGGATGTACGCGGCGATCGCCGCGGCGCGCGCCGACGCCGAACGGGTGCTGCTGCTCGACAAGAGCCTTGTCGGCCGCGGCGGCGCGACGATCATGGCGCAGATGACGGTCGCCGCCGCGCTCGGCGAAGAAAGCGACGACGATTGCGGCCTGCACCTTGCCGACACGCTCGAAGCCGGGCGCGGCCTGTGCGACGCGACGCTGGCTTCTGTGCTGTGCGAGGAGGCGCCGGCCCGCATCCGCGAGATGGGCGAGTGGCAGGTCGGGTGGGCGCGGCGCGACGGCGGGCGGATCGCCCAGGTCACCGCGCCCGGCCATTCGCGGCCGCGCTGCTGCTATGTCGATTTCCTCAACACGGGCCCGGCCGTCGCGGCGACCTTGCGCCGGCAAGTCAGCCGCATCGATGCCATCCGCCGGCTGAGCAACCTCACGGTCACCGACCTCGTCGTATCCGAGGGCGCAGTAATCGGAGCGGTCGCGCTCGACGCCGCGAGCGGCGAGCCGGTGACGATCGCCGCCGCGGCCACCATCGTCGCCACCGGCGGGCTTACCCGCATCTACCGGCGCAACAGCGCTTCGGCGAACATGGGCGGCGATGGCTACGCGCTGGCGCTCGCGGCCGGCGCCGAGCTCGTCGACATGGAGTTCGTGCAGTTCTTCCCGATCGGCCATCTCGCGCCGCGCCTCGTCGGGATGGACCCGATCATGTGGGACCCGTTCCGCTACAAGCTCGGCGGAAGGCTGCTCGATGGCGCGGGCAATGAGTTCCTCGCCCGCTACGGCAGCGACGAAACCGACGCCTATACGACGCCGCGCGACATCGCCAGCCACGCGATCACCAAGGAAGTCGCCGCCGGGCGCGGCTCGCCGCATGGCGGCGTCTATCTCTCGTTCGAGCACATCCCGGCGGCTGATTTGCGGCAGGCGTTCGGGCCGGTCATCGAGCGGCTCGCGCGAAACGGCATCGACCTCGCCCGCGCCCCGGTCGAGGTATCGCCGATCGCGCATTATCACATGGGTGGGATCGCGGTCGACGCGCGCATGGCGACGCGTGTGCCCGGGCTTTACGCCGCCGGCGAGGCGGTCGGCGGCGCCAATGGCGCGAACCGGCTGTCCGGCAACGCGATCCCCGAGGCGCTGGTGTTCGGCGAGCGCGCCGGGCGCTTCGCGGCAGCGGGGAAGCCGGCGGCCCGGTGGAACGCGAGCGCCGCCGGCCAGGCCGTCGAGCGTATCCGTCGGCTGGCGGAAGGCCGGTCGGGCGAGATCGCAGCTGCCGCGTTGCTCGACGAATTGCGGGCGCTGATGTGGGACGATGTCGGACCGCTGCGCACCGCCGCCGGCCTCGAGCGCGCGCTGGCCAGGATCGGAGAGATGCGCGCCGCGTTGCCGGAGGTGGCGATCGCCCCGGGCCGCGAGTGCAACGCAAGCCTCGCCGACGGGTTCGAGCTGAGCGCCAGCCTTGTCGCCGCCGAGGCGGTGACCCGCGCCGCGCTCGCGCGACGGGAAAGTCGCGGCGCGCATCAGCGCGAGGATTTCCCCGCCAGCAATCCCAAACTCGCCAAGAGCGGTCTCGTGTCGATGGAAGCCGGGCGCGTCGCTGCGCGCGCCGGCGCATGAAGGCCGGCGCATGAAGGCCGGCGCATGAAGATGGCGCGGCTCAGCGTGCGGCGCGGGACGGGCGCCGCGCCGGCGCGCTACGAGGAATTCACCGTCCCGTTCGAGGACGGCGCCACGGTGCTCGACGCGCTCATCTGGGTCCGCGCGCATCGTGACCCGTCGCTGGCGATCCGCTACAGCTGCATTAACGCCAATGTCTGCAAGGAATGCACGATCGCGGTCGATGGCAAGGTCGTCTACGCTTGTACGACGCGCCTCGTCGCGGACCGGGCAATGACGCTCGACCCGCTGCCCGGCAAGCGTCGGCTGCGCGACCTCGTCACCGAGACGCGGCCGCCGCGGGAACGACTCAAGTAGCTGCCTCGTACTGGTGCTACGGGGCTACCCATGCTTATCTTGTATCAAATTCGGGAGGAACGGGATTCCGTAATGGCCAAGACCGCAATGACCCTACTGCAGGAGCAGATCGAGGCGATCCGCAAGGAAGCCTATGCCGCCGGCTATGCCGCGGCGATGCTGGCGATCCGCGACTTCGCCGCGCGACCTTCCGTGGCAGCACCGCCCGTCGCCCGTCGCCGCGGCCCCGCCAGGGCAGCCGCGCCCGAGAAACCGGCGGCGCGCCGCGGCCGGCCGCCGGCGGCGAAGCCGGCGCGCGCCGCGCCGCGGCGGCGGCGGCCCCAGCGCGGCAGCAACGCGCGCCTCATCGCCGAGGTGCTGCAGGCGATGCCGGCGAATACGGCGCGCCCGGCCGAAATCCGCAAGGCGCTGCAGAGCGACAAGGGCGTCGCGATGGCCTTCACCTCGATCCGCCACGCCCTCGGCCAGATGGCGTCGCGCCGCGAGGTCGAAGCCTTGGCCGACGGCAAGACCTGGCGCTATCTCGGCGGCTGATCGGATCAAGTTAGACAGCATATCCGTGCCGCCTTACGGCAGCGGAACTAATCGGAAGGAACGGCAGCGCGGGCGAGCGCGTCGGCGCGCTCGTTCTCAGGGTGGCCGGCATGGCCGCGCACCCAGATCCATTCGATCTGATGCGGCGCGGCCGCCCCGTCAAGGCGCTGCCACAAATCGATGTTCTTGACCGGCTTCTTGTCGGCGGTGCGCCAATTGCGGGCTTTCCAGCCGCGCAGCCATTGGGTGATCCCGTCACGCAAATACTGGCTGTCGGTATAGAGCCGCACCCGGCACGGCCGGGTGAGCGCCTCGAGCCCAGCGGCCGCCGCGGTCATTTCCATGCGATTGTTGGTTGTCATCGTCTCGCCGCCGCTGAGTTCCTTCTCGGTGTCGCCGTAGCGCATTATCGCGGCCCAGCCGCCCGGCCCCGGATTGCCGCGGCAGGCGCCGTCGGTGAAGATCTCGACTTCAGGCGTCGATGCCATATCCCGCCGGCTCGGCGACATCGCGGTGAAAGCGCAGCTTCTTCAAATATTCGAGCGGGTCTTTCGGCCGCACCAGCGCGCCCTCGGTTTGGTTCAGCCAGTCGTAAAGCCGGGTCAACAGAAACCGCAGCGCGCTGCCGCGGCAGAGAAGTGGCAGCGCCGCGATCTCATTGGCCGCCAGTTCCCGCTCGCCGCGGTAATGACCGACGAGCAGCCGCGCCTTCGTTACATTGAAACTGCCGTCGGGCTCGAAGCACCAGGCATTGACGCAGACCGCCAGATCGTAGGCGAAGGCGTCGGTGCAGGCGAAATAGAAGTCGATCAGCCCCGAGACGTCGCGGTCGTGGAAGAACACGTTGTCGGGGAACAGATCGGCATGGATGACCCCGCGCGGCAGCCCTTGCGGCCACGCCGCCTCGAGTGCCGCGAGTTCGTGGCCCAATTCGGCGGCGAGCCCCGCCTGCACCTCGTCGGCGCGCGGCGCGCAAGCTCCAAAGAGTCGGCGCCAGCCGGCAATGCCGAGATCGTTGTTCCGGGTCATCGCGAACGATTCGCCGGCGCGGTGCAGCCGGGCGAGCGCCCCGCCCAGCCCGCCGCAATGGTACGGCTCGATCCGCCGCGGCCACATCCCGTTGAGAAAGGTGACGATCGCCGCCGGCCGGCCGCACAGCTGCCTGAGCGCGCCGCCATCCTTGGCCCGCACCGGGGTGGGACAGGCGACGCCTTGGCGCGCGAGGTGGTCCATCAGCGCGATGAAGAATGGCAGGTCCGCCGGCGACACGCGTTTTTCGTAGAGCGTCAGGATGAAGGTCCCGCGCTCGGTGCCGAGCAGGTAGTTCGAGTTCTCGACCCCCTCGGCGATCCCCTTGCACGACAGGACCTCGCCGAGGTCATAGCCGGCGATAAAGTCGCGCAGCTCTTCGTCGCCAATTTCGGTATAGACCGCCATCTGTCGCCTTGGCCGTTCCTATCGCGACGCCGGACCCGGCTTGTTTGTCGGGCGAGGCTCGCATAAAGTCCCGCCCGCCCGGGGAGGCCGCGCGGTCGCGCGCGACAGTAGCAAGGGCAACGGTGGGGAAGAAAGATGGACGCTCCGATCCCAGCGCAAAAGGAGCCGTACGGCGTCATGGTCGAAGCCGGCAAGCGCTATTTCTGGTGCGCTTGCGGCCGCAGCAAGGGGCAGCCCTTTTGCGACGGCTCGCACAAGGACACCGGGCTCACGCCGTTGATGTACACCGCCGAGAAGACCGAGGAGGTCTGGTTCTGCGGCTGCAAGGCGACGGGCGATTCGCCGCTCTGCGACGGAACCCATAACAGCCTATAGATCGAGCTTGGATTTGCGCGCATCGGGGTATCGCGGCGCGATTGCGCTGCTCGCGGCCTTCGGCCTTGCCGCACTGGCGGGCTGCGGCTCGATGTCGAGCTCGATCCCGTTCTTCGGCAAGAAATCCACTGCGGCGGCGAAGCCGGCCTGCCCGGTGGCGGTGATCCTGCACCCGCTCGCCAATACCGCGGTGTTCGCCGCGACCGGCGGCGATATGAAGCCGCTCAACGTCGCCTATTACGGTGTTTTCAGCGATATCTCCGCAGCCTGCACGGTGACCGGCGACACGCTGCACGCCGCGCTCGACAACGTCATCGTCGCCGAGCGCGGCCCGGCGGTGCGCGGCAACGAAGTCGATCTCAACTACTTCGTCTCGCTGACCGCCGCCGACCAGACGATCCTCGGCAAAAAATCCTTCTCGGTCCATGTCACCGTACCCGATCAGGCGAAGCGCGGCGGCGTCAGCGACCATGTCGAAGTCGCATTCGCCACCGGCGGCCGGCCGCTCTCCGACCTCAACATCACCGTCGGCTTTCAGGAAAGCCCGCAGGCGATCGAGTTCTACAAGAACTTCCGCGGGCGTTGATGCTGGCTTCAGGCACTTGCCGATGCTACACGTGTTGCGCCGAATGCACGCCCGCAGGAGAGGCCGCGCCCTAAAGCGCGGCGCCGAAGGAGCAACCGCCCCGGAAACTCTCAGGCAAAAGGACTGTGGGCGTAAGGGCGCTCTGGAAAGCGGCGGCCGGGTCTGGTGACCCGCCGCTCACCGAAGGAGTAAGCCGCCGAGGCCAGACCATCGGCCGGCGGTGAATCTCTCAGGGAAAAGCGACAGAGGGGGCATCTCTTGGCGGGCGCGTTGCGTCCGCCGCGACGGAGGTGCGCCCGTGGCGGTTGAAGAAGCGGTACACTTGCGGCAGACGCCGCTCCATGCGCTGCACGTCGCGCTCGGCGCCAAGATGGTGCCGTTCGCCGGCTACGAGATGCCGGTGCAATACCCGACCGGGATCATCGCCGAGCATCTTCACACCCGCGCCAAGGCGGGGCTGTTCGATGTGTCGCACATGGGCCAGGTGACGCTGCGCGGCGTCGACGCCGCCGCGCTCGAAGCGCTGGTGCCGGGCGATCTCGCGGCTTTACCCGAAGGGCGTATGCGCTACACCCTGCTGCTCAACGACCAGGGCGGCATCATCGACGATCTGATGGCGATCCGCGGCGGCGGTGAGTTCCAGCTCGTTGTCAACGCCGCCACCAAGAAGGCCGATGTCGCGCATTTGCGCGAACGGCTGGGATCGGCCACCAGCATCGAACTGCGCGACGACCGCGCGCTCCTGGCGCTGCAAGGGCCGGCCGCCGCCGCGGTGCTGGCGCGGCTCGCGCCCGGCGTCGAGACGATGCCGTTTCTCTCCGCCGCGCCGATCGGCGACCTCTTCGTCACCCGTTCCGGCTACACCGGCGAGGACGGGTTCGAGATCTCGATCGCGGCCGACCGCGCCGTCGCGCTTGCCGAGCGCCTGCTTGGCGAGCCGGAAGTCGCGCCGATCGGGCTTGGCGCGCGCGACACGCTGCGGCTCGAGGCCGGGCTCTGCCTCTACGGCCATGACATCGACGAAACGACGACCCCGATCACCGCCGGCCTCGCCTGGACCATCGGCAAGCGCCGCCGCGAAGAAGGCGGCTTTCCCGGCGTGGCGCGCATCCTCGCGGAATTGGTCGATCCGCCGCCGCGCCGCCGCGTCGGCATCCGCCCCGACGGCCGCGCGCCGGCGCGCGAGGGCAGCGCCATCGTCGACGCCGCCGGCAATTTGATCGGCCAGGTGACGAGCGGCGGCTTCGGCCCCTCGCTCGGCGCGCCGATCGCGATGGGCTATGTCGCGCGGTCTCATGCCAACCCTGGCACCGCGCTGTCGGTCGTCGTGCGCGATGTCGCGCGGCCGGCTCGCGTCTCGCCGCTGTCGTTTGTCCCGACCCGCTATTACCGCGCCCCATAGAGGAGCTGCCATGCCGACGCTGCGCTTCACCAAGGACCACGAATGGATCCGCCAGGATGGCGACACCGCGGTGATCGGCATCACCGATTACGCCCAGCAGCAATTGGGCGACATCGTCTATGTCGAGCTGCCGTCGCCCGGCGCGCGGGTCGAGGCCGGCAAGGAAGCGGGGGTCGTCGAATCGGCGAAGGCGGCGAGCGAGGTCTACGCGCCGGTGTCGGGCGAGGTGGTCGCGGTCAACGAGCTGATCGCCGGCGATCCCGCCAAGGTCAACGCCGACCCGATGGGCGAGGGCTGGTTTCTCACCGTCAAGCTCGACGATCCGGCGGCGCTCGACGGCCTGATGGACGAGGCCGCCTACGCCGCCTTTGTCGCGGAGCAGGGCTGATGCGCTATCTGCCGCTGACCCCGCGCGATCGCCAGGAAATGCTGGCGACGATCGGGGTGCGATCGATCGACGATCTGTTCGCCGACGTGCCGAACGCGGCGCGCCGCGCAGGGCTGGTCGATCTGCCGCTGGCGCAGGGCGAGATCGAGGTCGAACGGGCGTTGTCGCGGATGGCGGCAAAGAACGTCGCCGCCGGCTCGGTGCCGTTCTTTATCGGCGGCGGAGCCTACCGCCATCACGTGCCCGCCGCGGTCGACCATCTGATCCAGCGCGGCGAGTTCCTCACGTCGTATACCCCGTACCAGCCGGAACTGGCGCAGGGCACGCTGCAATCGCTGTTCGAGTTCCAGACCCAGGTCGCCTTGCTGACCGGGATGGAGGTCGCCAACGCCTCGCTCTATGACGGCGCGACCGCCTGCGCCGAGGCGGTGGCGATGGCGCACCGCGTCACCCGCCGCGGCAAGGCGGTACTGTCCGGTGGACTGCACCCGCAGTACCGCGAAGTGTGCCGCACCTACGCGCAGTTCTCGGGCGTCGAGGTCAGCCTTCTCGACGCAACACCCGGGGTCGCGGAAATATTTGATATCGATAATAACACGGCCTGCGTCGTCGTGCAAAACCCCGATTTCTTCGGCGCGTTGCGCGACGGGTCGGCGCTCGCCGCGCGCTGCCATCAGGCGGGCGCTTTGCTCGTCGTGGTCGTCACCGAGATCGTATCGCTGGGCGCGGTGACGCCGCCGGGCGACATGGGTGCCGACATCGTCGCCGCCGAAGGCCAGTCATTCGGCAACTCGCTCAATTTCGGTGGCCCGCATATCGGTCTTTTCGCCGCGCGCGAGCAGCAGGTGCGGCAGATGCCGGGACGGCTCGTCGGCCAGACCGAGGACGCCGACGGACGCCGCGGCTGGGTGCTGACCCTGTCGACGCGCGAGCAGCATATCCGCCGCGAGAAGGCGACAAGCAACATCTGCACGAATTCCGGCCTCTGCGCGCTCGCCTTCACGATCCATCTCGCCCTGCTCGGCGAGGCCGGGCTGACCCGGCTGGCGCAGCTCAACCACGCCGCCGCCTGCACCCTCGCCGACCGGCTCGCGGCGCTGCCGGGCGTGAGCCTCGTCAACGAGAGCTTCTTCAACGAATTCGCCCTCCGACTGCCGGTCCCAGCGGCAGCCGCGGTGGCCGCGCTTGCCGACAAGGGCGTGCTCGGCGGTGTGCCGGTGGGCCGTTTCTATCCTGCGCGCGACGATCTCGCCGATGTACTGTTGGTGGCGGCGACCGAAACGACGACGACTAACGATATCGATATTTATTATGATGTGCTGGCGGAGGTGCTGCGATGACCGGCTGGAGCCAAGCGCTCGGCGCGCATCCGGCGGGAGCGGCGGAAGGGACGACGCTGACCGGCAACCGCGGCCTGCAAATCGAGGAGACGCTGATCTTCGAGCAGGATTCACCCGGTCATTGCGGTGTCGATCTGCCGGAGCCGCCACCGCACAAAAGCCGGCTGGGGACGCTCGAACGCCGCGCGGAGATCGGCCTGCCGGGCTTGAGCGAGCCGCAAATCGTCCGCCATTTCACCCGACTGTCGCAAAAGAATTACGCGATCGACAGCGGCCTTTACCCACTCGGCTCGTGCACGATGAAGCACAATCCGCGGCTCAACGAGAAGCTGGCGCGGCTGCCGGGCTTCGCCGATTTGCACCCGCTGCAGCCCGAGTCCACCATCAGGGGCGCGCTCGAACTGATCGATACACTGGCGCATTGGTTGAAGACCTTGACCGGCATGCCAGCGGTCGCGCTGTCGCCGGCGGCGGGCGCGCATGGCGAATTGTGCGGCATGATGACGATCCGCGCCGCGCTCGCGGCGCAAGGCGACCCACGCCAGCGCATCCTCGTTCCGGAATCGGCGCACGGCACCAACCCGGCGACCGCGGCGATCTGCGGCTACGCCATCGACCCGATCGCGGCCAACGCGCGCGGCCGGGTCGACCTCGCCGCGCTCAAGGCCAAGCTCGGGCGCGATGTCGCCGCGCTGATGCTGACCAACCCCAACACCTGCGGCCTGTTCGAGGACGAGATCCTGGAAATCGCCACCGCTGTCCACGCGGCCGGCGCGTTCTTCTACTGCGACGGGGCCAATTTCAACGCGATCGTCGGGCGCGTGCGGCCGGCCGATCTGGGCATCGACGCGCTGCACCTCAACTTGCACAAGACGTTCTCGACCCCGCATGGCGGCGGCGGGCCGGGCAGCGGCCCGGTCGCGCTCGCCGCGTCGCTGGCGCCGCATGCGCCACTGCCATGGCTGGTCCATGGCGAGAGCGGGATGACGCTGGTGGAGCACTCCGAGGGGCCGGCGGAAATGTCGATCGGCCGGCTGAAGGGCTTTCACGGCCAGATGGGCATGTTCGTCCGCGCGCTCGCCTACATGATGAGCCACGGCGCCGACGGTCTGAAACAAGTCGCCGAGGACGCGGTGCTCAATGCCAATTACCTGCGCGCGCGGCTCGCCGGGGCGCTCAGCCAATCCTTTCCCGGCGCCTGCATGCACGAGGTGCTGTTCGACGACCGCTTCCTGAAGGATACCGGCGTCACCACGCTCGATTTCGCCAAGGCGCTGATCGACGAAGGCTTTCACCCGATGACGATGTATTTTCCGCTCGTCGTCCACGGCGCGCTGTTGATCGAGCCGACCGAGACCGAAAGCAAGGCCTCACTCGACCAGTTCGCCGATACCGTCATCGGCCTCGCCGCCCGCGCCAAGACCGGCGATGTCGCCGGTTTCCAGGCCGCGCCGCGCCTCACGCCGCGCCGCCGGCTCGACGAAACCGCGGCGGCCCGCAGACCGCTGCTGCGCTGGCATCCGGCACCGCCCGCCCGGGAGGCGAAAGAATAGACAATTTATAAATGTAAAATATAAATAATAACATTTTTATTTAGGTAAATTAAAGAGTCTCGGCATCGCCCGCCGCGAGCCAGTTGCCTTGTGCCGGTTATCGAACGAGGCCATGTTCGCAAGGATTGTCTGCGTCGATCGGCCATGCACCGTGCAGGCAAAGCTCGCAAAACGGAGGTCATCATGTCGCTGCGCATCAACGACGAAGCGCCGAATTTCACCATCGACACCACCCAGGGCCGGATCAACTTTCATGACTGGATCGGCGACGGCTGGGCGATCCTGTTCTCGCACCCGAAGGATTTTACCCCGGTCTGCACCACCGAGCTTGGCTACATGGCGGGTCTGAAGCCCGAGTTCGACAAGCGCGGCTGCAAGATCATCGGCCTCAGCGTCGACCCTGTCAGTGACCACACGCGCTGGCAGAAAGACATCGAGGAGACCCAGGGCCATGCGGTCACTTATCCGCTGATCGGCGATCCCGAGCTTACCGTCGCCAAGCTCTACGACATGCTTCCCGCCGAGGCCGGCGGCACTTCGCAGGGCCGCACCGCCGCGACCAACGCCACCGTGCGCTCGGTGTTCCTGATCGGCCCGGACAAGAAGATCAAGACGATGCTGACCTACCCGATGAGCACCGGGCGGAATTTCGACGAGGTGCTGCGCATCCTCGATTCGGTGCAGTTGACCTCGCGCCACTCCGTCGCCACGCCGGTCAACTGGAAGCCGGGAGAGGACGTCATCGTCGCCCCGGCCATTCCCAGCGACGAGGCCAAGCAGAAATACCCGTCGGGCTTCCGCGAGGTGAAGCCCTACCTGCGCTACGTGCACCAGCCACGGTAACGCCGAGCCAACCTCTCAGGCTTGCCGGGTTACGAACCGATCATTTCGGCATGTCGTAGGACGGCGTCGTCAGCGGGGTCGGGCCCGACAGCATGCCGCGGCGGCCCGGCTCGTTGACCGCGCCCGGAACCGGGGCCGTGCCCGGCGCGCCGGTACTGGGCGGCGTCCCGTTGAGCGGCGGCAGCGCGGCGAGATGCGGCGTGTCGCTCGGCGGGATCCCCGCGGTCTTGGCGATCGCGGCGACCTCCTTGTCGCTCAGCTTGATGCCGTAGAATTTGTCGTAGAAATCGGTCATCAGGCTTTGCAGGTCCTCCTGCGAGCCGCCCGGGTAAAAGAGCTGCGACAGCCAGTAGAGGCCGATCAGCCGGTTGACCCCGGGTGGCTCGTCGATCCAGCCGAACGGTTCCGCCGGCTCGAGGAACACCTTCTTGTTGCGCACGGCGGCAAGATTGCGCCAGGCCGGATTGCGCTGCACCGCGAGGTAGAAGCCCTGATCCGCGGCGATGATGATATCCGGGTTCCACCCTTTCAGCTGTTGTGGGGTGACGTTGACCCGCTCGCCGGTACCAAGCGAGGCCGCGACATTGATCGCTCCGGCCGCCTCGATCGCCGCGCCGGCGCCGGAACCCGGCAGCCCGGTTTCGAGCCCGTTCGGGCCGCGCGCGTAATAAACCCGCGGCCGCTGCGTCGCCGACTGGATCAAGAGGCGGCCGCGCAGCGCGTTGATCGCATGTTCGGCGGAGCCGGCGAGATCGTCGGCCCGGTCGGCGACGCCGAGCACGCGGCCGGCCGTGCGCAGCATCGTCGCGGTGCGGTCGAAGCTGTTGTCGAGGAGGATATAGGGAACGCCGGTCGCCTGGCTGATCTGATCGGCGAAGGCGGCACGCTCCGGCGTCACCATGCCGGCGTCGATGATTAGATTGGGATGCAACCTAGTGACCGTCGCCGCCGTGGCGGTCGGCCTCGGGCCGGTAAGCTGGCCGACAACCGGCAATCGGGCATAGCGCGCCGGCAGCGCGCCGCGCGCCAGCGGCCGCGTCCAACCGGCAAGCTTGTCGGGCGCCAGCACATAGACCAGCACCTCGGCGGTCGGGCCCGCGGCCATGACGCGGTTGACGCGGTCGGGCAGCATGACGATGCGCCCGGCCGAATCGGTGAACTCGCCGGCCGCCGCCGGCGCCACGCCGAGGGCGGCGAAAAACAAGACCGCGCCCAGCGCGGCGGGTAAGCGAAGCGATCTCATCGCCCTCGGCTCCAACGGGAGGTTTAGGCGACTATAGCCGCCGCGAGTCTTCTGGCAAGCGCGCGCCCTTGGGCTCGTGCTAGGATTGGTGAGAGGCAAGGCGGGCTAAGCGCGATAATGGATTTTTCCGGCACCACGATTTTGTGCCTGGGCGACATCATCCTCGATCGCTTCGCCTATTGCGGAATCGAGCGGATATCGCCGGAAGCGCCGGTGCCGGTGCTGCTGCTGCGCCGGGTCGAGACGATGCTCGGTGGCGCCGGCAATGTCGCGCGCAACATTGCCGCGCTGGGCGGGACCGCGGTGCTGATGGGGCTTCTCGGCGACGATGCCGCAGGCGACGAGGCGCGCGCCGCGATTCGCGCGACACCGCGCATCGTCGATTCCCATCTCGCGAGCTCCGCGCGGCCGACGATTCGCAAGACCCGCTACATCGCCGGGCACCAGCAGATCATGCGGGTCGACGAGGAAGAGGTCCGCGCCCTCGACGCCGACGAGGAATCCCGCCTCGTCGCCGCTATCGGCCGCATCCTGCCCGAGGTCGATGGGGTGGTCCTTTCCGACTACGGCAAAGGCGTGCTTGGGCCGAAAATCCTCAAATTCGCGATCGCCCGCGCCCGCGCACGCGGCGTCCCGCTCTTGGTCGATCCCAAGAGCCACGATTACCGCCAGTACCGCGGCGCCACCTGCGTCACCCCCAACCTCGCCGAGCTGTCGCTCGCCGCGAAAATGCCAGTCGCCAGCGAGGATGCGATCATCGCCGCGGCCACCCGCGTGCTGCGCGACGCCAAGGCCGAGGCGATTCTCGCCACCCGCTCGGACAAGGGCATGCTGCTGGTCGAGGCGTCGGGCGCGGTGCATGTCGAGCCGGCGCGGGCGCGCGAGGTGTTCGATGTGTCGGGCGCCGGCGACACCGTGATCGCGGTGCTGGCGCTAGCCCACGCCAGCGGCGAGACGTTGCCGGACGCGATGCGCCTCGCCAATGCCGCGGCGGGCATCGTCGTGTCTAAGCTCGGCACCGCGATCGCCGAACTCGATGAATTAATGCTGGAAATGTCGCGTGGCGCGAGCCACCGGGGCAAATTTTTTTCGGCGACGGAAACCGACACGCTGGTGCGTCAGTGGAAGAGCCGAAAACTGCGCGTCGGCTTCACCAACGGCTGCTTCGACATCGTCCATCCCGGCCATGTCGCGATGCTGTCGGCGGCGCGGCGCGAGTGCGACCGCCTCGTCGTCGCGCTCAACGACGATGCCTCGACGCGCCGGCTCAAGGGCTCGTCGCGGCCGATCAATGCGCTCGCCGACCGCTGCGCGGTGATCGCCGCGCTCGAATCGATCGACGCGGTCACGAGCTTCGCCGACGACACGCCGCTCGAGCTGATCCGCCGGCTCAAGCCCGACGTGCTGATGAAAGGCTCGGATTACACCGTCGAAACCGTCGTCGGGGCCGAGGACGTGATCGCCGCTGGCGGCCGCGTCGCGCTGATTGACCTCGTCGCAGGCCATTCGACAACCGAGGTCATCGGTCGCCTGCGGGCGCCGGTCAAGGGCTG